>Ga0307515_10020639_pt1 | contig 11736 bp, 11 predicted proteins | sample 17_EM_MG_FD_194513 | JGI IMG/M metagenome (GOLD analysis project Ga0307515, IMG submission 194513) | Populus trichocarpa ectomycorrhiza microbial communities from riparian zone in the Pacific Northwest, United States - 17_EM | ecosystem: Host-associated > Plants > Roots > Unclassified | place...
CTTTTTTAGCTTAAGATATTCAAGTCGGAATGACCGAAGGTCAACACTGGTAAAATACAAGATTTGTCTTTAAAGGCTGTGATTTTCATGCTCTTTCTCTTTTTATTTTTCTTGCCATATATGTATAGAATGGTATGAATGTTAGCTCTCTAATTCCACCGAAATCACTTCATTTCGACCTCTAGAGCTTAAGCTTTGTATAAAACATTGATCGGAGGTCAAATCTGTCAATTATCTCCACTTTACTTCTTTTTGAATCTTACATCCAAAAGTGCATTCAAAACATATTAAAAAAAAATATCAAGGCATTTTATATATAAAACATAGGCAAAATACTAGGTAAATGTGGGTAAAACTATTGAATAATATGGTTGCATCAAGCATCATCATATCAGTTAGTTTTGTGGAAAGCTCAAATCTTTTGGATCCTTTGGATTTTTCTTCATGCTCCTCAACTTTGTTTGGGCACCTTTGATCATTGAGAAATTTCTTTCATGCCCCCTAGTGTTGTTTGAGGCACTTTTAGTTATTGAGGATTTATATATATCCCTCGCACTTGCCCCTCAATGTAGGGTGTGATCCTAGCCAAGCTTATTTCCAAAAAAGCTACTAGGCTCAAAAGGAGACTACAAATGATATATTTTAGCATTGTGGAAGGATTATCAAAGATGATCTTTCCTCATTTCAAACACATGCACTTAGGATCTTTGATTGTCATCACTACACAAAACATAAAAAGGTAAAGCTTGTTGTCATTGAGTTTACAGATTATGCACTAATATATGGGATCAACTTGTTTTGAGCATGAGGAGGAATTGTGAAAGGCCTATTGAGTCATGGAATGGCATGAAGACTATAATGAGAAAATAATGTGTTCCTAACTTTTATTGCAAATAGCTTTTTAGAAATTGCAGAATTTACATCAAGGTTCAAAAAGTATGGAAGATTACTACAAAGACATGGAGATTGTAATGATCATGGTTAATGTGGTTGAAGATAGGAAAGCTACTATGGTTTGGTTTCTTAATAGGTTGAATAGAGAGATAACTAATGTTGTTGAGTTACACCACTATATAAAGGTAGAAGATATGGTTCATATGGCTATGAAAATGAAGAGACAACTCAGAAGGAAAGGACATGTTCGACCAACATTTAACTCGGGTTCTTCAACATCTTGAAAGCTAAATTTAAGGAGAGAGGAGGCTACCCAACCAAAAAATTTTGTCCCTACCAAAGTTGAATCACCTAAAGCTAAGGTTGAAACCTCAACAATTTTCAAAGGTAAATCTGAAGCTCAACATAAATGTACTCGTGATGTTAAATATTTCAGGTGTTAGGGGCTTGTATGTTATGCTTTAAAGTGTCCAAATAAGAGGATAATGGTGATGAGAGGCAATGGTGACGTGGAATCTAAGAGTGACAAATCAGATCGTGAAGACATGCCACCATTGGAAGATTGTTCTGAGGATGAATTGGCATTACTTGTTGAGGAGTCCTAGGTTACAAGGCACACACTTTAGGTTTAGGTCAAGAAATATGACAGTGATCAGCAAAGGGAAAACATATGTTATATAAAAAACAAGGTGTGTAGTTTAATTATAGATAATGGTAGTTGTACTAATGTGGCTACCACTATCCTTTTTAGTAAACTAAATTTATGTATTGTTAAGCATACTAGACCTTATAGATAATGGTGAAGTGAAAGTGATTAAACAAGTTGTGGTTCTGTTTTCGATTGGGAAGTATATTGATAAAGTTTTGTGTGATGTGGTACAAATGCAAGAGAGTCACATCTTATTGGGGGAGACCATGGCAGTATGATATGGAGGTAATTCATGATGGGGTTAAAAATAGGCATACTATTGTAAAAAATAGTAAAACCATTATTATTGTACCTCTTACACCTAAACAGGTGTATGAAGATCAAATAAAGCTAAAAGGTGAGCATAAGGCTATGGGGAGAGAATCAAGGTGAGGAATAGGGGGAGAGAAGATAATTAGAGTTGGCTAGAATCCAAAACACTACTGCAACCCATTCAGTCACCCATCCAAACATAAACAAACATTCAGCCAACACCCCAAACAAATCATACCATTCGTCCACTACCTAAAAATACCTAAATCTAACCGAGAGTGGAGTTAAGACAAGAGGAGTAAAGAAACATAGTAAATATGATGAGATTTGTATGGAAAAACAAAAGAAACAACCTAATTTTTATGTTAGAGAGGGTGAGGTCACGTCTGTATTTTTCACTAATAAGCCAATGATTATACTTATGTACAATGAGGTTTACTTTAATACTAATGATCTTCGTGTTATGCCTAGTGTTGTTGTTCTTTGTTGCAAGAGTTTGAAGATATATTTCATGAAGATATCCCTAACGAATTACCATGCTTGAGAAAAATAGAACATCAGATTGATTTTGTATATGAAGCTACAATTCCTAATCGACCAGCCTATAGATGCAATCCCGAGGAGAGGAAGGAGCCTCAAGTTGATGAACTGATGGAGAAGAGGTGCATTCATAAAAGTATGAGTCTGTGTGTTATGCCACTGTTACTTGTGCCTAAAAAGGATGAAATATGAAGGATGAGTGTTGATGTTGAGCCATCAATAATATAACGATAAAGTATAGATATCTTATTCTTAGGCTTGATGACATGCTAGATGAGTTACATGGATCATGCATTTTCTCTAAAATTGATCTGAAAAGTGGGTACCATTAGATTAGGATAAAGAAGATGATGAGTGGAAAATTGCATTTAAGATTAAGTATGGTTTGTATGAATGATTTGTCTTGTTGTTTGGACTTACAAATGCACCTAGTATATTTATACATTTAATTAATCATATATTGTGTGTGTTTATAGGTGAGCTTGTAGTTATGTATTTTGATGACATTCTGATTCGTAACAAGAACTTAAATAAGCATCTTGATCATTTGCATAATATACTTAGTGTATTGCGTAGTGAGAAATTGTTTGCTAAGCTTAAAAAGTATACTTTCTAAATGGAGAAAATTGTGTTTCTTAATTATGTTGTAACTGCATAGGGTATCAAGATAGATGAGAAGAAAGCTAAGCCATCCGGGATTGGCCTACACCAAAATTAGTAAATGAGGTAATGAGTTTTCATAGGTTAGCTAGTTTTTGTAGGCATTTTATGAAAGATTTCAATACATTAGCTGCACCCTTTAATGAAGTTGTTAAAAAGTCAGTTGGGTTTAAATAGGGGGAGAAATAAGAATTGGTTTTTTATCTTTTGAAAGAAAAGTTATGTTCTGCACCTGTTTTAGTTTGACTTGACTATACGAAAGCATTTGAAATTTAATGTGATGCATCTGGAATAGGAATAGGAGCTGTGTCAATACAGGATCTAAGACTCATTGCTTATTTTAGTGAGAAGTTAAGTTGAGTGACTTTGAACTACCTCACTTATGACAAAGAATTATATGCTTTGGTAAAAACAACTTGAGATATGGCAGCATTATTTGTGGCCAAAAGAGTTAGTAATCCATTCATATAATGAGTCCTTGAAACATATGAAAGGACAAGGTAAGTTGAATAAGAGACATGTAAAATGGGTTGAATTCATTGAGACTTTTCCTTACGTAATCAAGTATAAGTAAGGCAAAGAGAATACAATGGTCGATGCACTTTCATGCAGGTATATTCTTCTAAACACTATGAGTACTAGATTGCTAGGCTTTAAATATCTAAAGGCATTGTATGCTAATGATTCTAACTTTTCTGAAATATATAATGCATGTGGATATTTTGACTTTTGAAAGTTTAATTTGATGGATGGTTACTTGTTCAAAGAGAATCGATTGTGTGTTTCTATTAGTTATTTGCGTAAATTGCTTGTTTATGAAGCACATGGGGTGGTTTAATGGGTCGTTTTGGGGTTGCAAAAACTTTGGATGTATTGCATGAACATTTCTATTAGCCAAAGATGACAAGGGATATGCAACGAATCTGTGAGCAGTACATTGCATGTAGAAAGAAAAAAATCTAGAGTACAACTATATGGACTGTATACTAAACCTTGGGTATATATCTCTATGGACTTTGTTTTAGGTTTACCTATGTCAAAAAAAAGGTAGAGACTCCATTTTTGTTGTGGTTAATAGGTTTTCTAAGATCGCGCATTTCATTTCATGCTATAAGATTGTTGATGCATCTCATATCGCAGATTTGTTCTTTAGGGAGATTGTATGTTTGCATAACATTCCTAGGAGTATAGTTTTAGATCATGATGTTAAGTTCCTTAGCTACTTTTGGAAAACTTTATAGGGAAACTTGCAACTAAACTCTTATTTTTGACAACTTGTTATCCTTAAATAGATGGACAAACTAAGGTAGTGAATAGAACTTTATCACAACTTTTATGTGTTATTATTCAAAAGAATCTAAAAAGTTGGGAAAAATATTTTTCTTTTGTTGAGTTTGCATATAATAGAACTGTGTATTCAACCATTGACTTTTATTCTTTTGAAATTATTTAAGGGTTTAATCCATTAACTCGTATGGACTTAATTCCTTTGCCTTTGGAAGAGAAGACAAGTTTAGATGGTGAAAAAAAAAAAGCAAAGATGGTGAGACAACTTCATGAGGAGTTCAACTGCAAATAGAGAAAATAAACAAGTTGTACACTTTAAAAGAAAATAAGGGGTGTTGACAGGTTGTTTTTCAACCTGGTGATTAGGCTTGGGTGCACATGCGTAAGGAACAGTTTCCTAATAATAGGAAATCAAAATTACAGCCTTGTGGTGATGGTCTATTCCAAGCTTTAGAAAGGATCAATGACAATGCCTACAAAGTTGATCTTCCAGGTGAGTATGGTGTTAGTGTTACCTTTAATGTTGTTGATCTTACTTTATTTGACACTGTCATAACCCATTTTTGGGTTCCCAAAAAACAAATTTACCATTTTCCCTTTAAAAATTAAAAAAATCAATAATAATAATAATAATAAGACTGACAACTTGGAAAAAGCAGGCCAAGGAGAGTTTCAAATATATAGAAGAATAAAGCTGGAGTTCGGATGAAATTAGGATGCTAATCATACCTCATTGTACCCAGACTAAAGAAACAATGCAAATTCAATGTCAAATTAAATGATTATTCAATGAATCTGCATAAAAATTAGGTCAATGGACTTAATTAGATTTTTAATATGTCAGTTTGATTTAATTATGGGCTAAATTAAAAGTTTAATTATGTTTAAGACTTAATTTGGGTCAAATTTAAAGATTTAATTACATGCAAGGACTTAATTATACTTTAATTAGCCAACTTAATTTTATTAGGGACTTAATTAGTGAAAAATTAAGTTTGGGAGTCCAATTTATGCTTAATCGAGAAGATTGGAATTTTACAGGACCAAACTTAAATTTTACGAAGTCAATTGATTGAAATCAGGGATAAAATTGCAAGAAAATCAAAGTTTACGGTTAATTAAGGGTTAAATTAAAGAAATTCACAACCAATGACCTTTTTTAAAAAGACGCTAAACTTTGAGGACTCAATTTGGTTGAAAACAGGGGTGAAATTGAAAGTTAAATGGGTTAATTGAGGATCAATTTGTATAAATCCAAAACAAAGGATCAAAATAAAAAGGTGTTGAACTTCAGGGTTGATATTTGAGTTTGGTAAGGGTAAATAACATAAAATTAAAAGTTTGAAGTCAATTAGAGATGCAATTAAAAGAAATCAAAAGACAAAGAACTAAATTAAATTTTAGTTAAATCCCTAATTAAAACCATAAGAGTGTCAAAACGATATCGTTTCATTTAAATGAAACGATGCGTTTTGAGCAAAATAGTTTGTTTTGGTACAAAATGATGTCGTTTTGACCAACACAAAAAAAGAAGGATGTCAGACAACTTGTCGTCTAGCCACATTTCATCATAGAATTAACAAGACACTATTCTCATGGCCTGATATCGTACTGCACCCTAGAGTAATTCTTGTCAAAAGGTCATCTCTATAGTCATTGTCGCGACCCCCCAAAGAGGCCAAACTGATTAGCCTTTGCAACTAAATTTTACAGCTTATAATAATGACTTTTAATCAAACAGTTGGGATCCTTTTTGTTTGAATCAAGAGCCAAGATTTATTTTCAATAAATATAAGATATCTCTCTTTCATCCACAATTTATTTATGGAGGTGAATTTCATACATTAGAGAAAGAGAAATCAAGGTGGAAAGTAAGCCAAAAAAATCAGCCTAAACACACCACAATTTTCAGTAGCCAGCTTCTTCCAGCAACTCCAGCCTCCTCTCAAGAGCAGACCAGCAACTGACAGCAACGAAGAGAAACAGCAGCTCAACCTTCAACATCAACCAACAGCTCCTTCTTCTCCAGGCTTGGTGGTGCCACCGTGAGCGACGCCACCCTGCTCACCAGCACTGCGTCTTCAACAAGTCCAGCACCGCAAGCTTCCCTCTAGCAATTTCACCCCCTTGCCATCGTGAACTCCAGCAGCTTTAGCCTCTACACCGTGACCAACAACAGCCCAGCACCCCTGCAACTTCATCTTTTGCTTCAGTGGAGAACACTATGCCAGCAGCTCCTTCCTTGGCTGAACCACCCACATTGCCAGCAAGAAGGCTAGACCACCAGTTCCAGCGGGATCTCGTCCAGCAGCTTCCTCCCTTCCCGGTAGCGACACTTCCTCAAGCCAGGTAATCTCCTTTCTTCTCGCTGGCACCATCCATTAGATTGCATGCAAGATATGAATTAATGCATGTCTTGCTACTGTTAGCAAATGGCAGAAGTAAAATAAAGTGGGTTGTACCCTCAGCCCCGAGTTGGGTCCAACTCATCTTTTTTTAAAAAAAATTATTAGGCTTGGTCCTTGGGCCCAACTAGACTGGACTTGGGTCTCAGGCCCAACCAACCCATTTATTAGACTAAGGATGTGTTTGCCTAACACACCCTAATGTTTTTCTTTTAGTTTTTAATCTATCTTTGTTTTAATATTTAACCAAACAAGCCTAATAAAAAGCCAAAAAATCTAAAATATTTCAAACACCATTTTGAAATCATTTTTGGGTCCGTCGCATGTTTTTTCAATAATTTTATCCAATATCAGGTCGTAGACTTGCATTGTAAGATACAAACTCGATATTAAAATTATCTGTTTTTTATCTAAAGTTTCGAAAAAAATTAAAAAAAATACTTCATTTCAAAAACACAAAAAAATATATATTATTTTCGTGCATAAGGTCAAATCCTAAAGGTTTTTCATGCATATTCTCTAAAAATGATAAAATAGCATTTTTATCATGTTTTAAAAATGCGAAATGAATATCGTAACTGGTTTATGACTATCCATTAGGGTTTGACTAAAATACCAAAAATCTCATAGCAAGTAATTTGTTATTTAAAGTGTTAGGATTTAGCTATAGACTTTAATATTTGAGGGGTAAAAAATTATATCATAAAGTATACCCTTAGATATTGAAGATACAAAATAGAAAATAAATGTGATGTTAAATCTAGGCCTTAGAACGGTTAGGATTTAACCCAATAAGGTATAGACTTCCTCACAATGAGAGATCTGTCTTGAACCTTAGATGAGACCAACAGATAAAAACATAATCTAGAAAAATAATCAATCAACAATGCAGTTTACCTTAGGTATGGTGTATTGAGGGTGATGCGTTTTCCCCTTACATAACTAGTCCCCTTACCCAGACTCTCGCAGACCATTAGGTTTTCTGGTAACCATAATACTAAGTGGCGACCCCTGAAACTTATAATCATAATTTCATGATTAAACATAAAATTCACCTTTAATTCAAGGAGGCAGCTTCGCCACATGACGTCATGCACGTCATGACAAACATAGGTTTTGATTCGAGGTCGAATCCTTTTGAGGAGAGCGGGGATGATGTGGATCGGCCCACAAACACCAAGGATCCATTACACATTCCAAATGGACCCATCATAAGGTCTAAAGCGAAGGCATTGATTGAGCTAGTTGTGCAAGTTTCAGTTAAGATTGAACTTAGGGATCCTTTAGACCATCAAGAGGAGGCCTTAGTGCATTTACTCCATGTGCACGAAGGGCTTAATTCACCCTTATTTAGGTCATGTAGTTTCGACAACAAGACTGTCAATTTTGTATTAGTTTTGGCTAGCCTTGTTATGTGATGTTTCCATGTGTTTTGTGGATTCCTAACTAGTTTATGATTTTCTATTATGTGTTGGAACATTAATTATTTTATTTAAATATTAGGATTGTTTTTTTTATTTCCTTATCGGGTGAAAAGAAAATACAATAAAGAAAACAAAGGAATCCAATCTGACTTAGAAAACACATGTGACTTAATTAATACTTTGTTTTCAACTAAGATTCAAGACTTGTTTGGATCAGGGTTTGGGCTTATTAGTAAAGATTTTGAGTTAGTTTTTGTAAGTGGGTGATTCAGCTTACAAGGATAAATCCATTAGGGTTAATTTTTCAAAACTATTTAAATACATGTTAAAATCTATATTCTCTCAAAGAATATATACAAATTAAAGCTAAATATGTATAGAAATAATATATATATATATATATACACACACACGCGCGCGCAAAAAGAAGCTATCTCAAGGTTAGGCAAATACGTGGAGAGAATCAATGTTATAAAAGTTGGTCCATAGGATATAAGTGAGGCACCACAAATAGTAGGCAAAACATATACAAAAACATAACGATAGAAACTTCAATATAAAAAATAAATAAACTAAATGTATATATTTTTTTTATCATATGATCAGTTGCCAATGTACCTGAATAGTAAGAAAATATGAAATACTTAACTCAAGAGCTTTCTTCATTGCTCATATGTCAAAAAACAATAAATTAGGTGCTTAGATAAATGTTAAAGAGGATGGCCATGTCCTTGTTATTATTTAAAGTTCAAACCAAGCCATCCATTTGCTACCTCAGACGACCATCAGTTATGTAAAGGAGTGATATGACATTATGCAAGTGCATTAATATACAAGTCCATGCATTCAAATACGAGGAAAAAACATTATATGCAGGTGTGTATTGTGAGAAAAATTTATAAATTTGTTGTTTTTTTGCTTGGGTGATCTTTGAATATTTTGTACATTCTTTAATTCATATGATTTAATCATATACGCGGGCGTCATAGTTATCAAACCCGACCTAGGGGTTGACTTAGTCAAGAAATTGGGTCCGGGGTTACACAGGTTGACCCAGGTCAATCCGGAAAAATTAAAAAAAAATATTTGAAATTTTAATATTTCATATGAAAAAATTAAGAAACAATCCATGTAAATATAAGTTATACATGTTGTAAATAATAAAGTTTAAAATATTATTTTAAAAGATTTTTTTATCACATATTGAAAAAATTTAACTTTTTTTCTTGTGAAAATAGAGTATATATACTAAAAGGCTTCAAATTCCACATTAAAAAAATAATTTTTTTCTTGTGAACATAAAGTATATATATTAAAGGGCTTCAAATTCCACATTGAAAAAATAAAACATTCTTCTAGTATTTATATAGTGAACTATGAAAAGAGTTCATAACCAATTAAAAAAATATAAAAAAAGGGGTCTCTGGTTAGGAGAAAAACACATTTTAAAAGAAATAGGTCTCTACCGGGTTTTGCCAAGTTGCTCGGGTTACCGGTCGACCCAGCGGGTCGACTGGGTTCTGTCGAGTTTTTGCTTAATCCAGTCTTTTATCTTACCCGGATCGGTCCAGCCACCAGGTCCTTGGTCCACCCGTCAGGCCGGTCCGGATTTAAGAACTATGATATGATCCGGGTTTAATAACTATGATATATACTAAAGGGTTTTAAATCCCATATTAAAAAAATATTTTTTTTCTTGTAAACATAAAGTATATATAATAAAGAGTTTCAAATCCCACATTGAAAAAATAAAACATTTTTCTAGTATTTATATAGTGAACTTTGAAAAGGGTTAATAATCTACTAAAAATATGAAAAAAGAAGGGTCTCTGGTTCAAAAAAAAACACATTTGGAAAAAAAAAAAACAGGTCTCTACCAGGTTTTGCCGAGTCGTCCAGGTTACGAATCAACCTGGTGGGTCGACCGAGTTTGACTGTTTGTTTGCTCTTACTGGTCTCTCACCTTATCTAGATCAGTCCAACCACCGGGTCAACATATCGAGTTGGTTCAGATTTAATAACTATGGTGGGTGTGTATTGTGAGAAAAACTAGTAATTATTAGTTTGATGGTAAAATAATAATATTAATATTATAAGGGTTTTTTAATAATTATTTAGAATATAATGGTAATCATATAAATATTTACAACATGAAACTATTTGGTAAAATGTAATCGGCAGTGATCTTGGGAGTCTAGAGTAATTTGCCTTTTTTTTATACAATCTACGATACCTTTGATGTTTTAATTCAAGATAACTCATTAAACAATATTTAATCTAATAAAAAAAATAAAAAAATTATAAAATTTAATTCTCATTAAAATATAATATTAAATAATAAAATTAAAATAAATAATTAAAATAAATTGGATTAACTAAATTCACCTATTAAACATGTCACCTAGGTTATGAGACGGAGAAAACCCTATAAAAATCAAATTTAATGTTGAAGGATCTGGATCTGTGACTCAAGTTATGAGATCGAGATTACTTTTTAGAAATAAAATAAAAAACGATTAGATTTAACAAGGATTAAAATATCAAAACCTACGACCTTATTATGAAACTAAAATATCCTCATAGCAAATAAAAACAAATGATAAAACTTAATTTCTAATCAATTTAATATTAAATGATAGAATTAAAAAAAATCAATAAAAAAAAATAATATTTAAAGGAATGTGTCGTATCGTTAGAATTGCGAATTTAAAAACTAGCTAGAATCATCTAAGAATCAGACTGAAAGTTGAACTCACTTGAGAGAATCCAAATATGTAACAATAAATATAGTCAAAAATAAAATAAACCTCAATTTAGCCCTAACGTACTATCCCATTATCAATTGAGTTCTAAATGTTTTGAATTTATTAATTTTGCCCCAAATGTAATTAACATTAGATCCATCCATCCATCCAATCTGCATGTGTTCGCTAAATGCTTTCATCCTCAATGCCTATGATTTCGCTAGTCTTTCCCTTTTTACATAATTTAGGATTTTTCTACAATTATCCATAACCCCCAACAATTATGGATAATTGTAGCAAAAATCCTAAATTAGGATTTGCTAATGTAAAAGAATAAAATTATTTATTTTTATATTTTTTATATTTATCAATATCATAAATTTATTTTCATTATAAATCTAATACAAATATTTTTTTAATTAATAATATAACTTTTTCATGATAATTTTTAATTTGAATGTAAGTTATCACAAATACAAAACATTAAGATGACTCTTATAAACTATGATTTTGATTTTTTTATGAATCTTGATATATTTTTTTTTATTTTCTTTGAACAAATCATCTTCATTATCAACTAATAAACATATTCATCAATTTTCTATTGAAAATAAAACTAAAAATAGAAAAAAAAAATAATTTTCTATTAATTATGAACATACCCTAGAATTTTCCTTAAAAGTGAAAACTAATTTTGAAATCTTTTGAAAACTTCTTTTTCTTCGGTTCTCAAAACTTTTGGAGACCGAATCCTAATTTTTATTTCTTCTTTTTTCAAAAAAAAAAAAAAAAAAAAAAAAAATTAACCAAGAAGCGTTTGG
>Ga0307515_10020641_pt1 | contig 11736 bp, 2 predicted proteins | sample 17_EM_MG_FD_194513 | JGI IMG/M metagenome (GOLD analysis project Ga0307515, IMG submission 194513) | Populus trichocarpa ectomycorrhiza microbial communities from riparian zone in the Pacific Northwest, United States - 17_EM | ecosystem: Host-associated > Plants > Roots > Unclassified | place...
TATTCTTTTTTATACTTTCTTTACTAATTCTATAAGGTCTATATAAAGATTTATTAATATCTTTATTCTTTCTTTAGCTATACTACTAGTTTTTTTTACTTATTATAGTAACAACGATATTCTTAGCTTATATCCGTAATTTGCCTTAAATAGTAATATGCCTATACCTTCCTATAGCGTTATATTATATATAAATTATATAACTAATAATAACAATACCTAATTATTCTGTGTGTAATTAATATAGTATCTTAGATACTGCTCTAGTATCTAATTTAATCTTTCCGTTTATCTGTCTGTCTGCAGATAATATATAGTAGAAGTTACTACTCTAACTCCTTATTCCGCTAAGAATACCTTCTAAAATACTGCTATAAATCTTAGATCTCTATCTAATATAATCTTACTTAGTGCTCCGTGTCTTATAAATACTTCTTTAATATAGATTCTAGTAATATCTTCCGCTAAGATTTCTTCTGTATATGCTATAAAGTATCCCTACTTTATAAGCTTGTCTACTATTACTAAAATCGCGTTATAATCTTATCCGGTAATAAGGTCTCTTAACTTTAATAACTTAATAATAAAGTCCTATAATATAACCTCCTATAGTCTCTCTAGTATTTTAATAGGTTATAGCCCTCCATATGGCTTATACCTTATTAGTTTATTCCTCTAGTAATCTAGATATTCCTTTATAACTTTTTACGCTAAGCCCTAGATTTTATTAATAATATACTTCTCCTAAAGTCTTAACACTAAGCTTATAGCTCTATTATGTCCTTAAGTTAATCCTTTATAGAAATCTTCTATAAATTACTCTACTATGCTTTTTAGGATATACTTTACTTTTTAATTCTTATATATATCCGCCTATAGATCTTCTAGCTATACTTTTAAAATTCTTTATACCTAAAAGCTTTTTGGCGTCTTATAAACTCTATTTAGTTCTTTTTAAGTTGCTATAATCTTCGGATAATTATACCTAATTAATCCGTCTATATCTTTTCGCAGTAAAGCCCCTAATAGCTTCTTATTATTTTATAGTTTAGCCTTTTAACTTAGAGCGTCTACTCTTATATTGTCTATACCCTTAATATACTAAATCTTAAAATAGTATTCTATAAGCATCTCTGCCTATCTAACCTATCTTTAGTTAAGTTCCTTTATTATTAGGAATCCTATTAGGTTTTTATAATTCGTCTTAACTATAAATAGTTTCTTTATACCTTATAAGAATGCTTTCTATTCCTTTAATACTGTAACTATACCTAACAACTCCTTATTATAGATGTTATAGTTTAACTCTAGTAGTATTATCTTCTAACTATAGTATACCACTAGATACTATTTGTCTTAATGCCTTTATATAAAGCACGCCCCTAGTATATAGTCTAATATATCCGTTTCTACAACTATCTCTAGTCCTAGTTAATAGATTTTAAGAACTGGCTCCTAGGTAAACAACTCTTTAACTTTTTTAAAGAGTTCTCTTTGCTCCTCACCCTATACCTATAGTTCTTCTTTCTTTATTAATCGCGTAAGTGGCTTAATATCTTTTAACTACTGCGCTATAAACCTTCTGCAGTAATTATAAAACCCTAGGAACGATTTTAACTATATAACGTTCTCTAGTTCTTACCAATTTACTATAGCCTTAATCTTCTTTAGATCTATACTAAGTTAGCCTAGTTTAATAATAAATTTAATAAAATTGGTCTTCCTAGTAAAGAACTTGTATTTCTTAATTATTACTAGCATCTATTCTTCTTATAGTCTCTTTAAGACCTATTTAACGTATTCCCCATGCTCTTCCTTAGTTATTAAGTAGATAATAATATCATTAAGGTATACCATAATAAATTTATCTAAGTGTTCTCCTAATATATTATTAATACGCTTCTAGAACGTTACTAGTGCGTTTATAAGCCCGAATTGCATAACTAATAGTTTATATAGTCCTTCCTTTAACCTAAAGGCTGCCTTTTATTTATCGCCTTCCTTAATCCTAATCTAATAGTACGCCCATCTTAGATCTATCTTTATAAAGATTTGCGCATTACCTATCCTGTCTTAGATTTTGCTAATTAAGGGTAAAGGATACTTATCCTTTCTAGTAATGCTGTTTAACTATCTATAGTTAATATATAGCCTTAGTTTGCTATTCTTCTTTAGTATAAACAGTACTAGATAACCCGCTAATAACTATAATAGTCTAATGTATCCCTTTTATAGATTTTTTTAGATAAACTCTTTTAGTGCTTTGCCTTCTTCTTTAGTAAGCTTATAAATTAGAAAGAACTTTAGACTTATTTTTAGTTCCAATTCTATCTTATAGTCCCATACTGCATACTTTAACAGCTTTTTACTTTTTAGTGACTATAGTTTCTTACTATACTTATGGTATCTCTTTAGTATATAGCTTAGCCCTTTTTCTGTTTCTTTATAGGTTGCCCCTACTTAGTACCATACTATCTTAGCCTGTTATTATATCTTACGGCGTTAAGTATTTTTAATATTAACCTAACCTATAATCTAATTAATCTTTAGATTGTATTTCTATAACTAAGGCATTTCTAATACTGCCTTATCCCTTCCTAATGGTAGGATATTAAAAGATATCTTAATTTATCTCCCCTTAATAGTTAACTAAATAGGTCCTATTTTAAGATTAATAATCCCTCCTCCATAGGCTATTAGATCTCCTAAAATTATAACTAATAGGTAAAGTTACTCTTTCTGTCTATATAGTAATTCTATTCTCTTAACTGCTACTAGTAAGATATAGTTTCTTATTACTCTACTATCTATTAGTACTTTAAACTGCTAATCTTGCTATTTAACTTATAAATTTAGGTATTATCCTTAAATTCCTTTAAGGGTCTAAGGCTCTACCACTAGCTCCCTCTAGTTCCGTAGGCCTCTACTTTTCCTAACTATTAGCTACTTAATCCTTATATACTTAGCTTACTCTTTAGCTAATACCTAGTTTACTTTTTGTCTTTAATATACTATAGACATATATTTTTTAGGCATTCCCACCACTATTATCCATCTAAGTATTCTTCTATAAGGAATCTTTCTAGTTAAAGTATTAAGTTTCTTAACTCCTATACTTTTACTAGATACCAGCTGTATATATACTTAGCATTCCTATATTATTATTTATCTATTATCTAATATATCCTTATAGGGTATTTCTAATTCTTTTTCTTTAGATTCTTGTATATATTATATATATTGTTAGGCCATAGAGACGCACTAGCCATAACCGGCTTAGCGCAGGCGAGGCGCAGGCGAGACGCCTACAAAACGTAGTCGCCCCGCATTAGAGAACAGCAGAATTTAGTTCTACAGTTCTACTTTATCAAGAACCAGAAACTCTTTACATCCCGCTACTGTTGTTATGTTACTACATGCCCTAAGGACCTTGGCGTCCTAACAGTACTGAATTCTTATCCCTTTTTAGGGGTAGTGGCCCGACAACACAGCGGTCTACAAAGGCCACGACTACGTAGCAGCAACCCTCTATCGAGAAGACGACCTGTATTTATCAGCTATATCGCAGCCTATTAACCTAATGGCGAGACGTGGGCGTATTAGCGTAGTGCGTAATACCGAGTCTAGGGATCAGCCCTAGGACGATATAGGCGAACCTATGTCGTCCCAGACAGAACCGGAAGCTACGGATAAAGGGGATATATAGGAAGAAATACAACGGCTAGAAAACGAGAAGCTACAACTCCTAGAGTAAAGAAAACTACACTTACTTAGGGAAGAGGTAGAAGTGCTAAGACGGCGTTAACGCGGCGAGGTAACGTTAACTCCCGTTCCTAACCCAGATCTGCAACCTTAAACTATCCTATTGGAGTACTTAGATGGTAGCCAGATGCGTCCGAACCTTAAGCGGAAGGCTACTAATATAATAGGCGCTCCGTTAAAACGGGCCGTTAAAATAGAGAAGATTGCTCCGTATTATGGTAAGACTATATAAGAGCACCAAGACTTCCGCGATAGCTTAAAGCTAGCGTTCCGCCTAGAGCGCGACGGCTTCTTAGATAAGGATACTAAAGTCGCGTTTACTATGCAATATATAAAGGGGACTAACCGAACCCTTTAGCTATAGTATGAAGATGACCACCTAGATATACAGTTCACCTAGGAGGAGCTAATGGAATTCCTACTTAACTAAATTAAAAGTCCTATTAATTAAGAACTCTATGTAGCCCTAATATATGCGAAGGCAATGCAGCGAACCGATTAACTAGTAAACGAGTTTGCTGCTTACCTGACCTCCTTAGAAGCGCAAATTAACCCTCCTTATAATGCAAAGCATCTAATAATATATCTGTTCGCGAAGCTGCGGCTAAAGCTATAGGTTGCTATTACCAACTATTAAGAATTCCCTTAAACACGAGATTAGCTAGTTTCCCTAGCTGCCCTATTAGAGGAAAACTAAAAGAGCGCAAGCGCCCTATAGGGTAGAAGCAATAGGCGCGCCGTGAACTCAAATATAAAGACTACCTAGTTAGGTAACTTAGGGAAAGCGGACTCTAAAACCACCGCCAGCGACTTAACGGCGGGGCGAAGCAATACTGCTGGGGGTTTAACTTAGCCTAAAGGAAACTACAAAATTTGTAGCAAGCCAGGATATTGGTAGCGACAGTGCCTAGAGCAACGACAGCAATAGTAGCCGCCACCAAGCAGCGTAAACGCCATCTCTATGCTAGGAAAAGGCAGGCGCCCTTGGAGCCCCTTACACCTATAGGGCGTAAGCTACCACTAGATTATAAGGAAGCTATTACTATTTCGGGAGAAGTCCTATCTAAGTAGACTTAGAAAGAGACCTTAGTAATGCTTAATCTCGGCGCCAAAGTAAATATAATTAATCAGCGATTCGCAATGGAGTATAACTTTAAGACACTAGATACAGAATTGCCTACCTACTCCTAGTTAAACAAAACTTAGGTATATTACTATAAAGCCTATAAGGTACTATTAAGAATAAAGGATAGCTGGGGTAGGATTAGGGAAGTAACCCTTATCTACTACGGAATAGCTAACGCATCCCCTACTGTTACCCTAGGTATGCCGGGGTTAAAGAAGGCCCAACTTCTTATCAACTATAAGGTAAAGGCGTGGTAATAGAAGCTAGACGGCTCATCCTTGTTGCTATAAACCCCTAAGGGTTTCGCGGAGTCTCTCTAGAGGGAATCTAGGGTCTTCGCCCTAGTAATTACTAGATTAATGCCTAGTAAATAAGACGACGGCAGCTTGCCGGTTCTTCCCCTACAGTTAAAAGAAGCTAGCAATGTCTTCTTATATAAGGAAGCAGGAAAGCTACCCCAATACTACTAGGGCGACCATGCTATTAACCTGGAAGAGGGATAGGAGGTCCCGTATGGACCGCTCTATAACCTCTTAGTTAAGGAGCTAGAGGTACTAAGGGAGTACTTAGACGACGCCTTAGCTAAAGGTTAGATCTAACCAAGTACTAGTCCCGTAGGGGCACCTGTCCTATTTGTACCTAAAAAAGATAGGAAGCTACGGCTCTATATAGACTATAGAGGCCTTAACAAGGTAACGATTAAGAATCGTCTTATACTACTATTAATTAGTAAGACCTTGGACCGCTTAGTAGGTTCTAAGATCTTCACTAAGTTAGACCTAACAAATGCGTACTACCGCCTTTGTATCCGTCGGGGCAATAAGTAGAAGACGGCGTTCCGTACGCGTTACGGCCACTTTAAGTATTTGGTTTTACCTTTTAGGTTAACTAATGGACTAGCAACCTTTTAGGGCTACATTAATTGAGCCTTATTAGGACTGGTAGATGTCTTCTATATGGTCTACCTTAATAATATTCTAATTTTCTCTAAAAATTTAGAGGAACACTGGCGCTACGTACTAGAAGTGCTACGTAGGTTGCGGCAATATTAACTATATACAAACCTTAAGAAGTGTAGGTTTGGCGTACAAGAGGTTAAGTTCCTAGGATATATTATTAGTCCTAAAGGCGTAGTAATGGATTCTAGCTGGGTAGAAGCCATTACTAAGTGGGAGAGCCCTTAATTTTATAGGGATGTCTAGGTTTTCCTAGGTTTTGCTAACTTCTATCGCCGGTTTATTTATAAGTACTCTGCTATTGCGAAGCCTATTACTAATCTCCTTAAGGGAGTAAAGAACGGCCGTAAAGCTAGGCCTTTTAGTTAGCCAGAAGAGGCGGAGTAGGCAATGCGCCGGCTCTGCGACGCCTTTACGACGGTGCCGCTCCTGCGACACTACACGCCGGGCTTACCAACCTAGTTGGAGACTGATGCCTCCATATAAGGCCTAGCAGCAATTATATCGCAGCTGTTTAAAGATAGCCTTTAGCATCTAATAGCCTTCTAGTCTAGGAAGCTTTCGCCAGCAGAGCGTAATTATAAAACCTACGATTAGGAGCTACTAGCTATCGTGGAGGCTTTTAAGCATTAGAGACACTATATTAAGGGGCTATTAAGCCGCCTAGAAGTGCTCACAGACTATAATAATCTGAAGGGTTTTATAAAAGTAAAAGCCCTTAATAGACGGCAAGCTAGATAGGCTATAGCATTAGCTGCCTATAACTTTGTTATTAAGCATAGGGCGGGAAAAATAAACCCCGTAGACGCGCCGTTAAGGCAACCCCTAGGCGCAGGGGGTCCGCCAGAAGAAGATACCATGCTACTATTGCTCTAAAGGACTTTAGGAATGCAGGGCCACCAACCTAAGGTAAAAGTCCTATTAGGTGTATAAGAAAGCGAGCCTTCTACAGAGGTGTCGTTTTTACGGCTATAAGCCGGCGACCTAATAGCGGTACGCCTGGGCCATGTAGTATTACGGTTTAACTGGGCAACCTATATATATGCCGTCGAGCAGCGTGTAACGAGGACCCAAGTTAGAGTAGTAAGCGCTTAAGAGAGTGCCTATAAGTCCAGTACGGAAACAGTCGTTAAGCTTATTAAAGGACTTCAAACTACAGATAACTTTGTGCTGTAAAAGCGCAGCGACAGCGTAGATACGGCAAGACGCCGTTAACGCGCCCGCTTGAAGCCAGTATGGCAGTTTAATTCCGCTAGACTACTTTGTCACCACGGGAGGTTATATATACCCCCGGACCCAGCAGTTTATATAGAGCTCCTATAGATCCACCACGATAATGCCCTAGCTGGGCACTTTGGTGAGAAAAAGACTCTAGATCTACTCTTACGCAAGTACTACTAGCCTAGTATAACTGCGGACGTTGTGAACTATATCTCTACCTATAATCTATGCCAGCGTATGCGTGCGCCTTAATATCGCCCTTATAGCGAGCTCCAAGCGCTACCTTACCCGGATTAGCCGTGGCAGGAGATTATAATAGACTTTATTATAGGCCTACCGCCTAGTAGACGAGGCGATAAGGTGTATAACGCGATATGTGTAATAGTCGACCGCTATACTAAGATGGCTTTGTATCTGCCTATAGTAAAAACTATTACGGTAACCGAACTTGCAGACCTTTTCCTTAATGAAGTAGTACGCCGTTTCGGAACCCCTAGAGGGATTGTCTCTGATCGCGGCAGTATTTTCACCAGTGAGTTCTGGTCGGAGCTATGCTTTGCTGCGAAGATAAAACGTAGGCTAAGTACGGCTTTTCACCCGCAAACTGACGGGCAAACAGAACGCCAGCAACCCGCCGGCGCTCAGCCCTGTCGATGAGGGCGAGCAGCTCGTTCAGGCGGCCATGGAAGGCCTTAGGGACCTAGTCTGTTAGCTATCAGAACCTAAACCAACGCACTTGGACGTACTGGTTGGCACGACTTATTCAGTCGTCGGCAGTACCCGCAATTGCGGTTGGCCTGCTTGCCGCAGGTAGCCCGCCCAGCCGTGGCTACACGCTTGGCGTAACGGAGGCAGATTGGTTCTAGCAAAGCTGGGGGAGCGGCTTGCGAGCGGCGTGGGAGCTTTGACGGCGCCTAGTAGGGTTAGCGACAGCTACAAGCCAGTATAAAGAATACTTACGGAAAGCTCGTAAGTAGGCAAACTGACGGCTTGGCGCTTGCGATTTATAATTAATTGGAAATTGTGGAGAAGGCAAGTCGCAGGCTAAAAGAATCGGAATAGACTTAGAAGGGAAATCTAATGTCCTACCTAGGTGGGAACTTCTACCTTTATAGATCTCTACAAGGTCCTATTGTTACATTATCCTATTATTACATTGTCCTATCGTTACATTGTCTAATTTACTTGAATTTATTAAAAACTTTTTATTTAGAGAAGGACAATAATCGCACTCCTATTGTATAATAGCGTCGGCTAAGGACAGCCGCTTAAGAAGGGGGGGGCACTTATTAGGCCATAGAGACGCACTAGCCATAACCGGCTTAGCGCAGGCGAGGCGCAGGCGAGACGCCTACAAAACGTAGTCGCCCCGCATCAGAGAACAGCAGAATTCAGTTCTACAGTTCTACTTCATCAAGAACCAGAAACTCTTTGCATCCCGCTACTGTTGTTACGTTACTACATGCCCTAAGGACCTTGGCGTCCTAACAGTACTATTGTTATGCCCAAGCCCAACCCACTCGACCATACAAACCACCAAAAAGGTAGCAGCAGTGTCTCGCGACTGGACGGGCTGCCGGTTGGAATGTCTTATAAGCTCTCCAGCCCATACGTGACGTATGGGTAGCGCAAGGCATGACATATATCGTCTACGCATATAATCTATAATAGCGTATAGTATGCTAGGTACTTTAGGTTAACTCTTAGTTTATTTTTATTCTTAAGTTTAAACCTCTACTATATTAATCTAAACGTTATGACTTTATTTACGGGTACTAAGATACACCTTTCGCTTCTCTAATCCTCTAACCATTCCTCTAGATCTTTTAATATTATAATTAAGGCTCCTTTAATATAAGTTATAACCTTCTCTATAATCGGGTGGTCTTAAATAACTTTCTTATCTAACTATATATAGAAATCTTCCCACTTATCATTATGCCTTTGCCTATACTACTTTTAGTATAGCTATTAGAGTGTATACGGCTTGTCCATAAGGAAGTATCTTTTTATTACTATATTATAACAGCCCTTTATATATTATTCCTTAAACCTAGTTAAAATCCCTAGATCCTCTTCTTACTTTAGTTTAATAAGTCACTTAGCTCTTAGTATACCTACCCTAGGCCTATTAGTAATTCTTTATACTAGCGCTCTGTCCCTTATACGTCCTAATATACTAAATCTCTTATCTAGTTTCTATTCTTACTATATAATAATTCTTTACCTAAATTCTTCTATGGTTTCTTTTAGTTTACGTCTTATAAGTAGATCCTTAAAGTCTTTTTACTTCTTAATCTTAGTATTAATTCTTCGATCTTTAGGCTAAATACTATATTCCCCTAGTAAGTCCTCTAGGTCTATATATCTGTCTCCTAGTCTAGTTACTATTTATGCTATAGATTCTCTAATCTATAAAGAAGCTCTTTACCTCTTACTTATAGGTGTCTTAATTTATACTCCAAATTCTTAGTCCCTTAGATTCTTTAATCCTAAGCTTACTTCTAACTTAAGCCTTACTCTAGCCTTAGTCTAACTAGGCTTACTTAGTGTTCTTATCTCGTCTTAAGAGTCTTAAATCTTACTTATCTTATCTTAAGAGTCTTATACCTATAGAAAACTCTATCCTAAGCTCATTTGTATATTATTAAACTAAGCTGCTACTCTACTCCATCGGTTATTATCTATTATAGGTCCTTAAGCTTACCTTATCTCGTCTTAAGAATCTTAGTTATCTTTTATCTCATCTTAAGAATCTTAAGCCTTTAGCTTTTTACCTTTATTAAGTGCCAAAGTAGTTCGCTGTCCTACTTCTCTTACATCTTATAAAGCGATAGATATCGTGTCTAGTAAGGTCTTAATCCCTACTAATGTTCCCTATTCTATAGTGGAATTATTCTTTACCTCTAGTATAACATCTCTAAGGTCTACGCGCTCCTAGTAAGCCGCTTCTATTACCTTATTATTATAAAATATTTTGCCTATATTAAAGTTATTATCCTTAATATCCGATCTGCGAACTAGTTTATTAGTTCCTCTATATTCTATAGGTGCTAGCTCTTATAGCTAATAGCTTACACTATACTTAGCGTCTTTATAAATTCGGTATATGTTATTGTAATAAAAAGCAAAACTTTTAATTAAACACTCTTTTGTTCCTTATAGTATATTATTATCCCTCTATACGTATATATTGTCTACTATTAGTCTAGTTCCCTTTATTATATAATATCTCTAACTATCTTTATAATCCTTTATAAAGTAACCTTATTTTCCGCAATTTATATAAGCTCTATTCTTAAACTATTAACTTTACTATAGAGTCCGCCTAAACATCTTCTGCTACTAAGATCCCTGGTTTAGCCTCTACTCCTTAGTCCTATAATTACTAGATCCTTAACCTCTAGGTTTTTACAGTTTCTTACTCTATCTCTTATAGGCTTCTTTAGTACCACTTAGGTCTATTAGCTCTATACTATACCATAGTTTTTAACTTAGCTTTAGTCATTACGTACTCTGCGCCTTATATAACTATAGAACTCTATCCTAGCCTCTCTTAGCCTGTTCCCTTTAGTAGATCCAATTATTAATCTTAATCACTTAATCTATTAGTTCCCTTAGGGTATCCATATCTTCTATTAGGATAATTATATCTTAGACTTTAGCCTTAAGTCCTTGTTTATACTGTGCCATAAGCGCCCTATTATTCTACTCTACTTATATTACTAACGTCTAGAACTGCGTTATATACTTAATTGCTAAGGATTATTATATAATGTCTTAAAGTTTTCTTTCCGCCATAGTTACTGCCTCTAGGTCTCTAAATATTTGCGTAAGTCGTTTTACAAATCTATTTTAGCTTAAGAATATAAACCGTACCTCTTAGTTTATAGTTATTATTCTATTTACCTGGATTTCTATAAGGTAAGGCTTAAACTATTTAAGTGCTCTTCCTGTTAAGAACAATCCTACGTACGCTATTTAATCTATAGGTATTACCAGCTTAGCTCCCTCTTGCGCTACTTTAAAGTGCATTTACATAAGGAATCCTTTAAGCTTTAATCTCTTTCCTAAGTACCTTTTAATTAATAGTAACTTAACCTTTACTGCGCCTATTCTGTTAATCCTATTTTCTAATATTACATTATTTTCTGTTAGCTAGTCAACTATCTCTTATAGCTATCCGACCGTTATAGGTTACTATAAGTTAGTATCTACTATACTAGTATCGTTACTTAACCTTAAAGTAGTTGCCGCCGTTAATGGCGTTATAGTGGCTCCTTTTGGTGGCATGTTGTTTAACCTCTCTATATTAATACTATAACTAGGTAGTAATTATATAACGGAACCTTATAGTAGGAACTACGATAGGCTTATTATTGGGCTAGGTATATAGGAAATGTAAGTATAAAAGTCGATAACGTAATAATAACTAGTAGAGTAGTTGCCTAACAGATTAACTCTAATTATATTCTAAGAATTACTATAAGGAAGGAACTATCTAGGTAGGGACTAAGGGTCCTTAAATACACAACCATACTTTTATAAAATCCTTCTTATACGTAATATACGTCTTATATATAAGGTACGTAAGTTTCTCTTATTTATCTCGTTTAATACGTAGCATATTATGTGACCTTAATTACCATTTCTCGTCATATAGTTCTATTA
>Ga0307515_10020642_pt1 | contig 11734 bp, 4 predicted proteins | sample 17_EM_MG_FD_194513 | JGI IMG/M metagenome (GOLD analysis project Ga0307515, IMG submission 194513) | Populus trichocarpa ectomycorrhiza microbial communities from riparian zone in the Pacific Northwest, United States - 17_EM | ecosystem: Host-associated > Plants > Roots > Unclassified | place...
GGTGATATTTTTTTTTTTATCATCAAACTTTATTTTTCTTTAATTACATCCTTTTATGTCCCAATTCATGATCAATTTTATCAAGAATTGGTAAGGAAGAATAAAATTGAAACAAAGGAAACCAAAGTGTACAGAAAAGAAAAAAAGGGTGACATTTTAAAACATTATACAAAACTTCACTTTGATCCTTTTATTTTCTAAACTATGACTTTTTGGTTACTCAATATTTCAGAAACTCAATTGTGGTAAAAAAAACTATTTTTCTTATTTTTTAATCATTTGAGAGAAAAAAAAGAAGGAAAAATAACTGGATTCCAATTGTAGAAAAAAAATCAATTAACACAATTCCAATCATGAAAATGATGATTTTTGTATCAACAGATTTTATTCCATCAGGATGATTTCGGCTAGGTGTTGTTTGTCCTTTCCATCACTTAAAATGATAGATTTGAGGTTTTTCACGCCATTTATGCATATCTGTGGCAAGGTGAGAAGGTAAAAGGTTGCGCTTTCACATCAAATGTAAATTATATCCATTCACAGCCATTGATGGGAAGAGAAATCCCTCGCCCAATCTGCGTTTTCGTAGAAAGAAATTTTAAGCAAAACAATAGCACAGGATGATATGAAGAAAGTTAAATGTAACAAATGGGTATCAAGGCCTCAGAATTGCAGAAAATGTCTGTCAGAAGACTCATTCGAGTCATTCAGTCCCGAAAGATGGTTTGGTGAATGATATCATCATCGGCCCACCCAATAAACATGCACAAAATCAACAATCAAACCGTATGCACTAAACTAAATCCAGCATTCATGGATTTACTGTGCAGGATAGTGAATTTAGACCCAACATTCCAACACAAAAGGATGTATCTATACATGTCTGAATTCACCTAAAAGTAAGGAACAGAGAAGACATGTTATGCTCCTTTCCCTCAAACAGACTCGGGAAAACTCTTATTATCAGCCTCAGGCGAGACCAAATGGGGCATCTCCTATTCTGAATACCCTTTGATTTTGTGAGGCTAATAATTTAATCCCTCTTGGAACCAATTAACCCTCTCAATCTCAAAACTAGAAAAAGAATAAAAAAATCAATAAATATTCGAATCCAAACTATAAAAGGAACACAGAAATAGAAGTTCCGTACCCTCTCAAAAGAGATCCAGATTGTTGTACGCCTCTGTCTGAACCAGACGGTATTGTCTTGTTAAGAGACCTTCTGGTTATTCGAAGGCATTATTACAATAAAAATTAAAAGATGAAATAAATTAAGGAATGTCAAAGGCTGCTTGGAGGACAACTGGTAATGAAAAGAGCAAAATTGTCCCCTCAAACGGGCCTTAGATTGAAACGACCGAAGACAAAACATCTTTCGATCTAATTTGATTTCTGCCTCCTAACTAAGCCAGCTATGAAATTGTTTCTCAATTCATATGGCTACTCAAAGAGGCAGTGGAAATTGAAGACATGAATCTGTAATTGAAATGGAAGAGAGAGTGCAGTAACAGAGACGGAGTTCGGGCTTGGCTTTTAAGGATGGGGATTTAGGGTTTCTTCTGGAATATAGAATTACAAACATGCCCTTTTAAGATAGTCATCCAGGTTTTAGTCCTGCACAATTCTAGATTATTTGAAAATGTTGTTTTATTGAAAATATATTAAAATAATTTTTTTAAAAAAATAATTTTTTGTATTAATATATTAAAATAATATAAAAACATTAAAAATATTAATTAAAAATTAAAAAATAACTTTTTTAAAAAAATACTTTTGAATTACAAAAACAAATAAATACATTTTATTTATATTTTTTATTTTATGTAAAATATTTTCTTATTAACAATGTTGTTTTTAAAAAAGTCCAAAATAATTGAAATAAATATTTTAAAAAAATCTCAGTAATTCAATCAAGGAGTGAAAAAAATATTTTTGAAGGTAAAATTCTCATTTTCTTATAAAATGTTTTTGGATGAAAACATATTTTTTATTAGTAACATATTTTTATAAAGTAAAAACTTATCAAAAATGTAAAAGGAAATTTTTTTTAAAAAAAAAATCTCTTTTTTATATGGCTGTAAAAAGTTTAATCTCGTTTAAAGTATGACATAATCGATGATTTTATAAATAAGATTGTAATTTTTACAGGGGACATGTTAACGAACTATATGTAAAAAATAATAGCATAATTAATAAATTCAATAATAACAAGTTTTATTTTCTTTATTTCAAAGTAATAGCAGCAGTAAAATATGAACTTTACTTTTTTTTCCACTTTAAATAAGCTTCGAGATCATTTTTGCTTTGAAAAGCTAGAATCTTCATTTAAATACTTTCTAAATTTTTAACCAAGTCATCCTAAAACCCATCCTCCCTATTTATCCCCATATGGAAAAAATTTCTCAAGTGGTTGAACTCTCCCGGACTTTTGGTTTTTATATGACCATAACATATCATCATAGTTATCATCAAAATCATTGGTCTTTATATATATACACAACTATAGATTCTTCTAGAGGTAAATTAGCTCGTCTCACAAACTTTTTTCTTTCCAAACCTTTATGGCCTAATCCATCTTAAAAACTGGTCACTTCAATTCTTAAACCAACCATCTCATTTATTACTTCGATAAACTTTGTATCTATCAACTCCAATTATTGTCATGACCAAATAACCCTATTCAAGATTTTTTTTTAATTTTTTAATGGTGATGATCCATTTTTAGTTGACATTGTCGAGAACTAAAAATTAAGTTAGTAGCATATATATATAAGTTTTTTTATTCTTATATTAAAAGTGAATAATAGAAATTATTATCCCTAATAATATTTTGGATATTAATCTTTTTGTTGGTGTTTTATCCTTACATTAAAAGTGAACAATTTATTTTCTTGTCAAAAATATATTTTTAATATTTTTAAAATATAGGCCAAAGTCCTTTGAAATTTTACAAATTGGATGTAAAATCTATGCAATGCTTTTTTATGCAAAATTATTTTTTGAATTTTTTCCTTAATTTTTAAGACATGCTCTAATATTTTTTTTAGGGTTTTTGTCCATATGCAAGGAAATTTATTTATTATTATTTTTTAAAACATTTTTTTTAATTTTCCTTATTTTTTAAGGCTTTGTTTGGCGTAATCTCATTTTTTCTTTAAATAAAACTGTTAAAATAGACTCAAGAGCATGTTTGCTAAACACACCCTTATGCCAAAACATCCTTTATCAAAAAAATTAAAAACAAAACAAAGCCTTACCCAAATGACCCAAATTTGACCCGATCGGGTTGACTTAAAATTTTTAGTTCGATCATAAACTAAACAAAAAACACTGGTTTGACCTGAAAAACAACTCAAAACCAAAATCAAAACGTAAAACGAATCAGAGTTGTAAAAAATACAAAAACTTAATTTTTTTTAATTAAAACGAATCAAACACAGAAAACTCAAGAACATGAACATTCAAAGCAAACCTAGCCACATGAATCTCAAATCCGACCAGATACAACGAAGTCAAAGGCATATGCATGTTGTAAATCATTCAAAAAACAATAATCGAGCATCAAACATCAACGATTATCAACCAATAATAATGTTTTGACCAAAATAGAATTCAGTGCAAAAACAAAACCGTAAGATTAAAACTAAAAAAAAAAAAAAATTGATGCAAACTAACCCTAATTTATTGATTGATCAAGTCTCACGAAGTGGCTGGTGCAAAAAAATGAATCAAAATTAGTCCAAATCATTGAGTTAAGACAATGTTTTTTGTAAAAACATGAAAAATCAAAACCTAGATTTGCCAAAAAATGCATCAGCTACCATCAAACCCAGAAATTTGCATTCCAATCCCCAAAATCAAGATTTTTTGGTATGCTATTAATGAAAAAAACCAGAAAGTATTTAATAAAAAAGATTATCTTTTTCACATATAAAAAGAGGGGGCCCCAGCTTTTTTAGTATATTATTAATGATATGATAATAAAAACAGATGCCTGCTAAATTTAGCATTAACAAAATACTAAGATATTTATTTATATTGTGATAACCTCATTTAAAATTAATAAATATTAAATGATAAAATTAAATAATAATAATAAATCATCTCCTTCACTATTCATGTAATTAATGAAAGAGGTGCGAAACCCAACTTTTTTACCATGGTAGTTAATAAGCTTTACATTGTGCTTAGGAAAACCAAAGTCCACTAGAATCGGTTCCAAGACCCCAATCAACTCTGTCAAAAGCCATCTCAAGATTTGTTTCAAGACAAAGAGCATCATCTTTTTTTTTTCTTCTAAAATTTAAAATTATATTTCGATTGTTTTTTAAAGTTTTTTTTTAAATATATTAAAATAATATTTTTTTTATTTTTAAAAATTTATTTTTGATATTAACACCTTTAAAAATTTAAAAACACCTTTAAAACATAAAAATAAAAATGCTTTAAAACAAGTTAAAATGCCATAGAATTTGTGTTTTTGAAAAAAAAGTTTCCAGAAGAGAATTAACCATTGAACGTTAAATTCTGCGTTGGCAAACCAGTGCCAATCACTCCTCTCTAATTTATAGGATTGTTTCATCATTGGAGGAGTGGCATTATAAAGGGAGGGAATACCAACGTCCTAATAATTCATATATATAAATAAGAAAAACAATTATTTAAATACATAAAATGTTAAAATAGATTAACCAATATGAACATCACATGAAAAAATATACACGCAAGCTAGCTCGAACACCAACATTAAACTAAAAAAAAAAATAATGGAGATCGCGAAAGATTCATATGCACTAGCTACCTAGCTGGCTGGCTTAACAAACAATAAATAAAACAGAAGATTGCTCTAGCGATCTTGCTTAGAAGTTAAAAGACATTAAGAAGGCTTGTCGATGAATATAAAAATGTTAGTTGAGTTGGAAATGTACATCCAAGATGTATTCTTTGAAGCATCTTTTATATATATATATATATATATATATATATATAAACTAAGTTTTTGCAATTCAAGTTCCCCTGGCCACTAATGATAAAGATGGGTGTTTGTTGTGCGGTGTAAATCGTGTTTTTAAAAATTTTAAATTTATTTTGCTTCAAATATTTTTCTTTAAATCTTTATATTATTTTGATATTTAATATCAAAAATAAATTTTTTAAAATAAAAAATTTTATTTTAATATATTTCTAAACAAATAGTACTTTGAACAGTTACCGCTATTACAATCCAAAAAAAAGCTCTTACTATTAGTATTAGGGTTATAGTATAATTTTTTTTAATTTTAAAATAATATATTTTTATATAATATATCAAAACAATTTAAAATTATAAAAACATTCAAATACTCTTAAAAATACTTTTTAAACATGAAAATAAACGTATGGTTGGCTCCGGCCCTCCATTTTCTAATGGTAGAAAAAGCATCATGGCACAAATATTGAGAGGCTTACCATAAGTACGGAGAGTTCATTATTACATATTTTATTAAATTTACTTGGTAGCTGTATATGTTTCATACCTTTTATCATTATTTTTTTGGTGTAATATCCTTCTGATTCAAAAACCGTAAAAATGAGGGCTTTTCTATGTATTTCAACATAGGAATAAAACTAAGTCCTGGAGAAGACGTGCTCATTATTTGCCTACTCTTTGCATCACGACCCAAGGAAGAAAAGAACCATGCATTCTCTTGATTGCCCACAAGAAATAACTTCTTGAATTTCTTTATCTTAAGAAAACATTCTGGAATTCGGACGCTAAAAAAGAGAAATCTACATGCATTCATAAGCTTATATATAACAATGGAGTACAAGAACAAAAAAATGAAGTCACAGACAAACAAATCACATTAATTATAATACAAAGTAATAATTGGTTACAACAATATGAATATGTTTGGCCAAAATGGCCATGAAGAGGAAGAAAAATAATGAAAAAGTCGAAGAAAAAAACACCCTCAAGCCCTTTTGTCCCCCCGAGTCCCATCCATGCATGTAAAACCCTGACAAATCCCTATACCATCTGGGGCAAAAGGGCTTCAAACAAATAAATCAAAAGGCGAAGAAAAGAAAAGAAAACAAAGATGCATCAATCTCACATTTAGAAAAGGAGCTGCCCAAATGCAAGAGCAACGAGAGAAGCAAGAACAGCCGGCACAAAAGTGGTGGCATCGGAGGTAGGGCTAGGTGCTGGGGCCTCCGCTGCTGCTACATTTTGGACGGCTGAAACAGCCATGAGCACAACCACGATAGCCAAAAACACTCTCATCTTCAATGCCTCCATTGTGAAAAACTTTCTTGCTGGAAAAAACAGAGGCGTGGAGGGAGAAGAGAAAATGCAAGATTTCAGACAACGGGTGGTGGGCGTGGGATGACTCGATAAGAGATGGCTAATACTTTATATAGTTGTTGGAGAGGAGACAAAAGGGGGTGTTACGGGCAGGCTGCCCTGAAAGACAGTTGATGGAAAGCACATGCACATGGTTCCCTTTCGAGCTGCCCGTTTGTTGGACAGGGTGGCTTCGATTGCCTTTGTGGTGCCATCCAGCTGGTGCCAACTGTTTGTGGCCATGTTTTGAGGGCGCCCACTATTTACTCTTTAACCGCGGGCCCTTTTTTCAAAATAAATAAATAATTGGAATTGAGGTTTTGAATTTAAAATTTTGAGTTACAATTATGACACTTAGATACCGTTTGTTTTGTTTCATGGATAGTGATTTCTTGTGTTTTTTTCTTTTGTGTTTGTTTACTATTTAAGGAATTTATCAATTAAAAACACTTTTTAATTTAAGAAAATTTGATTTAGTTTTCAGAAAATATATTTTTTTTATTTTAGATGAAAAATATTTTTAAGAAGTTGTGAAAACTAAAAAAATATGTTATTATTTGTTAATTATATCATATTTGATTATCAATCTTTTGATTATTATATATTTTATTTTATTTTATTTTAATTTAATTATTTAGAATCTGATTTAATTTGATTTTTATATCAACTTTGATTCTCGTTTTTTTTTATTGTTATTTATTTTTTTTTCTTAATTGAAAATTCTTATCTATCAGATTTGGTCCCCGTTATTTTGATTACTATTTATTTTATTTGAAACAATTTATAAAATTGAATTTTTTCTTCAATTTCATCATCTTTCAATTTTTCATATTTGATCTTCATTCTTTTAATTGCTATTTATTTTATTTGAAATAATTCATGAAATTAGATTTTTTTTAATTTCATCCTCCAACTTTTTTATGTCATATTTAATTCTCATTCTTTGAAAAAAAAATATCAATAAGTTATTTTCTAGTTCATTTTTATGACACAATCAAACATTGAAAAATATTTTTCAATTAATTTCCATGACACTATCAAATATTTAAAAATAATTCACTTTTTAAAAATTTAATTTTCAGAAGACCACTTTTTGATAAACAAATAGGGTCTTACAATTAAAAGTCTAGTCTATGACTCAAGGCCAGGATTATAAATTGAATAAGTTAGTCTAGAGTCAATCAATTTTTTTTAAAAAAGTTAAAACAATATTGTTTTAAGAATTTTTTTTAATAAAAAATAAAATCAAGTTTTTCCTAGTTAACCACGTTATAAATTAACCCGTTATATCAACCAAGTCAAAAATAGATAAACTCTTAATTGACTTTTTTTTTCTTAAAAAAAACCTCACCAGATTAAGAGTGTTTTTGTTTTTGTAACTGCTTTTATTTTTAAAACAAACAACAAAAATAAATCATTTGATTATATTCTAAACACCTGTATTTTCCAAACTTCCCAAACCTTATCATCTTCCCCATCCTCTCTACCTTTACTAACGCCTGGTCATCCCATCTGTCATCATTTTGCTTCAGTTCTCCTCTCATCTTTCTTTTTCCACCTTATTCTATGTAAGTAGAGAACCCAAACCCCTTAAACCATTATAATTTTTTTTTTTTAGTTTAACGTGGGTGTCCGGGCTAGCTTGCGCGCACCTTGACTAATCTCACGGGCCATGAAGTTAACGACCATGTAAGCCTCCAGTGGCCATCATATGAGCAACCACGAGGCTCGAACCTGAGACCACAGAGGGAGCAAACCTCTTGATCCCAAGTTCTTACCACTGGGCCACCATCTAGATGGTTAAACCATTATAATTTTGTTTCAATGCATGGATGAATTTTAAACACACCACAATGAAAAATAATTTTTAAAAACTATTTTTTTTTTAATTCTAGCCATAAAAATTACCATAAAAACAAGCATGCTCTGAATAAAGCCAAACAACGTTTGATAGATATATAATCTCATAGTTGTGTAGGATTCTAGGTTTTTAAAATATTTGAATTATTTGATGGAAATGTAGGACAGTTGGGGAAGAACTGTGTGTAGTCATATCCTTTCAGATGGAGCATTTTTTATTTTTTTTGAATTGAGATAATAATTTCAAATCAAGAGCCGAGTAAACAGTTGCAACTTGAAGGAGACGGCTGCGTTTGGACCTCAGATCTTCTTGCCTTCTCTTCGAAGGCGAGGAGGTTAAAATGATGAAAACCTCACAATATTTCATGCCATTTCCGAGCTCACATGGTGACCACACCCTCTACGATACCTGGTTTTAAAGGAACAGTCGAAGGGCCAAGCATCAAACAAAACCTCATTGTCAGTGTCACTGAATGATCTGTCATTATTTAATTTCTCCAAGTTTGTCAGCTACTTTCTCCATGGGTGGTGCATGGTCACTCAATGAAGTTTACGAATATTGATTATTAAGGTGGATGTAGATTCCTGAGTTTTTTTTTTCACAAAAAAAAAGAGAGAAAAGAATCTTCCTTTTTTTCTTTTCAAATTCTCTTTTTTAATTTGTTTGGCATGATATTTCAAAAATGAATGATATAATTATAAAACTCAGCATGGTTTAAGGCTTGGATTACTGGTTGGGTGAGTTAATTTAAAACAGTGTTGGTTAATTTATTATTTTTTTTAAAAAAAAAATTAGAACAATGTTGTTTTGAAAATAAATTTAAAAATACCAAACCGATTTTATATGGGTTTTGACCAGGTTAATTGAGTCGTTGATTAACCTGTTGGGTTGATCAAGTTTAGATAGGTCAACTCTCACTTAGTTTAACAAGAAATTTAATTCCAGGTCTCAGATACACGAGTTAATACGTTAACCCATCATAACATATTTAATAACACTGCTCAATGATATTTTTTTAAAGAATTGAATATAATAAATAAATGGGGGCAAGCTTAAATACATTAGACTAAGGTTGTCAAAAATGTTTTTTTGATATGACATGGAAAATACAATATAAACTCGGATCGTAAAATTATAAGTATTTTTTTTCATACATGGTGCATACAAACAATAAGCAATTCCATTGATAAAGATGTAACTTGCTTATTCTTGCATGATAAAATCCTACCATGTAAGATCCAATGAAAAAAGTTGAAAGTGGTTGGTAAAACTACATGTAAAAAAAAAAAAACATTGAAAACACTTATATCTTCACAATTATGCTCTCTTATTGGCTAACACTAGTTCTAATGCTCCCTCTAAATGCATGACCCCTGTAGTGTTTAGCTTATCTGATGTCTTTTGCCTTGGTGGATAATACATTACTTTTAGATATTATTATGCTTTCTTTTAGTTATTATTATACTTTTATAAGTTTTAGATTTTGTTTGTTACACACCATGGATTTCAATAAATAGATCAATAAAAAATTGTAGGCTTAGTATGAACTAAAACAAATGAATCAAGCAATTCAAAGTAAGTTTTTTTTTTTTTTAATCTTGAAGTCTGGCTCCTTGTTAGATCATATCTTAAACAGAATATGAGATTTTCTATGGATAAATCATAATGTTGTAAACTTGTTCAAAAGACTCTGGTATTTAGCCATAAACATATAGTTGATCAAATTTTGGAGTATAATCTATTACTTTTGTTTGTAAGATTATCCCTGTAAACTAAGAATTTTCAAAGTTTTGTCCCATAATAGATAATTTTTTATTTATTAGAAAGGGTTTAAGCAAGACTATATTTCATGCATCATTGTAGTATTGACTTAAGAAAGAATTCATGGATACAAGTGTTTGTGGAGCTAATGTGTTAATGAGTAAACACATAAGAACACAACGAGGAAGATCAGAATTGAGAATTTGTAATTATTATAAAATCATGATTTTACATTATTTTAATTTAATTTAATTTTTAATTTTAACATAAATATATATTAACTCATAAAATCACATGATTATACTAGGCAGCAATTTCAACAACCTTGCATAAGAACATCGCTGGAAATAGCTATTTCCAATTATTTTTTAATCATAAACAAAGCCCTGATGTAAACGGGAAAATTAGACCAAGCTCAACGAAGAAACATACAGTTTTTTTAATAATAAAAAAAGCCCTTATGACAATTGAAACTTTTAAAATCCACTACAGCTATAACAAAAACATATCACCCACCGCATCATTAATTACTGTGTTTTTAGGGTACAAAGAATTAATCATTGCTTCTTAATATGAACTAGGTATGACCTACAATTTGAATTAACGACCAAATTATAATCATAATGTTGCAATATGTTCACAACAACCATGTTCCTTTCAGCTAAATTTCACATGGTGATTCATGGGTAGCACCTCCCAGAAGAAATCACAGCATCAAATTGTAGGAGGATCATCAAGGAAATGGGTCCCCATCAATTACTCAATAAATGTGCCCTAGCTTCTGGGTTATTCATCTTCCAAACTCTTCGGTTTTGAGTAAGATAGACAGAAGAAAGGGGGGAAAAAAAGTTGCCCCGGATCTTCTCCCCTCTTTTTGATGATGTGCCTTTATATTAATATTTTTTTTTATTAATGTGAGTGTCCGGATCAGCTTGTGCATACCTCGACTAATCCTACGAGCTCTGAAGTTAATGACTATGTAAACCTCCAGTGGCCCTGAGAGAACTCGAACTCGTAAACATTAGAAAATAAACTCAAGATTTGACCAGTTGAGCTACCTTCAGGGTTAACTTCATATTAATATTTACAAACACAAATCTTAGCTTGGAGAATAAACAAAACAAAAATGTGGCAAACATTCATTTTATTGAAATTATATGTGCGGTTATAAGATCAGGGGAATGGGAAAAAAAGAAGAGAAAGAACACAAGAAGAATTAGAATTTAGCTGAAAATATTATGCCCTTTTTCCGTGAGGTTATTTTTTTTTTTAAAAAAATTAATATATTAATATGATTGAAGATAATAATGTTGAACCTAAAAATGAATGATGAATTGTTCGGAAGTGGCGTCTAAGTGATGTTTATCTCCCCAAATGGTAGTTAGTACCCAATAGTTATTAGGCTATAGTTGCACTAACATTATAGTAGAAGAGAAGATTTAGGACAAACTCTGGTTTCATGACATTAAACAATATGTTAAGAGTCAAGAGTATCTAACCGATGCTTAGAAACGGACAAGAAAGCTCTTAGAAGATAGACTATGGATTTTTGCTTGGATGGCGAGGTCTTCTATAAAAGAGGGTTTGATCGAACCCTGATAAAATGTTTTGACAATGAAGAAACATGCAAAATGATGATGGAGATTCATGAAATAATTTGTGCCACCCATGCTAGCGAACACATGTTCTCTCAAAACCTTTACAAAACATGATTTCCCTCTAGTTATCTTCTCCATAAGGGATAGATGTGATTGATCCGATCAATCCAAAAGCTAGTAACAAGCATT
>Ga0307515_10020643_pt1 | contig 11734 bp, 2 predicted proteins | sample 17_EM_MG_FD_194513 | JGI IMG/M metagenome (GOLD analysis project Ga0307515, IMG submission 194513) | Populus trichocarpa ectomycorrhiza microbial communities from riparian zone in the Pacific Northwest, United States - 17_EM | ecosystem: Host-associated > Plants > Roots > Unclassified | place...
TAAGGGCAGGCTTTTGCGGAGGGGGGGGGGGGTAATATTACGGCACTGGCAGAAAACGGCAGAACTTAGTAGCAGAACTTGGCAGAACTTTGCGGTTACGTAACTAGAGGACTATATAAAAGAACCCTACTTCGACCAGCGCTGCTCTTCTTCTCCTTTCCTTTCTCTAGCTTTAGATTCTCGTTTATAGACAATCTAATCATACAGGCTTGCGCGTCCCCTTTGCCGTGCCCATGCCTTGATTAACTGAGTCGCTAATAGCCGCTAGGCCGAAATCCGTAACACCCTATAAGTAAGGGCTGTATAAATATTATAGTAGTTATAGACTAACTATCTAAGATAAGATATTTAATTACCTGCCCTAATATATTAATACCTACTATTGTTTAACTGTTTCTAGATTATATATAGAAACTCTATAAACTCCCTAAAACGATTATCTCTAATAAAGGTAGCTAGTTTTTCTTTATATTCTAGAACTAACTAACTAACTAACTCTATATTAAAGCACTATTATCTATAGCGTACTACCTAAAAATAGATAGTTAAATAGAATGTGTAAATGCTATAATAGAATAGTATATTTGGATATATATATTATACTTATAAAATAACTAGATTAACTAGCTTATATTTACTAAGTTTACTATAAATAATTCTATCTTGGAAACTATAAAGGTCTCCCTATTCCTAGCCAAATATAGCTAGCATCTATAAATAGGTTTTAAACCCTTTAGTAATATTCCTCGTCCTACTTATTACGCCTTATAAATTATAAAAGTAAATAAATTTATAGAAAAGATAGAGGAACTATAATAGTTCCTTACTAATGAAATAATATAGGCCTAATCTATCTATAAATCTGCAGTAAATAAGAAACGAACTCTAGTACTAGCCTACTAAATTAATAACTTTATCTGGCTAAATATAAGAAATCTAAATATAAAACGCCCTACTAAAAAGCTTAATTAGAAGAACGCTGGCCCTTATAAGGTTAAAAAGGTTGTTTCCTCTTACGCCTACTAGTTAAAGCTCCCCAATACGGTTAAAATCCACCCCGTATTCTATACGTCAGTCCTCCGCCCTACTACCCCTATATTAAACGCCCTGCCTAGATAGATATAAGACCCTCCCCTACTAGTTAAAGTAGATGGTAAGAACAAGTACTTTATTAAAAGAATTAAGCTCGGACCCCTAGAACTCGGTTACCCCCCGAACTCGGCCACATCGTCAAAATCGAATCACCGATTTGTCAACCTATTTTCTCCACAACGAATCGATCAATATGGACCAAAAGGAGCAGAACTTACAAATGGCTATTGCAGATTTCGAATCTGGTGTTTATAAGTCTGCGCGAAAAGCCGCGCTCGCATACGGTGTCCCTCCGTCGACTTTGAACGATCGATTGAATGGCAAGCTGCCAAAGCAAATTGCACACCAACACGAACAGCGATTAACTCCTACACAGGAGGCCTTCCTTACTGATTGGGTACTCGAACAGGACCTACAAGGATTTGCTCCTTCGCATGCGCGACTACGAGAAATGGCGGCCCAAATCCTTGATCGAAATGGCGACGCTGAGCCTCTTGGTAAAGCGTGGGTAGCTGGCTACTTTAAACGGAATCCTCGCATTAAATCCTTGCTCGCCCGACCGATAGAAAGTGCACGAATCAATGGGGCACAGCCAGGGCAGATTCAAGAGTTCTACGACCTTTATAAGAGGGTGCAAAGGAAGGCTAATATACAGGCCGAAAATAGCTGGAATATGGACGAATCTGGGGTCGCATTAGGTGTATGTACGAATACAATCGCCGTAGGAGATGCCTCTAAAAAGAAGACCCTTGTACAGTCGCCAAATAATCGCGAATGGGTATCTATTGTAGAGACAATATCTGCCCTTGGCCGGTCGATTCGACCTCTCGTAATCTTTAAGGGAAAGCACCCCCAATCAACTTGGTTCCATCACGATGAGGTGCCTGATTGGATATATACGACCTCTAAGAACGGCTGGATAGCCAATCGCATCGCATATGCATGGCTTACTGACGTCTTCCTACCTGAGACTAAACCACCTGGCGACGAAGCTCGATTGCTCCTTCTTGACGGCCATGGGAGCCACCATATAGTCGAATTCCTATTGAAATGTAAACAGAATAACGTATGGCTCGTCTTCCTACCACCTCATTCAACGCACGTGCTGCAACCCCTAGATCTATCGTGCTTCTCCCCCGTTAAATCAAAGTATCGGGAGCAGATTGCGGAGCTTGCATCTCTTGACGATGCAGCTCCAATTAAGAAGCACCGCCTTATTAAGTATTACCATAGGGCACGAGAGGAAGGCCTTACAGCAAGGATAATCAAATCTGGGTGGCGTGCCTCTGGTATTTATCCATGGAATCCGCGTAAGGGCCTTGAGTCTTCGCAGGTCAAAAATAAGGCTCTAACGGGTCTTGAGCAAGCTAAAAGCGATCAGCTTAACGTTATAGCCACCCCAAAGAAGCCTCGCGATATGTATCAGATGGTTCAAGACCTTCGTAATGGGCATACTCCCGATCGGAAGACTCGGTTGGTCTTACAAAAAGTAAGTCGACAACTTAAGCGACTTACTGTGGAGGCTGCATATAAGGACGCTTAAATATATAGCTTGCAATCGCAGCTTGAGGACCTCAAAGGCCCAAAGAGACGTAGGCGGGTGGCCGTAGATCCGAATACAAAGTTTGCAAATATAGATTCGATCAAGCAAGCTATAGAGGAGGCGGAGGAGAAAGAGGCTGAAATAAGGGCAAAGGAGCCAAAATCAAAGCCTCAAAAGGCGTCAGGTAGAAAGGCCAAGGTCGATATGTCAAATAGCACGTAGGGGCAGATAATCAATCTAATTTGGTTGGGTGTAGATAGCTTCCAAAGTGGTGGTGACCGATTTGGTGGGGTGACCGGGTTCAGGGGGTAACCGAGTTCTAGGGGTCCGAGCTTAATAATATTAAGTACAATAAACGGAAACGCTAGTATATATACCTTACAAAATAGAAAGGCTTTATTAAGCCCTTATAGGAACCCATTAACTATATAGGACTTATATAAGCTATGGAAAACTTTTACAAACTCTACCTAGAACTACTATAGCCCTACTTTGCAAAAGCTTAAGTTTAAACTGGGGGTACTATTATAGGACACCCTTATAACACCTTATACACGTTTACCTATTTCCACTAACTTAGCAACTAGAGACTAACCATAAGATAGCGATTTACGGCAATCTAATGGCAATCTGCTATATTCTACTAGATTCTACTAAGTTCTACTAAACCCTACTAAGTTTTGCTAGGACTACTACCTAAATCCTATTCTACTTTATATATATGTTAACTAAGTAACTAAGTTAATAATATATACCCTTTCTCCCTGTTAGGGCGCGGAGAGACTTTAGGGAAGATTTGAAGGAATAATATAAATTCTATCTAAATCTAAGGGTATATAGCTCTTACTAAGAACAAAACGTTGCGTAAAGAAGAGAAAGGAATAACAAGAGAATCAAATAATTAAATAGTTAGGGGCTTGGTGGTCGATGCGTGCGTATATACGCACGCGGTTATTAACGGACTTTAGTAATTCAATTAATCTAGCAGATTTTGGTTAAAGCGTCGGAATTTATCTGTTAAGTGTTTTACTAAGATATTCCTACTGTAACTGGGCTAGTCCCGTTATAGTATCCCCCCTTTTAGCCGAAGGTCCAAATAATTTAATTTTAGTTAAGACTTATAACTTATCGCGTGTTATATTTTCGCATCGGGTAGCGGTATAGGATTTTGCCGATTCTATCGTTAAATGGACTAATTAGGATTTTCTATCCCTAGGATGGAAAATCGCTATTAGCTTGGTTAAGGCGGTAAGTAAAACTAATATCTTTGCGTGGGTCTTAGCAAGGCGGATCTAACTAATTAGATAACTTTAACCGCTGGTTAAAGTTCCTTAACATCTTGCGTATTACGTAATTGTATTATAAACGTCATAATATAATTTAAGTCTTTTTCGATTTTAAGCTTCCTACTATTATATTTCGTGTATTTATATTAGGTGGTAGTCGTTTACTTTTATATTATATCTATCTAGCTAGAGTAGGCCGCGAAGGATAGTCCTTATAGAATTCTTTTACCAGGGAAGGTATATCGGTCTTAATCTGGTTATAGGTTTCCTAAGTTTATATTTTATATCCTTCCTATTTAACAAAAAGTTTAAATTATTTGGATTATATCTTCCATTATATATCATTAATTAAGTTAATAAAGTAAGAACCGTTACCGTTATTAACAATTATAGGAGGTGGCGGTGATACTTCGCGAGCCATAGGTTCACCCTTTAAGGGTTATAATAAGTTTACGTGAAACGTTAGATATATTTTTATCTTAGTTAGTAGTTTAAGTTTATAAGCATATGGGCTTAGTTTCTTCTTAACTTAGTACGGGCCCGCAAACTTTTAGTCTAGTTTCTTTAAAGGTTATTAAGTCTTTAGGTTTTGTGTATTTAGGTAAACTATATCGCCTTCCTTAAAGTCCCACGCGGGAGCTTGTCCTTTATTTATATGCTATTTCTATATTATTTAAGCATACACTAATTTACTTTATAATAGTTCTGTTAACTACTTTATTTAATTAGCGAAGTTATACGCGTTAATTAGTTAAATCCTCTTAATCATAGGTCCTGTTATATTAATTTTGGGTTATGGTTTAAATCTAAGTTAAGGGTCTTGTCCGTAGGTTGCGTAGAACGGCGTTACGCCTATTAATTTGTTTTTTATATTATTCGCAGTAAACTTAGCTAACGGTAGCCATTTTTCCCAGTCGTCTTATAGGTAGGAGTAGTATATTTATAGGTATTATTCTATAATCGCGTTCGCAATTTCAGTTTAACTATCTATCTCCGGATAAAATGCAGTTAAGAGTTATATTTATATACTTAATTGTTTATATAAGGCTTACCAGAAGTCTAAGACGAACTAGCTTCCGCGGTTGGATATTATTAAATTAAGAAGTCCGTGTAGCTTAAAGACGTATTTAATAAAACATTCGGCTACTAATATTGTATTAATTAAGTCCATAGGGATTATATATCGCATTTTTGTAAAATAGTTAATAACTACTATAACATTTATAAACCTATTACTGTTAGGTAAGTTAACTACAAAGTTAATTAAGATATCTCGCCATCTTTATATTAGAATTGGCAACAGTTAAAGTACTCCTTACTTCTTTATATAAGAGGTCTTTCCACGTACGCATATTCTGTATACTTAAACGTATTTTCGTATATAGTTATACATTATAGGCTAGTAGTATACTCGTTAGATAATCTTATAGGTCTTTACACGGCCAGGATGCCCTACTACTAGGGAATCGTATACGAATTCGAGTATCTTAAATTATAAGGGTTCGGAATTTGGGATTACTATCTTCTATTAATAGTACAACCGATTATTACGGATTTCGCATTTAGCAAGTGTGATATCCTTATATTGCCATTTTCCTATTTAAATCGCTTTTATTATATCTGCTATCCAGGGGTCGTTTTTATATTTGTGCTCTATTAATTCATTAATTTCTATATCCCACTTATTAATTTCCAATTCATTTCTATCGAGCTCCGCGTCTAGGAATATAGGGCGTAGTTTCTTAAAGTGTTTAGGGGGCAGTAGAATTCGCGATTAATTTATAATCTATTCGTTAGAGGCGTTTATAGGTAAGTCCTATAATCGTTATATTAATAAGTTAGGCTTCTAATTAAGTTTGCTAGGTTGGTATATAATCTTAAAGTTAAATTATAAAAGGTATTCGGCCCAACGAATTTAGCGCTGCGTTAATTGCTTTATAGTTATAAAGTACTACAGGTTTTTATAGTCCGTTAATACGCGTATTAGGAATAACAATCCTTTAAGTTCTAGGCGCCATTGTTTAAAGTATTTAACAATTATAAGCAGTTCCTTATTATATATCTCATAGTTTAATTTAGCAGGGGTAAGTTTCTGGGAGAGAAAGGCTACTGGGCACAGCTCGCCGTTCTTATTATACTGTAATAACACTCCTCCTAGTGCATAATTAGATAAGTCTATTTTAATAATGCATTTAAGGTCTGGATTAAAGTAGGTAAGGATTAGAGCAGTTATAAAACGATATTTTAGGTCGTTAAAAGCTTGTTTGCATTTGGTAATCTATTTAAATCTTACGTTCTTCCTTATTAAGTTTATTAATGGCTAAATAATTTTTAAGAAGTGATTAATAAATCGATGGTAGAAATTTATAAATTTTAGAAATCCTTAGATATCTTATATACTACTAGGACTTTCCCAGTTTATAATCGCAGCGATTTTCTTAGGGTCCATTTTAATTCCGTTGCGGGATATAATCAGGCCTAAGTATATAACTTTGGACGCATAGAACTTGTATTTCTTAATATTATATTATAAGCCCGCGTCTTATAGGCGTTTAAGAACTATTTAAATGTGCTTCTAATGCTTAGAAAGCGAAGACGAATAGATTAAGATATTATTAATATACGCGGTAATAAATACATTAAGGAATTTGCGAAGCGTATTGTTAACGTATTACTAAAATATACTGGGACCGTTCTTTACGCCGAATAGCATTACTAGGTATTTAAAAAGTCCCTATTATATACGGAAAGCCGTATACTTCTTATCTCCTTTATAAACACAGATTTAATTAAGGGCAGCGACTATATTAAGCTTTGTGAAGTATTGTGCTTTTACTAAGTAGTTAAGCGTTTCTTAAAGTAGAGGAATTAGATATCGATTTTAAATCGTAATCGTATTTAGGGCTTAAGAAATAATAGAGAATCTTAAGCCTTTTTTAGGTTTCTTAACGAATAGTATAGGCGAGGTAAATAGTAATTAACTAGGGCGAATGAATCCTTTCTTTAGGTGCTTTTTGAGGTATTATTGCATTATAAGCAGCTCTTCTCGCGATATACCGTATAACGGGCCGAACTTTAGCGTTATACCAGGTTTAAGTTCTATCTTAAAATTATACTCGTCTTAATACGGGGGTAGTTAGTCTGCAAATTGTTTCTTAAACGTATTAATTAGATTGTGATATTCTTTAGGTATAAGAGGTTGGGGGTTAATATATTGCTTTAGTTTTAACGCCTTCTTAATATCTTCCAGTGTTATAGCAAAGATCTTATAGTCTTGTTTTCTTGCTAATAAATAAAAGGGTGCGGCTTATATTATACGAATTTTAAGAGGTTTTAATATATCATCTTTACATTCTTTCCCGCGATTGGCAGTTATAACTTTATTATATTGGTTTAAGGTTTATAGTAAGGGCAATTCGTAACGTATTAAATTTAAATAGTTATATATATGTTTATAGGGTAAGTAGTGTTTTAAGTAATAACTTTAGCAGTAAGTCGTACGAAATTTTAGTGTTTCTTTAACCCAACTAATTAAAGGGTTGTGTTGTTTTAGCTATCTATGTCTAAGTATTACCTTATAATGCTTTAAGGGTGTTATAAATAGGGAAACGTATTTAAGGTGTTTGCCTATCCGTATCTTTATAAGAGCGTAGTGCGTTAGTTCGCCGTGTATTAAAGGCTTACTATTAAAGCCTTGTAGGCCTTAGGGCTTATTAAGTTTCTTTAAATTTAAGTGTTAAGTTTTCGCGTAGTTTGTATTAATAAAGCCTATACTAGTGGCTCCGCTATCTATAAGGATTTGTACTTTTTTCCATTTTTTAAGTATTCAAATTTTGCTAAGTATATTAAGGGAGTCGTGTTATATATTAGCGCTAGAAGAGCCTAGACACTTATACTCTTCTACTTCTTATTCTAAAGCGCGACTTGGCCCTAGAATAATTCGTTTTCTAAATTAACTGAAGGTAAGATACTTTATAACGACTAAGTATAATTTATAGAATAAGTACAATTTGTGGAATAAGCGCGACTTAAGGACTAAGAGGAGCTACAGCGGACCTTTTTAAAAGGGTAAGTTTGGTAATCCCTTTAAATATATCCCTTTTTTCTATATCCGAAATATTCTCTATTTATAGCTTATGTTTTTTATTTGTCGGTTCCTAAGGGTATATAGGATTAAGTGGCGTTGAGGTCTATAGGGTCGTATATAGGGCTTTTAGGTCTTAGAGACGGATCGCGCTTTAGGGTATATATTGGTTTCGTGGAGTTTTAAATATAAGGTATAGTTAGCTTTAGGAAACGAGTCTATTTGTTATATCGAAGGTCTTTATTAATTCGTTAATATATTATAGCAAATTCGGGTAAGTCCTTTAGCAGTTCTCTACCTATTAACTATACTCTAATTTTATCTGAAATAGCTTAACGGAGGGCAGTAACTCTAGCGGTTTTATTCCAATTTAGTTTACTAATAAGGCCTAAAAATTCCGAAAAGAAGCTGGTAAAGTCTTGGTTCCGTTGTTATAGGTTTTTAAGTTTAGTAACGGCTATATATTCGCGGCTGGCGTTATTATACGTTTGTTCTAGTAAAGAAATAAAGATTTTAAAATTAACGAAGGTGCCGTTATAGAAGAATGGGTCTATAGTTTATGTAGTATCTTTGCTTAAACGAGACATTCTATAGCTAATCTTGCTAGCTTTAGTAGGGTATTGGTTATAGTTTATTAAAAGTTTAAGATGGAGCTTAGTTATAAAGGGACGTAGGTTATTTTAATTTCTATCGAATATTAGAGGGTTAGGGAGCTTTTTAGATTTCGTAGTAAGTACTAGGTTTGTTATAGGTACGGGTTAAGCTGCCGTTATTAGTTTGGGGTTTGTATTTAATGGGTCGGGTTTATATATAGTTATTTTAATTTTATTTGTAGGTGTTACTATTAGGGTCTCTAACGCGAGTACTTTGGCGTTATAGAGTTCTTTATATATTGCTTTAATTAATTACTAATGCTAAGCTTCTAGTATAGTTTGTTGCTGGGCCAAGGTATCTATAAAGGACTATTATATTATAGTTATTTGTTCCCTAACTAGGGCCATAATAGTTATTGTGGCGGATTTGAGTTCGTTTGCCATTTTAAGGGTATTAGTATTAATATAACGTAGTGTTAGGGTGCGGAGAGACTTTAGGGAAGATTTAAAGGAATGATATAAATTCTATCTAAATCTAAGGGTATATAGCTCTTGCTAAGAACAAGACGTTGCGTAAAGAAGAGAAAGGAATAACAAGAGAATTAAATAATTAAATAGTTAGGGGCTTGGTGGTTGATGCGTGCGTATATACGCACGCGGTTATTGACGGACTTTAGTAATTCGATTGATCTGGCAGATTTTGGTTAAAGCGTCGGAATTTATCTGTCGAGTGTTTCACCGAGACATTCCTACTGTAACTGGGCTAGTCCCGTTACACTCCCCGTTTTCCTACCTTCTCTCCTTACACAACGTCTTGACCTTCTTATACAGTTTATATATATAGCTTAATAATATCTACCTTGCTATATATTATCGCCGCTTATACTTACCCCGTAATAGATATATAAACTACTTAAAGATATTATAATAGAGATAGCTTAAAGGGGTAACCTATATAAGCAAAGAGGCCAACTAAAAGAGGCGCTAGATAATTATTTAAAAGATCTATTAACGAGAGGGACACTTAAAAGAAAGGTAGATTATACTATAGATGGAGCCTCTAAGAAGCTAAAGAAATAAGAAATTTCTTATAAGAAAAGATTTTTATAATTACGTTTATATTTTCTGGCGCTAAGAATTAAGGCGCTAATGAGGATTTCCTTAGCTTAGTATTATTTTTCTATCTAGTTACTTCTATATTAAGAGTATCTCGTTATCGTTTGCATATACGCTAAATTAAAGTTAAAAACTTACTTACAGTAAGCTTATAAGTCCTCCACCTTTATATACTTAGTAGCGATAAGTTAGCCACCCTATAACTCGCTTGGTCCTCTATAAAGAATTAAAGTTAAGATATTAAAGTCTCTAGCGTTTTTATAGGCAACTAGGGTATAGGTTAACTCTAAATTTTATATTAATAAGGTAGGAATTTTAAGGATAAATATAAAATATCTCTTTTAATATTAAAAATGGGATCTTATTTTAAGAACTAGATCTAATTCTAAAGACTATATCCTATCCCAATTCTAAGCTAAACATACTAAACGTGGCTAAAAAGGTATAGCGTTAAGCTAAGCAGCTTAATAGTCTTAGAAAAAAGGAGCTATTTTTAGTTATAACTTAAGTTATAATTCTAGGAATAAAATCTAATTCTAAAGCTAAGATCCTAATTCGGGTTTATAAAATAGACTAATTAACTACTATAAAAAGGGCGCGATTCTAAAAAAGAATCCAGTTCTAAAACCAAATCCCAGTTATAGGAAATAGGTTAATTAAGCGCTATAAAATAGGGTTAGCTATATCTATATTTAGCGTATTAAGTTTAGCTTATTTTAGGACTAGCTATATAATTAATTATAGATACTTACACAACCAACCTAATAATTAACCCGCTATTGCTAACTGTACCTTACCTAGCGCCTTTTAGTATCGCTATATTAGAGCCTTACTCTATTTAAGCCTTACGCGTTACGGAATAAACTAAAAGCTAATAATTATAATTACTAATAAATGCTACCTGCAACTTTCTACTTTAGGTTATTATAGCTTAGTATTTAACTAAGCCCTATAAGGCCTCAGTCTGAGCCACGTTAGATTAGCTTAACTTTTTCGCGCCTAATATTTAAATCCTCCTCGCGTTCTACTCGCACCTTACTTCCTCCCTTATACTTTCCTTCCTTACTATTCCCTTATTTTAAAACGCGTCTAATATATATTTAACCTCCCTACACTTATTTACTTCTCTGCTATTATACCATCCTTATATATTAGCCTCTTAAATATCCCCTTGCCTACCTATTTATTTACTATATTAGCCCTTCTAACGTAGCTCTTAGCGCGCCTGCCTATAATAGTAAATCTCCTTAGATTAGAGATAATAAAAACAAAGCCTATTAGGGAAGAGTTAAATAACTTTCGCAATTTATTTAACTTAGCTTATTAGAACCTAGGCATCCCTAGCTCTTTAGACTTATTACACTAAATAGGTAATAAAGGTAACTATTAATAGATATATTATAAGTTTATATCTAATACCCATAGGACTAAGGGATATTTTACTTAATTTAATACTTACTCTATAGAGCCTTCCTACTTCTTATTTATTACCATCTAACAATAGTAATAAAAACCTCCTTAGTAACCTATTAAGACTTAATTTAGTAGTTAATTCTAATAACCCCAACGTTAAACGGTTCCTGCCTTTTCTAAATATAATCCTCTAGATTAAACCTAATAAAGTTATTTAGAAAAAGGTATACGTTACTGTTATAGAGCCTATACCTCCCCCCTAACTACTACCATTCTATATTTAATAAACCCTATATCTGCGTAATATAAGCAACTTTACTAATTTGTCCGAATATAGGAAATATATAGATTATATTCTAAAGGAAGAGCTAGGCCCTCTTTATATAGGGATTCCTAGCTTATATAAAGTATTTTTTAGGAAAGTAAAAGGTCTTAAAGAGGTAAACGCCGCCGTTTTTAAGAAATATAAGGAGGGGACAATTTGTGACGGCGCTGGAGCGCGTCACCTAGTCAGGGGTTCGCGTAAGACTTGGCATGTGTATATAGACGTGGCCTCACCACCTTCTCTTGCTCCTTAGCTTAATATCTTCGTAATACAGCATTCGTT
>Ga0307515_10020644_pt1 | contig 11734 bp, 12 predicted proteins | sample 17_EM_MG_FD_194513 | JGI IMG/M metagenome (GOLD analysis project Ga0307515, IMG submission 194513) | Populus trichocarpa ectomycorrhiza microbial communities from riparian zone in the Pacific Northwest, United States - 17_EM | ecosystem: Host-associated > Plants > Roots > Unclassified | place...
TTCTCGGCCTGATGGGCGTGGCGATGCTGGTCTACGTGATCCTCGACGGCTATGACCTGGGTGTCGGCATGCTGATGCACCGCGCCGACCGAGACGAACGCGACCTGATGATCGCGTCCATCGGCCCGTTCTGGGACGCCAACGAAACCTGGCTGGTGCTGGGCGTGGGCATCCTGCTGATCGCCTTCCCGAAGGCACACGGCATGGTGCTGAGCGCGTTGTACCTGCCGGTTGCGTTGATGCTGCTGGGCCTGACGCTGCGCGGCGTGGCGTTCGACTTTCGCGTCAAGGCGCGCGACGAGCACCAGCCGCTGTGGAACGGCGCCTTCATCGCCGGCTCCAGCCTGGCCTCGCTGGCGCAGGGCTGGATGCTGGGTCGTTACATCACCGGCTTTGCCGAAGGCGCCTGGCCGCAGGTCTTTGCTGGCCTGATCGCGTTCGCGCTGCCGGCGGCTTATGTGCTGATGGGGGCTTGCTGGCTGATCATCAAGACCGAAGGGCTACTGCAGGAAAGGGCAGTGCACTGGGCCCGAGTGGCCTGGGCGCCGGTGGTCGTCGGCATGGGGCTGATCTCGATCGCGACGCCACTGGTCAGCCAGACGGTGCGCGAGCGCTGGTTCCGCATGCCCGAGTTCATTGCGCTGCTGCCGATCCCACTGGTGACGCTGGTGGCCTTTGTCGTCGCGCTGGTCTTTCTGCGCTCGCGCCACGCCACCGGCCGGCTCTGCTGGGTGCCTTTCGTGTCATTGATCGGCGTGTTCCTGATGGGTGCCATCGGCCTCGCGTTCAGTCTGTTTCCGTACGTGGTGATGGACAAGCTGACGATCTGGCAGGCGGCCAGCGCACCGAAGTCGCTCGCCTTCATCCTCGTCGGCTGCGCGATCACGGTGCCGGCGATTGCCGGCTACACGGTCTTTTCGTACCGCGTGTTCAGCGGCAAGGCGAAGGCGTTGAACTACGGCTGAATGTCGGCTGCTACTCGACGAGGCAGGTGGATCGGATGCACACTGCCCGCCTGCAGCGAATGCTCAACGTGTCTCATCACCAGGGGCTCTCGGATGGACAGTGCAATCCTGAGTTTGTTGGGCGCCTTCGTGCTGTCGATCATCGGTCTGTTCGTCTTCATCTGGTCGATGCGCGAAGGGCTGCTGGTCGAGAACCCGAAGGCCGCGTCGATCATCTTCGCGCGCGGTGAGATCGGCCAGGTCGACGACCCGGCGCTGGGCGGCGACGCGCAGGACTCGATGCAGGCCGCCACCGACGAGCCCGCCCCGCACATCGCCGACCTCACCGAGCTGCGCTCCCGCGTCGAGGCCGACACCTCGACCGCGTTTCCGGTCTTCATGTTCATCGCCTTCGCCTGCATGTGGCTGCTGGTCGGCTCGTTGGCGGGCCTGGTGTCGTCGATCAAGCTGCATGAGCCCGACTGGCTGGTCAGCCAGGCCTGGATGAGCTTCGGCCGCCTGCGCACGGTGCACCTGAACGCGGTGCTCTACGGCTGGATCACCAATGCCGCGCTGGGCATGATGCTGTGGGTGCTGCCGCGCCTGCTGGGCACCCGCCTGCTGGGCGGCATCTGGGCCATGCTCGGCGGCGCGTTGATCAACACCGGCATCGCCGGCGGCATCGGCGCCATCGCGGCCGGCTGGTCCGACGGCATGGAGTACCTCGAGATCCCATGGCAGATCGCCATCTTCATCTTCGTCGGCTTCGTGTTGGTGATCCTGCCGGTGCTCTACACGCTGGTCAACCGCAAGGTCGAGCACCTGTACGTCAGCGTCTGGTACATGGTGGCGGCGCTGCTGTGGATCGCGCTGCTGTTCCTGGTCGGCAAGCTGCCGGGCGTGCACACCGGCGTGCAGCAGGCGACGACCAACTGGTGGTACGGCCACAACGTGCTCGGCCTGTGGTTCACACCGGTCAGCGTGGGCGCGATCTACTACTTTCTGCCCAAGATCATCGGCCGGCCGATCAGCTCGTACAACCTGTCGATCCTGGGCTTCTGGACGCTGGCCTTCTTCTACGGCCAGGTCGGCGGCCACCACCTGATCGGCGGCCCGGTGCCGGGCTGGCTGACCACGCTGTCGATCGTGCAGAGCGTGATGATGGTGATCCCGGTGATCGCCTTCAGCATCAACATGGGCGGCACCTTGCGCGGCCGCATGCACCTGGCGCGGTTTTCGCCAACGCTGCGCTTCATGATGTTCGGCGGGCTGATGTACCTGGCCTCCTCGCTGCAGGGCTCGTTCGAGGCGCTGCGCAGCGTCAACCAGGTGGTGCACTTCACCCACCACACGGTGGGCCACGCGCACCTGGGCGCCTACGGCTTCGTCACGATGGTGCTGTTCGGCGCGATCTACTTCATGATGCCGCGCGTGCTGAGCTGGGAGTGGCCGTACCCGAAGCTGATCACGCTGCAGTTCTGGCTCGCCGCGATCGGTATCTTGATCTACTTCACCGGGCTGTCGATCGGCGGCTACCTGCAGGGCGTGGCGATGCTCGACGCGAACCGGCCGTTCATGGATTCGGTGGTGCTGACCCAGCCCTACCTGATCTCGCGCACGGTGGGTGGCTCGCTGATGGTGCTGAGCCACCTGATCTTCGTCTACCACTTCCTGGCGATGTCCTTGCGCTTCGGCCCCACGCGCACCAGCGCGGCGCTGTTCTGGCAGCAAGGCCAACAGGAGCCGGCACATGGAAAATGAAGTCAAGCTGGCAGCCGGTGCGATGGTGGCGCTGGGCGTGGCCACCGCCGCGCTGGTCGTGATGCCCTACATCGAGGTGCGCGACATCAGGCCGCCGAAGGAGCTGAAGCCCTACACCAGCGCGCAGTGGCGCGGGCGCCAGGTCTACATCGCCAACGGCTGCGTCTACTGCCACACGCAGCAGCCGCGCGACCGCAACTTCGGCCCCGACCTGGCCCGCGGCTGGGGCCGCCCGTCGGTGCCGGCCGACTACGTGTACGACAGCCCGCACCTGCTGGGCAGCATGCGCACCGGGCCCGACCTGTTCAACATCGGCGCGCGCCAGCCCAGCCAGGACTGGCACCTGGGCCACCTGTACCAGCCGCGAGCCTACGTGCCGGGCTCGATCATGCCGGCCTACCCCTTCTTGTTCTACGTCAAGGCGGCGGCCGAGCCGGGCGAGCAGGTGTTGACGCTGCCGCCCGGCTACGGCCCGGCCGGCCGAGAGAAGAGGGTGGTGGTGCCCACACCCGAGGCGCTGGACCTCGTCAAGTACCTGCAGGGGCTGGACCACACCTACCCGGTGCTGCCGCCTGAACCCAAGCCCGAGCCCGCATCGACCCCTGCGCCAGCACCGAAGCCCTGAGCCGTCTCGACGACCCACACCCATAGGCACACCCATAGGCAGCACCATGCCGAACGACCCGAAGCCTCGCAGCCGTGCGCAGCAACGCGAAGAGTCCGAGCCGTCCGAGCGCGGGCGGCCGATCCCGCTGATCGTCGCCGCGACCACGCTGGCGGTGGTGGGGGCCGGTGTGGCCTACATCCTGCTGTCCGAATCTTTCGGGCCGGCCGAACTGGGCGATCGGCGCACGCTGGCCGACTTGCGCCCGGTGGCCGCCCGCCCCGGCCAGGCGGCCGATGGCCAGCAGGTCTTCAGCGCCAACTGCGTGGCCTGCCACCAGGCCACCGGCAAGGGCCTGCCCGGCGTGTTCCCGCCGCTCGACGGTTCGGAGTGGGTCAACGGCGACGAGCGGGTGCTGGCCAACATCGTGCTGTACGGCATCACCGGCGAGATCAGCGTCGGGGGCCAGACCTACAAGGGCGCAATGCCGGCCTTTGCCCAACTCAGCGACGCCGACCTGGCGGCAGTGTTGAGCCACGTGCGTGGTGCGTGGTCCAACAAGTCGGCGCCGCTGAAGGCGGAGCTGATCGAGAAGGAGCGCAAAGCGGCCGCGCGCTCGACGCCATTCGCCAGCGGCGACGAGCTGAAGGCGCTGGCCGCGAAGGCCCCTTGAGATGCTGCGCACGGCGTCGCTCAGCCTGACGCTCGCCCTGCTGGGATGGGCGAGCGCGTCTTGGCTGACCGAGGACTTCAAGGTCTGGACCGCCGAAGGCGCGCGCCGACTCAGCGTGGTCGAGCGTCCGGTGCCAGCGCCCGCTGCCATGGTGGCGGGGCCGGGCATGACGGGACGCAGCCTGCCCGACTGGTTGGGTGACACAGGCGAGGTGACGATCGTCATCTTCTTCTACGCGCGCTGCTTCACAGTCTGCACAGCCGTGGGCAGCGGGTTGCAGCAACTTCAGCAAGCCATCGCCGCCACACCCGGCAGCGGTGTGAGGCTGCTGTCGATCAGCTTCGACCCGCTCCATGACGACGCCGTGCGCCTGCAGCAGTACGCCTTGCAGTGGCGGGCCGACCCGGGGCACTGGCGTGTCGTGACCGTGCCCGAAGCCGCTGAGCTGAAGCGGCTGCTTGATGCTTTCCAAGTCGTCGTGATCCCCGACGGTTTGGGCGGGTACGAACACAACGCCGCGCTGCTGATCGTGGACGAACGCGGGCGCCTGGTTCGGATCTTCGATGACACCGAGCGCGACACCGCTCTGGCTTACGCGCGCTCCATCGTGCGCCGAGGATCAGCAGGATGACTCGCGGGCGCCTCGCGGGTGCTTTGCACGATGCCTGGCCGCCGTTCACTGGGGTGATCCTGCTGATGGTCATGGTCTTGCCACCGATCAGACGGGCGACCGAAGCCAGCATGACTGCGCACATGCTGGTGCAGTACACGGCGCTGTTGTTGGCCGGCGGCCTGCTGGCCCAGGGGCTGCCAGCGCGCTGGCAACAAGCCATGCAGCGCTGGAACGAGTTGGGCATCGCCGGCCTGGTGGGCAGTGCCATCGCGCTGGCGGTGTTGATGGTGCCGCGTGTGCTCGACCTGGCATTGGTCGACCTGCGCGTCGAGAGCCTGAAGCTGGTCGCGCTCGTGCTGACCGGAGCTGCGCTCAGGCTGTCGTGGCAGCGCGCCGGCACAGTGGTGCAGGTCTTCTTCCTGGGCAACGTGCTGCCGATGATGGCCGTGGTCGGCACCCTCTACCAGGACGCCGTGACCCGCGTCTGCAACGCCTATCGGCTCGACGACCAGCAAGACCTCGGGCTGGCGCTGGTCTGGATCGCTGTCGGTGTGCTGGCGCTTTGGCTGTGGCGATTGGGACTGCAGCGTCGCGTTGCCGACCCGCCGGAGCTGGCGATCTCAGCTTCGACGGGTCAGAAGAGAAAGTAGCGCTGCGCCATCGGCAACACCTTGGCCGGCTCGCAGGTCAACAGCACGCCGTCGGCCCTGACTTCATAGGTCTGCGGGTCGATCTGCATCGTCGGGAGGTAGGCGTTGTGGACCATGTCGCGCTTGGTGACCGTGCGGTTGCCTTTCACCGCGGCCAGCCGCTTGTGCAGCCCGTAGCTTTCGGCCACGCCGCCGGCCAACGCGGCCTGGCTGACGAAGGTGAGCGAGCCACGCGCCAACGCGCCGCCGAAGGCACCGAACATCGGCCGCATGTGCACCGGCTGCGGTGTCGGGATCGACGCGTTCGGATCGCCCATTGCGGCCAGCGCGATGAAGCCGCCTTTCAACACCAGGCTGGGCTTGACGCCGAAGAAGCCGGGGCGCCAGAACACCAGGTCTGCCCATTTGCCAACTTCGATCGAGCCGACCTCGTGCGCGATGCCGTTGGCGAGTGCCGGGTTGATCGTGTACTTGGCCACATAGCGCTTGGCGCGGGTGTTGTCGTTGCGCTCCGAGTCGCCGGGCAATGGCCCGCGCTGCGCCTTCATCTTGTGCGCTGCCTGCCAGGTGCGGATGATCACCTCGCCGACGCGGCCCATGGCCTGGCTGTCGGACGACATCATGCTGATCGCACCCAGGTCGTGCAGCACGTCTTCGGCCGCGATCGTTTCGCGCCGGATGCGGCTTTCGGCAAAGGCCAGGTCTTCGGCGATGCCGGCGTCGAGGTGGTGGCACACCATCAGCATGTCCAGGTGCTCGTCGACCGTGTTGACGGTGTAGGGCATCGTCGGGTTGGTCGACGAGGGCAGGAAGTTCGCTTCGCCGACGACCTTCAAGATGTCCGGCGCGTGGCCGCCGCCCGCGCCCTCGGTGTGGAAGGCGCACAGCGTGCGGCCTTTGGTCGCCGCGACCGTGTCTTCGACGAAGCCAGATTCGTTCAGCGTGTCCGAGTGGATCGAGACCTGCGTGTCGGTCTCTTCGGCCACGCTCAAACAGCAGTCGATCGCCGACGGCGTGGTGCCCCAGTCTTCGTGCAGCTTCAACCCGATCGCGCCGGCGTCGATTTGCTGGCGCAGCGCGTCCGGCCGGCTCGCGTTGCCCTTGCCTAGAAAGCCCAGGTTCATCGAGAAGGCGTCGGCTGCCAGCAGCATGCGTTGGATGTTTTCCGGCCCGGGCGTGCAGGTGGTGGCAAAGGTGCCGGTGGCCGGGCCGGTGCCGCCGCCCAGCATCGTCGTCACGCCGCTGCTCAGCGCCTCGTCGATCTGCTGCGGGCAGATGAAATGGATGTGGCTGTCGATGCCGCCGGCGGTGACGATCATTCCCTCGCCGGCGATGATCTCGGTGCCCGGGCCGATGACGATGTCGACGCCCGGCTGCACGTCAGGATTGCCCGCCTTGCCGACGGCCGCGATGCGCGAGCCCTTGATGCCGATGTCGGCCTTGACGATGCCCCAGTGGTCGAGGATCAGCGCGTTGGTGATCACGCAGTCCATCGCCTCGTGCGGGCCGGGTCCGTTGACCACTTGGCCCTGGCCCATGCCGTCGCGGATGGTCTTGCCGCCGCCGAATTTCACTTCCTCACCGTAGCCCCCGGCGCGCAAGGTGAAGTCCTGTTCGACCTCGATCACCAGGCCGGTGTCGGCCAGCCGCAGCCGGTCACCGACCGTCGGGCCGTACATCTCGGCATAGGCGCGTCGCCCGATCGTCGCCATCACAAAGTCCCTTGCACGAGGCCACGGAAGCCGAAGACCACGCGGCCGCCGGCAAAGTCGACCAGCTCGACGGTGCGCTGCTGGCCCGGCTCGAAACGCACCGCGGTGCCCGAGGCGATGTTCAACCGCATGCCGTGGACCGCGGCGCGGTCGAAGCGCAGGCCGGCGTTGGTCTCGGCGAAGTGGTAGTGCGAACCGACCTGGATCGGCCGGTCGCTGGCGTTCTCGACCACCAGCGTGGTGCATCGGCGGCCGGGGTTCAGGACCAGCTCGCCGGGGTCGATCAGCAGTTCACCGGGGATCATCGCGGGCGGGCCTTCATGCAATGGGTTGGTGCACGGTCACCAATTTGGTGCCGTCGGGGAAGGTCGCTTCGACCTGGATCTCGGGGATCAGCTCGGCCACGCCGTCCATCACATCGTGCCGCGTCAGCACCGTCTTGCCTTCGCTCATCAGCAGGGCCACGGTCTTGCCGTCGCGGGCACCTTCCATGAGCGCGGCGCTGATCAGCGCCACCGCCTCCGGGTGGTTCAGCTTCAGGCCGCGGGCGCGCCGGCGTTCGGCCAGCAAGGCGGCGGTGAAGATCAGCAGCTTGTCTTTTTCGCGCGGGGTCAGGTCCATCGGGGGTCTCCGGCGCCGTCCGGCGTGCCAAATCCTTTGCAAGGCTGATGCCAGCGCCACGGAACCGTTGGTCACGAGCGCGTGTCCACCCAGCCCGGATAATTCAGCCCGTGATGCACCCAAAAACCCTGTTGCCCTCTCTCCGTTGGGCCTTGACGGCGGCTGTGCTGGCGCTGGCCGGTGGCTGCAACTCCACCGCGCCGAAGGTCAAGGTCTACCAGGACGAAGGTTTTGAATCGAGCGAGACCTTCTCGCGCCTGTTCGACGCATCGGTCGACCTGACCTGCGAGGCCGCCCGCCGCGCGCTGCTGAGCCAGGGCTACGTCGTGTCGATGCTGAAGCCCGACGCGATCAACGGCACCAAGAGCTTCCAGCCCGAAGGCGACGTGCACGTGCAGATCGAGTTCCACGTCGTCTGCGCGGCCGACGGCAACGGCGGCAAGCTGGCCACGGCCTATGTCAGCGCGTTGCAGGACCGCTACGCCCTGAAGAAGAGCCCGAACTCGGCCAGCGTGGGGGTATCGGCGATCGGCTCGGTGTCGATTCCGTTCATGTCCAGCGACGACTCATTGGTCAAGGTGGCCAGCGAGACGATCCCCGCCGGCCCGTTCTACGACCGCTTCTTCACGCTGATGCACCGCTACCTGCGGGAGCAGGCGACGTCGACCGAGTAGGGTGTCCTGTCCCGCAGATAGCTGTCGTTGCGACGGGTCGCAATGGGGATGATCGTGAGTCGACGAGCCGGGCAGATACCTCGTGGTATCTGCCCGGCTTGGCGGCGCTGCGAGCGCCCCATTTCGGCCCGCCCTTCGGGTTCGACCAGATGGCGCCCTCGCGCGCCCGGCCATCAGGGCAGATACGCTGGGTATCTACCCAGCTGCCCGGCCGCACGATCATCACCATCTGGTCGAATCTCAATGGCAGCTATTTGCGGGACAGGACACTAGCCGAACACCGGCCGGAAGAAGCTGCGCTCGTAACTGACGATGCAGCGTGTCTCTTCGGCGTAGCGGAAGGCCGCCTGGCAGTCCGCGTCTTCGAACGACGCGTGCCGGTAGCGCTCGTACTCGGCCAGGCTCGGGAAGGTGAACAAGGCCAGCGCGATGTTGTTGGCCCCTTCCGAAGGCATGAAGTAGCCGTGGTGCTGGCCGCCGAAGCGGGCGACCAGCGGAATCCAGAGCCGACCGTAGTGCTCGAACTCCTTCAGCTTGAACGGATCGATGACGTAGCGCAGATAGATCGTGACCATGATGGGATGAGGTGTTGGTGAAGAGTGTCAGGCGGTGCCCACGTTGCGCGACCCAGGGTTGAACAGGTCCCAGCCAAGCCGGTGGGCGACGACAGCGACGACGATCAACACCATGCCCAGCCATTGCCCGGTGCTGGGCACCGCGTGGTACCAGGCCAGGTCGACCAGCAGCGCGACGGCGGGGTAGGTGAACGACAGCACCGCAATCGCCTGCGACGACAGGCGCTGGAAGGCGGCATACATCAGCGTGTACATGAAGGCCGTGTGCACCAGGCCCAGCACGGCGACTGTGGCGAGGCCGCGCGCGCTGAGCGGCGCATCCAGCGGCAGCGCCAGTGGCGCCAGCATCAGCACGCCCACCCCCATCTGCACCGCCGCAATCTGGGCCGAGGGCAGGTGCTTCAGGCGCTGGGTGGCCAAGGTCACGACGGCATAGAGCACCGCCGCAGTGCAGGCCAGCGCCACCCCTTGCCAAGCCGGCGCGGCCGAACTGCTGCCCCAATCAAGGCCGCTGCTGAGCACAACGCCCACCATCGCCAACACCAACCAGGGAAGCCGGCCGGCGGCGATGCGCTCGCCCTGGAACAGCGCCGCCAGTGCGACCAGCATGAAGGGTTGGGTGTGGTAGACGACGGTGGCAACCGAGATGCTCACGTAGTGGTAGGCCGAGAACAGGCACAGCCAATTGATCACCAGTGCGGCACCGCCCAGCACGAGCCAGCCCAGGTCGCGCCGGCTCATCGGCCGCCAACCGCGGGTCCAGGCCAGCCAGCCCAACAGCCCGGCACCGCCGATCAGGCAGCGAAAGAACACCACCACCGGCGGCGGCTGGCCGCTCTCGACCACCAGCAGGCCGATGGTGCCGGACAAGGCCATCGCAACCAACATGCGCCAGGTGCCGGAACGGGAGTCGGTGTTCATCGTGGTCATGGGCTCGGGATAGAGATGCCACGATGACACGCGGCCTTTCAGCACACAATCCGGCAATCAGGAACCAGATTGATTCTCAAGGTTCAACAAATGGCCACCGAACTGCTGTCCGAGATGCTGGTCTTTGCCAAGGTTGTCGACCTGCGCGGCTTCGCACCGGCCGCGCGCCAGCTTGGGCTGACCACCTCGGCGGTCAGCCGCGCGGTGGCCCGACTCGAAAGCCACCTGGGCGTCAAGCTGCTGAACCGCACGACCCGGTCGGTCTCGCTGACCGAGCTGGGCGCCGAGGTCTACCCCGGCTGTGCCCGCATCGCGCAAACGGCACGCGAGGTGTCGGCACTGGCCGGGCGCTACGCGATGATGCCGCAGGGCCGCGTACGGGTCAGTGCGCCGACCGTGTTCGGCGAAGTCTGGCTGGCGCGTCAACTGCCGGCCTTTTTGGCGCGCTGGCCCGAGGTTGAGGTCGACCTGACGCTGATCGACCGCATGGTCGACCTGGCCGACGAAGGCTACGACCTGGCGATCCGCATTGCCACGCCGTGCTCGTTGTCGCCTGGGCTGGTGGCGCGCGCCTTGTTCAACATGTCGTACCGCCTCGTCGCACCGCCCGCCTACCTGGCGGCGCAGGGCGAGCCGAAAACGCCGGAAGACCTGGTGGCGCACCGCTGCATCTACCTCGGCTATGGCCCGTTCCAGGACCGGCTGGAGTTCGAGCGCGACGGCCATGCGCCCGTGTCGGTGCGGGTGCATGGCCCGCTGACGATCAACAACAGCAAGGGCATCTTGTCGACTGTCGAGGCGGGGCTGGGGATCGGCATCGTGCCGGACTTCACCGCTGCCGACGGGTTGCAGGCTGGGCAACTGCGGTCGCTGCTGACCGACTGGCGGCTGGTCGGGCCCTACGGCGACCGCACAGTGCACGCGGTCTACTCGCCGTCGCGCTTTCTGCCGCAGAAGGTGCGGGTGCTGATCGACCACCTCGCGGCGGCTGGCGCGGGGCACTGATGTGTGACGTTAGGCCACCTCACGGGCCGCACGAGATCTCCCCGAGGGTCAGGTCAGCGCCGGCGCCTTGATCACCCGGCGCCGGTCGTGGGCTGCCGCGTGCGTCTTCGTGGTCCAGGAAGCTTCCAAGGCACGGCGCACTTCGGCGGCGATGTCGTCCTGGATCGCCAGGATGTCGGACGCCTGCCGGTCATAGGCCTCTGACCAGACCAGGAAGTTGTCGCTGGCGCGGACCAGCCGCGCCGTGACACGCAGTGTCTTGCCTGACTTGCGCACGCTGCCCTCGAGCACATAGGCCACGTTCAGCGCGCTGGCGATGTCGGCAATCGTCGCCTGCTTGTCCTTGTAGAAGAACGTCGACGTCCGCGCAGGCACACGGACCCCGGGGATCCTGGCGAGCATGTCGATCAGCTGCTCGGTCATGCCATCGGCAAAAGGCTCCTCGTCCATCTGGTCGGTCAGGTCGAGAAAGGGCATGACGGCGATGGATGTCGCCGGCGCCAGCGTGCTGCTGGCCGCGGCCGGTGCATGCCACCATGACAGCGGGCTGCCCAACCACCCGAACGCGAGCGATGCCGCACCCAGCACGGCCGCGCCGGCAGCCAGGGCAAGCCACTTGCGCGGCACCCGCGAGGCGGCCGTGTGCGGGGCCGGCGTTGCAGGAGTGGTCACCTGCAAGGACGGATGAACCATGGCGTTGGCGTCGCTGGAGTGGCCCGGTGACAGGCGCGCGTCGTCATCGGTGCCCTGGTCGATCCGGCTGACGCCAGCGACCAGCCGGTACCCGCGCCGGGGCACGGTGGAGATGTAGCTGGGCTGCCTGGTGTTGTCGCCGAGCGCACGTCGCAACGTCGTGATGGCCTGGTACACCGAGTCCTGGCTGACGACGACATCCGTCCACACGCTGTTCAGCAACTCATCGATGCTGACGACCTGGCCGGCGCGCTCGGCCAGGCAGACGAGCAGGCGCAT
>Ga0307515_10020645_pt1 | contig 11734 bp, 12 predicted proteins | sample 17_EM_MG_FD_194513 | JGI IMG/M metagenome (GOLD analysis project Ga0307515, IMG submission 194513) | Populus trichocarpa ectomycorrhiza microbial communities from riparian zone in the Pacific Northwest, United States - 17_EM | ecosystem: Host-associated > Plants > Roots > Unclassified | place...
GACCTCGATCGGGCGAGGCAGCGACTTGTCCAGCAAGAGCGCCGCTTGAAACCGATCGAAGGCTCTCGGGGAAAACTTGTTCTCAGCAAAGAAGGCCAATGGGGCCCAGAAGCCGTTCGGCCTGGCGGCTTTCTTCTGCTCCAGGCTCCGGTTGTCCGTGAGACGGATGCCGTCGGCGGCCGTCGCTTCCAGAGATTTCCGCGCTTTCGACACTTTCGGCGCGGGTTGCGCCGGTGCTGCTGGCATGTCGGTCGGTGCATCAGCCTTCGGGCTGGTGGCGCATGCCGACATCAGAATGGAAAGGAGAAAGACAGAGGCGATGCGCAGCACGATTAGATAAGGATCGAAGGGGAATGTGAGGGTGGTGGCTCAGACGGATGTCGTAGCCACCATGGAAGAAAACACTTGGTCACGGATTTTCGGGTCCGCCAGTGCACCGAGCGACGCACCAGCGGATCAAACCCCGACGACCCGAGACATGTGCCACATGCGCGTTGCCTATGCGAGCGGCGCCATGTCGGGCTTGCTGGCGGTGGTGCGCTCAGGGCAAGCCATTGCGGTGCTGACGCAGGCGGCTGTACCAGCCGATCTGCAGATCTTGGCGACGAGCGATCGGCTGCCGCGTTTGCCTACGGTCGGGCTAACCGTGAAGTTCGATCTTCCGCGGCCGCCGGCGTTGGTGGTGGAGTTTGCGGATCAGTTGCAGAGGATCGTGCCGGCGTTGTAGGCGGTAGCGCGAAGGTCTCAAGCCCCGGTGCCGCGCTGCTTGGCGATCTGCCGCGGCGTCTGGCCGAGGAAGCGCTTGAGCGAATGCGTCATGTGAGCCTGGTCGCTGAAGCCCAGTTCGGCTGCGACTTGTGACGGTGTCTGCCCTTGTCGAAGCAGGCGGGCCGCGTCGTGGGCGCGGGCGATCTGCTGGAAGGCCTTGAGGCCGAGGCCCGTGACCTCGGCAAAGTGGCGCTGGATGCTGCGCTCGTCGAGCCGCTGGCGAGCACCTTGCAGCGCCCGCAAGACCACGGGGTCGCGCTCCAGCAGGCCTTTGCGTGCCAAGGCGGCCACGAGGTGCTCGACGTTGTCGAAGCTCGGGATCTCGAAGCGCTCCGAGTCGATCCAGAAACTGCGTTCGGCTTCGACCGGACGCGACACGCCCTGATTGAAAGTCAAACGCCCCGGCAGGCGGGGCATATAGACCTCGGGCTTGAAGGCGATCGTCAGCATCTCGTCGCCAGCGTGTCCGTCAACAGCCAGCGGCGCCGCGATCTGGCCCGTCTGAATGGCGATCAGCGGGCCGTCGCCGCGACGCAGGAACAGCAGATCCCACGAACCATCGGGTAAGGCCATCCCGCGGGCATCGGCGGTGTAGCGGGCGCGGCGGACCTTCGCCACCAGGGGCGAGTCCGCCAGCCGCTCTTCCTCAACGATCAGTCCTTCCGTGGGCTCCATCTGTCGACTGCAGACCGCCGAAGAAGCGGCGCAGGTCGTCGATGACGAGGGGGGCGTCCGTTTCGTTGGCGAAGTGGCCGCCGCGCGGCATCTCGGTCCACTGTACCAAGCGGGTATGCGAGCGGGCTACGAACTTCCGGACCGAGCGGAAGTCGTTCGGGAAGACTGCCACCGCCGTCGGCGTGTGGTTCGGCAACTCGCGGTAGCCGGCGCCACTCTGCGCATTGGCCATGTAAAACTCCGCCGCCTGGCCGCCGGTGCCGGTGAACCAGTAGAGCGACACGTGCGTCAGGAAGCGGTCACGGTCCACCTCGGCGGCACGCTCGCCTTCGAAGCCGAAGAACAGCTCGGCGTTCCACGACAGCAAGGCGGCTGGCGAATCGACCAGCCCGTAGGCCAGCGTGCCCGGGCGCTTGGACTGGATGTCAACATAGCCCGCGTACTTGCGGAAATAGTCCAGGCTCTTGAACCCCTCCATCTCGAAAGGCGACAGCCCTTCCATCTCGCCGGGCGCGCCGCTGGGGAAAGCGAAGACCTGCTGCATGTGCACGCCGGCCAGGCCTTCAGGCGCGAGGATGCCCAGCTCGCGAGCAATCAGCGCGCCCACGTCGCCGCCTTGCGCACCGTAGCGGGTGTAGCCCAGCCGCTTCATCAGCGTGTCCCAGGCCGCGGCGGTGCGCGCTGCGTCCCAGCCGGCCGCGGCCAGCGGCGAAGACAGGCCCATGCCCGGCGCCGAAGGGATCACCACGTCGAAGGCCAGCGAAGCATCGAGTCCGTGGGCGCGCGGGTCGGTCAGCGGGCCGATCAGATCCAGGTACTCGGCGGGCGAGCTGGGCCAACCATGCGTCAGGATCAACGGGAAGGCGTTCGGCTCCTTCGACTTCACGTGGATGAAGTGGATCGTCTGGCCATCGATCTCGGTCAGGAACTGCGGGTGGCGGTTCAGCTTGGCTTCCTGCGCGCGCCAGTCGAAGCCATCGGCCCAGTACGCGGCCAGCTCCTGCACCAGCGACAGCGCCTGGCCGTGGCTGAAGTCCTGCACCACCGGCTGCGGCCAACGCGTGGCGGCCAGGCGGCGGCGCAGGTCCGCGATTTGCTCTTGCGGGATCTCGATCTGGAACGGGCGGATCGTCGTCGTGTTCATCGGGGGCTCCTTGCAGTGGTCAGTGGCGATGGCCTCACTGTCCGGCAAAGTCGATTCCCGATCTTGTAGAAAACCGACACCGCGCTCGCAACGTTGAAAGTGGATGCGGACGACTACTTCTGGTATGCGGCGAAGAAGTTGCTGCCGATTGGCTTGAAGGGGCTGGATCCGCGGTGGTGGTGAGGGGCGCAATCAGCGCCCGAGTGCAGGGAACGGCGTCCCCGCCGCGCTCAGGATCCGGCCGCCGGTCGCCCTTCCACCCGGAACCATCGACGCAGCCCCAACGGTCGCGAGACCCCCCGGGGCTCGGCAACGAAAGGCATCTGCAGCCGCGCCTTGTCGAACACGTCCACCGACCAATCGGCATCGCCGATGAATCGAAACGCGACCGCGTTGGGCTCCTGAAGCCTCAGTCCCGAAAACGACCCGGTCGAGTACATCGCGCCGATCCTCGCGGAGTCGAGCAGGCGTCCCTGGCCGTCGACGAGGTGGATCGACAACTGATCTTCACCCGGTACGTCGTCGGTCAGGAAGAGCAAATAGCGGCCGTCGCATTCGACCGCGCTTTCCAGCACCGCACCGTCTACTTGCTGGCCAGTCGCCACCGAGTTCACGCATATTTCGCTGAGCGGTGGCTGATCGCCATGCACCGTGACGGACCGTACCGAGATCTCGCTTGCCAAACGCATGGGGCTTCCTCACCAGAACAGATCGACGCCGAACGCTGCGAGCGCGCCGCCGACGAACGCGCCCACGGTCACGCACACGGGCGCACCAGGGCCGCAGGCCAGTCCGGCCAGCGCGCCGCCCGCTATCCCACCTGCGATGCCGGCACCGGTGACCACCGCCTCATGCTCGATGGCGTCGACCTTGTCCTCCGACGTGGCCACGTTGTAGATCGACAGTGCGAGCGAGACGACAATCAGCCCGCGTCCCGCCCTGGACAAACGCTGCATCGCCAAGGTGACTCGCGGATTCGAGTGCCCCGCCGACACCACGATCTGCGCATACACCGCATTCTGCTGAGCCTGCGACAGTGACGTGAAACGCGCCTCGGAACCGAACATCTGCTGCACCTTGCGTGCGATGAGCTCGTTGAGCGTCTTTCCTTCGCTCTTGAGTCGCTGCGCCATGGCACGCCCCACCGGTGTGCTGCGGCCGCGGATGATCTCCATCACTACATTGCGCGCCTCGTTGGCTTGCGCTGCCGCCTCGCCCCACGTGATCGCGCCGACCTGCGCGCGTGCACGCAGGTCGTCGGCCATGGCCTTGATCTGGCGCGCGTAAGCTTGGCGGGCTGCGGAGTCGATCGAGAGGTGCGCACCCGCGCTAGCGATCTCCGCCTCGAGCGCATGCACCGCGCGCTCGAACAGGGACCGGTCTCGTACCGAAGCATCGACCGGACCAGGCAACGGGCTGGCCGTCAGGCACATCGTGCCACCGTCGATGGTCTCACTGCGCGTGACGCACAAAGGACCAGGAACGCGGTAGCCCGCCATGACGTTCTCCTGAGTGAAGCGGCGCAGTATCGCCGAGGAGAAACTGCGCACTCAAGGGACTTTGGACACCTGTGACCGCCCCGGTTCCACCGGCAATGGCACCCAGCGCATACATACCGCCACTGCCTAAAATTCATGCACGAGGGAAAACAGGGAAAACGACAACATGGAACTGCTATTTCTGGGCACGTCGTCCGGCACGCCCACCAAGACCCGCAACGTCACCGCGCTGGCCTTGATCGAAGACCAAAGCAGCGCGTGGAGCCTGGTCGATTGCGGCGAAGGCACCCAGCACCAGCTGCTGCAAACGCATTTGTCGGTACGTGACCTGCAGGCCATCTTCATCACCCACGTGCATGGCGACCATTGCTACGGCCTGCCCGGCCTGCTGGCCAGCGCCGGCATGAGCGGCCGCCAGGCGCCACTGAAGATCGTCGCACCCGAAGGCATAGAGGAATGGTTTCGATCCACCCAGGCGCTCACCCAGTTGCACCTGCCGTTCGAGATTGAGTTCCTGCGGGCCGAGCCGCTGCGTGGGCTACGCGTGGGGCAGTGGGTGGTCGATGCGATCGAGCTGTCGCACCGCGTGCCTTCGTTCGCCTACAGCTTCACCGAGGCGCATGTCGAGCCGGCAGTCGACACAGAGAAACTGCTGCGCGACGGTGTGCCCCAAGGGCCGCTGTGGGGCCGTCTGAAGAAGGGCCAGGATGTGGAGCACCAGGGCCAGCTGCTGCGCCATGCCGACTACCTGACCCACCCCTACGCTCCGCGCAAGATCATCGTCGGCGGCGACAACGACCGCCCCGCCCTGCTGACTGAAGCGAGCAAGGGCTGCCAGGTGCTGGTGCACGAGGCGACCTACACCGCCGACGTGGCGGCCAAGGTGGGCCCGGGCGTGGGCCACAGCTATGCCGAACTGGTGGCGGCTTTCGCGCAATCAGTCGGTTTGCCGAACCTTGTGCTGACCCACTTCAGCGCACGCTACCAGGCCAACGCGGAGCAAGGGCCGTCGATTGAGGACATCCGCGCAGAGGCGGCGAATGTCTATCGAGGCAAGCTCTTTCTGGCTGAGGACTTTGCGCGCTACCGGCTGGGTCGATCAGGAGAGTTGAGTCAGATCGCTCCCGTGGTGGCCTGACCGGACGATTCACCCTACGTGCACCCAGTCGTCAGCGATGGCGGCCGGGCGCGGTGCCGCGCCAGTCTCGAAGAACCGCGCGACACAAGGCCCACCGTTGTGGCCAAACTTGTCGTCGAAGCTCTTCCGATCTGCTTCTTGCGACAGGTCGTAGACCTTACCGTTCTGGCCGTCGATGACGTGAATCGAACCGTCGTCGGCATGGACGACGTTCATCGCATGGCTATAGGACGGCGTGTCTCTCTGCGGCACGCTGATGATGCCGCGCCTGCCCTGCGCGATCTCGGCCGTGAGCATGTCGGAGAGCTTGTCGTCCTGCCTGAGGCCTCGATCGACGCTGCCTTGCTGCGGCAGCGTGCCGGCTGAGGTCTTGTCGGCAATCCAGAAGCCACTCGGGTTGCCGGACGCGAGCGCCTCCAGGTTCTGGTCGGCCGCTTTGCTGCAGTAGACGCAGTTCTGCTTCAAGGCCATGGGCCCCGCGCCGATCAGCGCCTTGCCGAAATTCAATGCGCTGCCGTACGCGAAGTTCGGGTTGACGTTCTGGGCGATGTACTGCAGCGACGCGTTGTGCCCGCCTTGGGCCACCTGCTGGAATGCCGCCGCCTTGCCCGGTTCTTCCTTGATGCCGAGAAGGAAATTCTCGGACTGCCGAAGGTTCCGCTGGCTGCTGACGTCGGGGCCCGGTGCCCTCGAAGCCGAGGGCGGCAGGCTGACGCGACCCGCTGGCGGGCTCGTCGACCGGGAGACCCGCATCGGCAGGCCCGTCGTGTCGGACGCAGCCCGGCCGATATCTGAAGAGGCGCGAGACTGGCTTTCGGCGGGCTGAGCCTGGTTCGGGCTCGTCGTTTGATGAACGTGGCCGCTTCCTGTCGAGATCGGAGTGATGGGTGGCATTCGGGCTCCAGTCCTTGGGCGAGCGAGGATGCCGGGCGGGTGCCAGCTTCTTCGTGCCCTGGATTGTTGTGATTGGTCACCCCACGTGAACCCTCGACGAGCGAAGGTGTCTGCGCGAGAACGAATCGCGCGTCCGGAACGCCAGCCAGGTGAAGGACAAGCGCTCTACCGCGAGGGCGTGACCTTCGACAGTACAAGGCTCCCGCTGCAACATGCACAGTCGGCAGACTGCCGACGTGTCGCTGCGGACGACCGACCACTTCGCCTCAAGAGATTCAGACCCATGCCACAAGGACGAGTCCCTGCAACGGGCGCCATCGTGCACACCGCGGGCGCGCTTGGCACAGGGCAAGATGCCAGCGTTCAATACGTGAACCTCGTCGGCACGGACGGTTGGCTGCAGGCCCAGGACGACGCGACCATGCAGCGCATAGCGCTTCCCAAGTACACGAAGGTGCTCGTCAGTCCCCCTCATCTGGGACGCGTGAAGTTTCGCGTTCAGGAGGGCGCGCACCTGGGCCGAACGCTGAGCCTGTCCGAAGCCAATGCGCGCATGTACCTTGGCTCAAAATCATCGGTGCAGCAGCCAGCTCGCATGATGGTCACGTACGGCCGGTATGTCGAACGCTGGATCTCCGAGGCCCGAGGCGGTCAACCGATCGACCAGCAAATGGCGACCGTGGCGATCAATGGCCTGACGGTCGCGGTCACAATGAACTCCGTGTGGAACGGCCTGTTCACACCACTTGAACCAGGTGAGTACAAAGTACTGCTTCCCGACGTGCCGCACAGGGGCAACATGACGCGCTTTTATCGAGACACCGAGCCGCGCCTTCAGTTCGACCAGGTGTGGTTTCCGATCCAGCATGGCGACAACAGCCGCTACGTCCATGTCGGCAACGTCTCTGACGGCTGCGTGACGGTGCTGGACTTGGCGCGGTGGGCCGACGTCCACGAGGCGCTCATCAGCCACCGCAGCCCAGACGGCCGCAGCGTTGCGACGCTCACGGTACGCGGCACGCCCGAACGGCCAAGATGAACGCACTCAAGACCACTTGGCGTCTGGCCACTGTTTCCATCTGGTTCGCGGTCTCCGTCTGTGCTGCAGAAAACACCGAGCAGCCCCACGAGCCTCTATCAGCGGACACGCTGCGCATCCTGTCGAACATCGACCGTCGGGCATCAGAGCGCACCGAGGCCGATAAGCGTGCGGCCGACAGCCTCAACCGTGATGGCGAACGGGCCTACCGAAAGGGAAACTACCGAGCAGCACGCACGGCCTTTTCGAATTCGTATCCGAACTTCCCCACGGCGTTCGCCTACATCATGACCGGCGACTCGCACTGGCGCGCCGCGCTTCAGATCGCAAGGTCTCACGCTGCGTCGTCGGCCATGGGAACGAATGGGTCGCGCGCCTGCGTGATGTCGAACGAGCACTTCCCTCACGACCTCTTGATGGACCTCGATCAACATCACGAGGTGGGCCTGGCTCTTGCGGCCAAAGCCAACGGCGGAAAACTCCCGAGCGAACCGCTCGTTCAGCGTGCGAGCGCGGAGGCCGCGTGCCTCCGCAATTTGGGCACTCGGTACGAGACTCAACCGGCCACCGCTTGCGTTGACATGGACGCCCTCGCGGCGTGCCTGGGTGCTCCGCTGCTTCAGTAGCGCGCCGCCGATGACTGCTCCTTGACACCGTGAACGGGCCTTGTGCCAGGGCCGACAACATCGGCCGCTGATTTCAATGCGGTTGCTCGACTGCACCTGCGATTGGGCGGCGAAAAAACCGCATTGAGAAGGGCCCAATCAGCGGCGCCCAGGGCGATGGCGGTGAAGAAGCGAATGCTCGTAGTTGATTCCGTCGTGGTCGGCTCGCAGCATCGGCGCACCCCTTCACTTTTCAGGAGCGCACGATGTTCTCCCCCGTTGAAAGCCCCGCGTACGCGCCGCCGCCAACCAATGATTTGTTGGAGCACTTGAAGACGCTGCAGGACAATTTCGATCACTTCGATACCGCGAAGGAAACGGTCAAGGGAAAACCGATGTTCGGCGGTGGCGCCGACAACAACGTCAGTCGGGAAGACCTGACACTCGTGTCGCAGAACAAGGACCACAAGTTCACCGATGCCGAGCAGGCTGCCGCCCGCTATCTGTTGGACCACCCACAAGACCTGGCGCACCTGGACGTTGCTGGCGCCAACGACCCGATCGATTTCTTCGAAGCCGATGGCCGCATCTGCCGGAACGACGTCAACGTCGCCGTTCGGGACGCACAGGCCTTCGATGGCGCCAAGACCTTCCATGGCGAACAGCCTGCGATCGAGCAAGGAGCGACGGACGATGCCCAGCAGATGGCCTTGATCGCCATCCGGCAGCACGACAGCAATGTGGCCGATCCTCAGCAAGTCTTCACCGACGCTTTGCAAAAGCACAAAGGCGACAACGCCTGGCTGCAGCGCTTCTTCGGGGCCTTGGGTGCAGAGGATGGCGGCGCGTTGCTGTTCGACTCGCTGTATGCGGGCGGCGAATCGCGCGCCGCGACGCGAGAGGCACTGGACAGCCTTTTCGACGCTGGCTTGCTCAGCGATGCCGACTTGCAGGCAGTGCAGATCAAGACCGATCCGCTGGCATCTCCTCACTTCACCTTGAAGGATCTGATGGATGCCGATGGCGTCCAGCGGCAGATCGAAGGACGCCGCGACATCCTGGAAGACATGAAGAATGCGCCCAGGGATTCGTCGGCGAATGATGCCTATGAGGCACTCTTGACGGTGCAGAGCGAGCCCAACTCGACTGAGCTGAACCAACTGGCCGAGCGGTATGGCATCGATCCCGCCCTGCTCAAAGGCGCGATTGCAGCGGAGCTGGACTCCGACTTCGACAAAGAGATCGATGGCGTGGCCGACGGGCTTTGGCGCAACACGCCTTTGCATCTGCTGAACGGTCCCGGCGCCAGCAGCGTTCACGACAGCGGGCTGCAATGGGCCCTGGAGTATCTGAAGGGCCACCCCAACGTCACCGGCGCCGAGGCGGCTCAGAAATTTGCCAGCCGCGACTCTGACCGCGACAACAGAGCCAACTTCATGAATTCGGCGGAACAGGCGGCCATCTGTCTGGCCGCGTTGACGGCCTATCGCAAGGAACATGGCGCCTCGACCACAACGGCGACCGACATGGCCGTGACCTGGGGTGCGTATCGGCAGGGAGTCAAAGGGCTGACCCCAGACGGCAAGGGATACACCATCGAAGGTTTTCTGAACAACCAGGTGGAGATCGACGATGTGGAAGGCGAGCCCCACACGGCGATCGGTGGCAATGCCTACCAGTCCGAGCCGTACTTCTCGTGGCTGCTCGCCAACCCATGACAGCGCGGAGTTGCTCTGACGTCTGCTTCCCTGTCGCGCGAACTGGAGATACCGACCTGCTGCGGACCTTCGGCTTGCCGATCGCACTGCCGGAAACCAGCTACTCAACAATGCGTCGGAGCAGACAGTGAGGTTATGCCTGAGGCCACGACAACCATCTCGACGCCACGCAGATTGTCCCGATGATTTGCTCGGGATCTTGCTCGAGCGAACACGCCGAGCCAGCGACACGAACGCCATCGGAGGATCGGCCAAAGTAGAACCATTCCTCAGCGTCATCGTAGAGACAAGGCTCAAGGTGTCTGCACAGATTTCGCACTTGGCCGCCGAGCCCAATGTCGTCGAACAATTTGCCGTTGTAGCTATAGCCATCCCAGTGCACGCGGTCCACGCGCGCAAAACTGAGCATTCCATCCTTGAATCCGAGGCGCATCACAACGTCTTGCCAGTCGTAGTTCTTCGGAATCTCAATTGCCCTCAGGCGAAGTGACTCGCCCTCCTGCTCAAAACGAAGCAGCGGCGAGTTCGCAAAGCGAAGAACTTGCGGTCCGCCGCCATCCGTGGAGTTCGCTTTCAACGCAGACAACAGCTGCTCCAGGGGCATCCCGAACGGAATGCCCGCGATCGAATGCCCGGGAAGAATCGGCGCTGCCCAATCGAGTCTCATGCGCATTGACTTGTTGGAGCTCATCGGAGATGCGGGTTGGCTAGACCAAGAGCGGTAGATGCGCGAAACACTGGAGGATGTTGCGCCACACGACCCGAGGACCTAACGTGTCATAGACGACCAGCTTACGCCGCTTGGAACCCGGGCGCCAAGCGGTGGCAGTGATCGCTATCGTCTGAAAGCAGTCTGGCACGAACGACTCTTCCTGGCCGGGTCCGTTAGTTCGAGCCGGCGCCCGACAGCTGACCAACGCGGGCAATGGGTCCAGGCTGAACGTCAACTCCCTGGACGGCCGGCGAACTCACGCTGCCGGCCAGGAGCGGTCGGGCGCGAGCGGCGGCTTTACGGATTCGAGGTGACGGTTGCCGGACATTCGCATCGTCGGGCATCCTGGTGCGGACAACGGTGCCCTGCGCGCAGGGAGGCCAGCGCCCCCATGGACTGATGGCGCCATATCAAGCGTGAGCTATTTGCGCTTGAACATGCCTCGCTCCTGGCCTCGCCCTTCAAGCATGAAGCCAGCTCGTACCAGACGCCGACAAGAATCCGCGACATCCCATGGAATCTCTGCCAGCTGGTCGGCAATGACCACAAAATGGATGAACCCTGCGGCCGGCCAGGCGTTCATGACGCGAGCATCCAGACGTTGCGCGTCCAAGTCTGCCCCACGGTCAGTGGACTCATCGTCATAGCCACCGAAGAGGTAAATCTGACTGCGCAGCACAATGAAGTGGCTCCCGCAACCGGTATCTCTCCAGACCGACGGGAACAGCGATATGCCCTTCTTGTCGTGATACAGCCGCCAAGCCTTGCCAGCTCGTGGATCGATGTTGACCGGAATGTCTTCACCGCATCCGCAGGGACAGCGCATCAAGAGCCAGCGCGGCTGTCCGCGCTGGATAAGTACGACGTCCCCGGGGCGTTGAAGCTTGTCCGTGACCTCGGCACGAGACTCCACGATTGCCTGTAGCGATAAGCGAAGCCGAGTCATTGCAATTCCCTTTGTGGCCCGACCATCGTCAGCGCATGCAGCACCTTCACTCCGAGAACCCACGCAATCGCTCGGACGACTTCGCGAGAGAGTTGACCAGCCTTCGCTGGATCGGTCTTATTAAAGTTGTCGGCGTTGCATGACTTCTTGAGCAGGACGGCGGCAAGAATCCATGCGTACTGAAGCGGTTCGACTTCAAGCTGACGAGCTTGCATCCGAATCTGACGAACGCATTCGAAGTACCACTCGGATGAGCTGCTCGGATGGCAATGGCCGATTCGTCCGGCGAGCGCAGCAAGCGAGTACAGCGGATCAAGGGATTCGATCAGCTGATGGCCGTCCCGCTTGTCACCGATGAATCCATCAACAAACAGCCCGGCTTCGAGAGAAGCCATATCAAACAAAAGGGGATGATCTTTGTCAACCCGCTCAAGATCGATGAGGATGGCATCACTGCCTCGCACCATCACATTCGTTGCATGAAGATCGCCGTGCACCACACCGATCATCGAGCGCCCGGTTGGGCAGCGTGAAAGCAGAGTCTTGACGGAAGCCGTGTCCGCCTTTCCACCCAAGTATTTGGCGATCGTTCGCAC
>Ga0307515_10020646_pt1 | contig 11733 bp, 14 predicted proteins | sample 17_EM_MG_FD_194513 | JGI IMG/M metagenome (GOLD analysis project Ga0307515, IMG submission 194513) | Populus trichocarpa ectomycorrhiza microbial communities from riparian zone in the Pacific Northwest, United States - 17_EM | ecosystem: Host-associated > Plants > Roots > Unclassified | place...
ACCCTTCCTAACTATTCTCATCATCCATATGTTAGAGAGGCTCCTACTCTCGGAGATGTACACCACCGTGATCTCTCTAGCAACGTCACCCTTCCTACCTACTCCAGATGCCAGCCACAAATCGACCATTCGTGCGTTCGTGCCCTTGAGCTCGAGGGTGATAAATGCGATCACAACTTTGTTCCTATTCACAAAGTCAGATATCAAAACCATTCTCATCCCTGTTGTGAGTCACTATTCTGATGCTCCTTGGTGCGCAAGTGCTGAGAATGGCCAATTGCCCCTAGATGGTCTTTGCAACCCTTTCACAACCCAATGCCAAACCTGAGAGGCTTGCTGCGTCGCTGTTCTGGACGTGGACACACCTTCTTCAGGTTGACGTATCCAATCAGAGTATCTTTCCCGACGAAGACCTCCAAAACAAACCCTGGCGGCCAATCTGTTCAAAGCGAATAACAATGGAACATGCCCGAATTCTTCGGTGGTCACTACTTCCTCTCTGCCTTATTCAATCCTACACCTTAGGCGTCCCATGGCCCGGGCTGTCCCTGTTGTTTGGTTGTATATTTTACAACGAACTCGGACTACACAATCACTGGTTCTTAAGAACACTATGCAATGCATGTGCGTATGTTGTATTCAACGCCGGTGCTGTGGGAGTTCTTTTTGGTACGTTTTCCCTACTAGTCGCGTGGAAGGATAAGTTCTCAGACACAGATAGATACAAGTCATGACCTTGACACTCCCGTCATGACCTCCGCAGCAGTCAATGCTTTGATCATTCTTACTACCATTCACGCTCAAGATTTCCGTGATGTGGCCGGCGACCGACTTCAAGGTCGCCAGACTATTCCGATCGTTTGGCCAGAAGCAAGCCGCATGGTTGTGGTGTTCATGACACCCGCTTGGTCCTTCGGACTACTATGGGTCACTTCCATCAACCACTTATACGCCACAGCCTTTTTCGGCTTAGGGGCTTTAGTCGGCATGCGCTTCTACTTCCAACGTGATGCCGATTCGGATAGGTTGTCATATGATTATTACAATGTAAGCATGCACATTCTCTATTCTATTTCATGAGCCTGACAGTGTCAACCAACGTCTTACCAGGCTTGGTTGACAATTGCACAGGTGATCCATACGCCTGTGATTATGCGGCTTCTATCCTAAGCTAGAAGAGAAGTTTTACCAAAGACCTAGGTCTGCCATCGACTCAATTGGTCGATATAGGGGTATCCCATATTTGAATCAGTTTATCAGCATTCGAATTGTATAGAAATAGTTTAGGAATGACAGAATACACTGCCACGTCGCCGCTTCTCTCGTGCTCATCGCTCATTAAATTGCACTGCCTTTCAAGAACCAAATCATTCCATATAATGAAAATAACAGGGTATCACTTAGTCCTAGTACATGAATGTATCTCTACCCGCTTATGCCCCTGATCATTGAGGAGATAACGCTGAGGCATGCCGCGCCTATACTGCCACTATATGTTCTGCCAAGCCTCGGGCGTAGCGCTCAGAATGTCATCCAAAGGCCCAGAGTGGGGCTCTCGGTAGGACATACAAGCCGACTCCTTCATGACAGTGGGCGACCAGCAGCGGGCGGACCACCGGAGGGTCAAATCCAGAAGAGGTCGGGTAGCCACCAAGATTTAGACGAGGTGCATGCGGATTGAGTGAGACAACTAGTCCTACTCTAGCACTCCCGGACATAGCTTCTCCCAAGGACAATATAAGTCATTCGCCGGATACTTGTGGCCTCCGGTCTTACCAAAAAGCCGTTCACACCGAATTTGGAGGCCTTCTCAGAGTTTATTTCGGGGGTACCACCCTCGTCGACTCACGTCATATGCATCCTTTATGATCCGCCCGTCGCGCGTCATTACGTCCGTGACAAGGAGCGTTCGACTTCTTCAGGTTCCACCTGGGGCCTTATATCCCATGACATCGTTACTATTACAAATCTTCACGATTTTTATCACACGGCTAGGGTTATTGTCTCAGCTCGCACTGACAGGCATTATAAATGCGCTAAAGAACTCGTCATGAGGGTTGGTAAGAGTGACCCTTCCTCATATTCATATCGAATTAATGCAATCTCCCCCCCCCATACCTGTACCAGTATAGTCATTCCGGCCTTCATTGAGCAGAGTGAAAACGACCCGCTTCTTCTTGACAAGACGCGGCTTTCCCAGCTATCTGCAGTGAAATCACAACAACGACCTGAGCTGGATATGCTGTTAACATGCCTCTGACGTTGAGCCGACCACATCGGAGCTGCATCCAAGTCGTCCGATAGACCAAGAACGGTAGTAACACTACAAATCAATGTCGAAGAGTGTACCACATATCCGATTGACTCTCTTAATACCCAAACCAGTTCGTGTCCGTCCGCAATTAATGACACTGACTAGACTCTAATCATTCACGTCCTCTCCAGCTGACGTGCGAAGCTCTATCAGGTACTAAATGCCTTCAGGGCCATTCTTCATGAAATCGTTCCAATTACATATCCTTAAGAATTTGTTTATTTACGCGCTTAGGGTTATTTTCTCACAATGATAGCTCAGCTCAGACTGGTCGTTTACTCATTGATTGCCACCGTACAGGATTTTACCACACGGGGTTCTAGAGTTGAAAACGCGCCCTATCTTCGTCTCACCTAATTCGACCCCAGCCGCGACTGCCACGACTCCGACGTCCATGCCAGGTTTACTTCCTGCTATGGAACCGTTCCTCGAGGTCCTTTAGCTGCCCATCTCAGATACAGTAGCTAAAGAATAGTCGTTGAACAGTCGGAGTATCTCCCATATATAGGTCATCAATGTCAGTTAAAAATCATGGATTACTATATCTATATCTAACAGTGGAGAAGGTCTTTTCGTGGGCTATTCCCGATTTATTTACCCCCGGAATAGGTACCTCCACCCATGATGCGACGCCCTCATCATGTCAGCACGCAGCACTGGCTGCTTTATCTTGGCAAGTTTCCTCGAGTGCTCGGTCACAAAGGGGGATTATATATTATTACAGTCCCGATTAATTATATATAAATGCTTCGCACTCAAGTGCAGGTTGATCACAATAAAGCGCCTACTCACGCCACAAGTAAGCGATAACGAAGCATATGATTTTAGCCAACTCACTTCATTCTCGCAAACTGATGACTGTACCGCCTCACATTCCGACTTTCCCGCACACTCGCTTTGCCTTTGATTTATCTCCCTACTTAGCTTAGCTTTCTCCGTAGACCCTCTCCAGTCGTTCTCATAGTACCTACCTCCGCTAGTAGTTACCTACCAGACATTGTCCAATGTCCCCCTTCCTATCATGTGTTCGCCGAGTCGGACTTCTCGTCTTGTACTTATATCCTGCGCAGTGCCGAACTGTGGTATTTAACTCGGGTGTCCATGTCCATAGAGAGGTCAGTCTGATTATCAAACTGTATCCACGTTCCATTCCTCTCCAATTTGCCCCACAGTCGATTATACGTCAATCAGCCTTATTTCCTCTAATATTACAAGACCCGCCGCTCGAAAGTGATAGTGATACTTTCGAGGGGATACGCTCCCAGGTTATGTCCTAATAAGTATCTTCAATGACAACTTATTCTCATGGGGGAGAGACTTTTTCCCCTTTACGAGAATTCCAAGTTTACCCAGCTGCTCGAGTCAACCACAGCATGTATAGTATTCTCGACATCTCAACTTAGACTTGGGAGCAGGTACAATGCGCCGCCATGAGCGGATCTATCCTGCATTCATATGAATTACATATACATCATTATGTTTTCAGCCGGTGGGAAAGATATTTATAACTTGCTCGCCTTCACACTGCCGAATGAGTACACACAGAGTGCGGCAGGTTCCTGATCGTTTGCGTTTGTTCGCTAAGCGATGGTTTATTCCCGAGAATACGGGATAGAACACTGTGTTGTAGGAGTGACGTAATTTGTATCTGCACCTTTTGTTATCGATCTCTATTCGTCTCCAACTGGGCGAGTCGGTCTTCATGCCGGCGTGGCGGTTCCGGAAATTAAAATGCCAAGTTCAGCGCCAAATTTCATTGGTATCTTGCGCTCTAGTAATGTGACTATACCCATAACTTCCTCATCCAGTTTGTGTGTACTTATTAGCAAAGGAGTTCATAACTTTTGCGCCGGATTGGCCAATATTTGGCAATTGGCCCTCTTTTTAAACGAGCCAGCGCCTAACTACCGACCCGGTCCGAGCTTCACTGGAGTGTGCTTCTGTGTGCACATCTCCGGCCCAAACGGCTCAAGCTTTTAATCTTTTGTCGGATTAAGGTCTGTACTCCCCATATAATGGTCAATTCTAGTGGATATTGAACCGAGACCCATTGGTGCAGCGCGAACAGTATTTCTGACCACCGTATTGCCGCTCTCAACGCATGCATATTCTCGTCCGTGACCCGACTTAAAAACACGGTTGTAAAACCGCCCCTCGCTAATCTCGAGAGCCTACGTTATCCTCACACCTCGCTCTAATTGCAGTTCCTATCCTATTCCCATCAAGTAGTCGACAAAGTAGCCACACCGCCATCGTCGGCGTGCCACGGTGAAGTCACTTCGGTGAAGTCCTTTGGCCGCCCCGTCTCAGGCGCGCTTCCCATGTCTAACGCCACTGTACCCATTGCATCACCTCCATTCCTATTATCTCTGCCCAACCCTGTGCAGTTACGGACCCTTTACCACACCTAGTTGGCACACTCATCTAGATAGTTCCATTCACTTTCCAATCCGCTCCAACGAGCTGCATGTACCGATCGGTGTTTTTAGGTCATTACTCCCTCGGTTCTTGGGACATGTATTTTGTTTATAAGTCCTACCTAGTAGTACACGATCTGCAATCCGATCCTCATCTTGGACTTGCGTCCTTTTCTGTTTCCCTTTCTGTCCCCATCGCTCCTGAGCCCTCTTCCTTCTCCATACCTAACGAGGCTCGCGGCCGGTAGTGAAACTGCCAGAAAGATCCCGTCCCGCCACTCCAGTCACCCCCACTAACTATTCCTCACCATCCATATGTTAGAGACGCTCCTACTCTCGGAGATGTACACCACCGTGATCTCTCTAGCAACGTCACCCTTCCTACCTACTCCAGATGCCAGCCACAAATCGACCATTCGTGCGTTCGTGCCCTTGAGCTCGAGGGTGATAAATGCGATCACAACTTTGTTCCTATTCACAAAGTCAGATATTAAAACTGTTCTCATCCCTGTTGTGAGTCACTATGCTGATGCCCCTTGGTGCGCAAGTGCTGAGAATTACCTATTGCCCCTAGATGGTCTTTGCAACCCTTTCACAGCCCAATGCCAAACCTGAGAGGCTTGCTGCATCACTGTTCTGGACGTGGACACACCTTCTTCAGGTTGACGTATCCAATCAGAGTATCTTTCCCGACGAAGACCTCGAAAACAAACCCTGGCGGCCAATCTGTTCAAAGCGGATAACAATGGAACATGCTCGAATTCTTCGGTGGTCACTACTTCCTCTCTGCCTTATTCAATCCTACACCTTAGGCGTCCCATGGGACGGGCTGTCCCTGTTGTTTGGTGTTATAGTTTACAACGAACTCGGACTACACAATCACTGGTTCATCAGAGCACTATGTAACGTATGGGCGTATGCTTCATTCAACGCCGGTGCTGTGGGGGTTCTTTTTGGTACGTTTTCCCTACTAGTCGCGTGGAAGGATAAGTTCTCAGACACAGATAGATACAAATCATTACCTTGACACTCCCGTCATGATTTCCGTAGCAGTTAATGCTCTGATCATTCTTACTACCGTTCACGCTCAAGATTTCTGTGATGTGGCCGGCGACCGACTTCGAGGTCGCCAGACTCTTCCGATCGTTTGGCCAGAAGCAAGCCGCATGGTTGTGGTGTTCATGACACCCGCTTGGTCCTTCGGACTACTATGGGTCACTTCCATCAACCACTTATATGCCACAGCCTTTTTCGGCTTAGGGGCTTTAGTCGGCATGCGCTTCTACTTCCAACGTGATGCCGATTCGGATAGGTTGTCATATGATTATTACAATGTAAGCATGCACATTCTCTATTCTATTTCATGAGCCTGACAGTGTCAACCAACGTCTTACCAGGCTTGGTTGACAATTGCACAGGTGATCCATACGCCTGTGATTATGCGGCTTCTATCCTAAGCTAGAAGAGAAGTTTTACCAAAGACCTAGGTCTGCCATCGACTCAATTGGTCGATATAGGGGTATCCCATATTTGAATCAGTTTATCAGCATTCGAATTGTATAGAAATAATTTAGGAATGACAGAATACACTGCCACGTCGCCGCTTCTCTCGCACTCACCGCTCATAAGATTGCATTGCCTTTCCAGAACCAAAATATAATAAAAATAACAGGATACCACTTAGTTCTAATACACGAATGTATCTCTACCCGCTTATGCCCTTGATTATTGAGGAGATAATGCTGAGCCATCAAGTCACAAGACGACTAGATTGGGGCCCACCACTAGACTATATGTTCTGCCCGCCCAGCCTCGGGCGTAACGCTCAGAATGTCATCCAAAGGCCCAGAGTGGGGCTCTCGGTAGGTTGTACAAGCCGACTCCTTTATCACAATTGGCGACCAACGCTGCAAGGAGCGGTCCACCGGAGGGTCAAATCCAGAAGAGGTCCGGAGCTACCAAGATTTAGACGAGGTGCATGTGGTGTGAGTGAGACAACTCGTCCTACTCTAGCACTCCCGGACATAGCTTCTCCCAAGGACAATATAAGTCGTTCGCCGGATGCTTGTGGCCGGCCTCCGGTCTTACCCAAAAACCGTTCACACCGAGTTTTGAGGTCTTCTCGGAGTTTATTTTGGAGGTACCACCCTCGTCGACTCACTTCATATATTCATTCTTGCATCCTTCGTGATCCGGCCGTTAGCCAGAATCAGTCCGTGACAAGGAGCGTTCGACTTCTTGTGACGCCTCCGCTCACATCCAGGTTCCACCTGGGGCCTTATATCTCGGGAGCATTATTCATGACATCGTTACTATTACAAATCTTCAGGATTTTTATTCACGCGCCTAGGGTTATTGTCTCACACTGACAGATAGATTCGACTGGCATTATAAAGAACTTGTCCCTCGGGTTGGCGATAGTGATCCCTCCTCACATTCATATCGAATTCGAATTGATTCAGTCTCCCCCCCCATCCCTGTACCAGTATAGTCGTCCCGGCCTTCATTGAGCAGAGTAAAAACGTCATTGAATGACCTGCTTCTTCCTGAAAAAACGTGGATTTCCCAGCTATCCGCAGTGACATCCCAACAACGACCTGCGCTGAATATGCTGTTGACATGCCTCTGGCGTTGAGCCGACCACATCGCCAAGTCGTCCGATGGACCAAGAACGGTAGTAACACTTCAAATAAATGTCGAGGAGCGTACAACATATCTGATCGACTCTCTTAATACTCAAACCAGTTCGTGCCCGTCCGCAATTATATTAATGACACTGACTAGCATCTAATCATTCCCGTCCTCTCCATGCAGCTGAAGTGCAAAGCTCTATCAGGTACTCGATACCTTCATAAGACTCCAGTTTCGCATTAGTGGTCATAGTGTCCTTTTCAACCGGGTCTCCGATTAACATTCTCCTCAACTCCCACCCCGGTGCGCTTGCATCACAATCATTGGAAATGGCGATATATGTGATATATAGAGTGGAAGTAGCAATAATATCTAGAGGATTTTGAGGTTCCAGGTGACCCCTTTTAATCTGTATCACATTGTGTTTCAAGTTGCGAATGACGTACCGCGCTATTTAAGCCCCTGTGTTTGAACTCCAATCCACTTCCAAGGTTGATCCCTGACCACATCCGCGCGTTTCCTCTACCCACTAGCTCGCTTCACGATCCCTTACGACCTTGACGCCTTTACGACTAACTTATCCATATCTATCATGTCGTACGCTTCTCTGGTGAGTGGCGTGTTCACCATGTTGCTGTTGGTCAGCAGACCTGACCATGCAATGATGGCAGTCCAAAGCCTTCTCCTCCAAGTCCCTCCGTGCCAGCTACAAGGGCGAAAGCAATCGCTGCTCCATCGCAACACTCATCCAGACCTCGCACTCGGTAGTGGCCTTGTTCGCGAGTGCAACGCTTGTCCCCTCGTCGGCGTCATTTGTTGGCGTTTCAGAAACCCGCGCTACCACAGACGAGCAAACCCTCTCGCCCCCCAACGCTGAGAGCAAGTGCACGCTGAGACGGTCGAACGCGGTGCGTAAGTCCCACCCCATCCCCACTGCTGCGTCGGCTGTTCAGCTCGAGCGTACGCAAACGACCACATCGGCCATAACGAGTGAATGCGGCAGTAGTAGCTCGTACCACTGTCCAACGTTGGAGGATCAAAGCTCTTCCTGCAGCTCTCGCGCTATCTTGGATCACTCCGATGACCCGATTACCAGTCCATTGCTCGACGATTTCGTGCGTGGTTTAGAGCAAGAGCATACCAAGACGATACGTTCGCGTGGGGGTTTTGCGGGCTTCACGCCAGACGAGGTTACGAAGTGGTTGGCCGAGGATCACGAGGGGAGACATTAAGACATGAACTATCACGACCTTTCGATTATCACGACCTTCACGAAGCATGAATTACCCTTGGAAAATCACAGACTCTTCAGAATAATTCTCTTCTTCCTCTTCCTCTTCGTCTCCGGTCACTTGATCATTACAAACGTATAATGTCCTGCATCTCCGATATGGGTACCACGATAGATAATGATTATTTCTTCCTGTACGGTTCTAGTCCTCGCATTTTTGGTTCGCCCATAATTACTTGTATGCACCTGTTTTCTCCCAATAAAGTCGAGCGTTGTACAGATTTGGTCTTTTGGAAGCCGTCATTGGAAGGAAGCTGAGGACGAGGGGTTTTGATTTTATGTCAGTTTTTTGAATCCAATGTCACCGCAAGGGTCAATCTCATAATCTCCTCGACAGATTTGACGTGCATCGTGCACCCTGCAATAGTGTATCACGAAGCACGAGGATGAGTAACCGCGTTTCCCACCCGGCCGTAACTGATTCTGCGCGCACGTACCTGCTACCACCACGCCCCCAGCGTTCAGTACTAGCAAAGCACACTGTGGCTGCCTTAGAGTACCCAGGCAGTCAGCCATTCAGAGAACATGGAATTAGTCATAAGTCATATTTCAATATTTAATATGACACGGTGTAATAGCTTACTGTAGCTGAAGACAACCATGTCTAATCGCAATCGGGCACCTACTTGAGCAGTACACAACTGCAAAAGGAAGTTCGCGGGCTGCTCACCTGACTGACTGCTGAGCGTTACGGGGTCCGCTCGGCGGGATTCCTCTAGAGCACAACCCCTGGTCTCGAGAGGTCCATGACAGAACTTTATCAAGGGTTAGATTGCCGAGGCAGTCGATTACTATCGGACCCGAATCATCCCAGGAACGAGCGAGGCGGTGAATGAAAAATATCCGCTTTCGGACCGGACCCTGCATGCTGCCGATCTCCGATTGCGCGGACTGGACTTTTAAGAAACGCCCAGCTGACGCGCGTTCTCGTCGTTCTCCGTGGTCCTCCCCCGTTCTTGCTCTCTCCCTTTGATCTTCGTCTTGCACCGCGCCATCAAGTTTGTAGAGCCCGATACTTGTTAGCTAGGGGAGATGTCGTACGAAGAAGAGAAATCGCCAGCTGCGCTCTCGGGGCCCGCGGCCGAGGTACCTGCACTAGCCAAGGACGTGAAATCTGAAGACGCTAGCGAGAAGTCGACCGGTGTAGCTCACCCAGGCGGTATTGATTCGCAGGACGAAGTGAACGCGTTCGCAAGGCGGGATGTGAGCTGGACGGAAGATGAAGAGAGGGCCCTCGTCTGGCGGCTTGGTACGTTTTTTTTTAAAAGCAAGAAAAAGCTTTTCCAAAGCATTCTGTGATGCTTTGGGGGCACTTTAGAACCCACGAACTCCCAGCTGACTCGCGATCGCCGCAGATCTGAGGATCATCCCACTAGTCACCCTCCTCTACCTCTGCAACTTCATCGAGTGAGTCCAGAGTTTCTCCGTTTCTCCATTTTCGACATTGTGTGCTCTTGATTCGCGTTTGGCGACGCCCTGCTTACGTGCCTCTGCAGTCGGACGAACGTTGGGAATGCCAAGTGGGTAGCTTTTCCCCCTCTCTCGCTTTGCTGTTAAGTGTTCATGGATTTGTATCGGTAGAGTTGCCGGACTGGAAGCAGACCTGGGCCTGGTCGGTTATCAATGTCCGTCCTCAATCGTTTACCCGGTGTGGGGCATAGGCTAACTATATTCACCCGGTACTGCGCAGATAATATCGGGCTATCTATCTTCTACATCGTTTATGCTCTGACCGAAGGTGTGTGTTTTCTCATCCTATTCGTTCGCTCCTTCGAAATTAACATTATTTCTTATTGCAGTCCCTGTGAGTGGTGCACGTATTCCGCACAAATCTCTCTATAATCACCTTCGGTCGGTTGTAGTCCAACCTGATGCTCAAGCGCTTTGGTGGAACCTTCTGGCGTGAGTATCCTCGCATCACTCTCTCCTCGATAGCGACTAAGTGCGATGCCCTCTTTGATAGTACCCACTCTCGTCGTCGGATTCGGCGCTGTGTGCTTAGCTACCGCCTTTATCACCAACTTTGCTGGCTTCATGACAATCCGTGTCTTTCTCGGGCTTTTCGAGGGAGGCATGATGCCTGGCATTACGTACTACCTTAGCACCTGGTACAAGCGTCACGAACTCGCACTCCGTATTGGTATCTTCGTTTCCGCGGCAAGTTTGAGCGGTGCTTTCGGTGGTCTCCTTGCGACTGCCTTCCTGAGCATTCCTCAGCTCAAAGGACTGTACGCTCTAATTTATCACCTTTACCTGGGAAGATGCCTGATAAACCCCTTGAACAGTCCTAATGGTCAATGGAGGAACATCTTCCTTATAGAAGGTGTCTTGACGATAGCAATCGCTCTGTGCACCTATTTCGTTCTTCCTCGTGAACCCAAGAAGGCCAGGTTCTTGAACGATCGCGAGCAACTGATCGCCTCCGAGCGGATTCGAGTCGAGAACGCTGGCTTGGTTCGTCTTGATTCTCGTGATTACGGAATTGTAGAACTTATTCCATTTTGCAGAGTGAGCAGGAAACCACCAACTGGACGCTTGTTGCCCGTGCGTGGATGAGCATGACGAATTGGATTTGTGCAGTGTGTCCATTTTCTTCTCATTGCTGCGTTGTTGCCTGATATTTATGGTCTTAGATCATGTTCCTTCTTTGCAATATCACCGTCCAGGGTATCTCCCTATTCATGCCTACCTTACTTGCCGGCATGGGGTACTCCAAGATCCAATCTCAGCTCCATACCGTCCCACCTTACGTCCTCTCCTCCGTCTGGTCCATCGCCATCGCGTACGCGTGTCAGAAGACCGGAAAGCGTGGCCTCTGGGTACTCATAACGACGCCAGTCAGCATCCTCGGGAGCGCAATGTTGATTGGGAGCACAGACCGTAAGGTTGAATATGCCGGTATCTTCTTTTTGGCCATGGGCAGTAAGTTTTGCCTTCCTTAGCCCCATTCTCAATTGAAAACTCAGCATCATTTGCCCAGTATTCCCTCTTGGACCGATCTTCCTTGCGTGGGGTAGCAACAACTCTGCTCCATACACGACGCGTGCTGTCAGTAGTGCTATGATTGTTAGTATTGGTTC
>Ga0307515_10020648_pt1 | contig 11733 bp, 7 predicted proteins | sample 17_EM_MG_FD_194513 | JGI IMG/M metagenome (GOLD analysis project Ga0307515, IMG submission 194513) | Populus trichocarpa ectomycorrhiza microbial communities from riparian zone in the Pacific Northwest, United States - 17_EM | ecosystem: Host-associated > Plants > Roots > Unclassified | place...
TTGGTCTCTGTATATAGACCTCCGATACAGAGATATCTTGAAGCTGTAATTTAATTGATTTACAATAATTAGACCTTGAGGGATCAAATTTGAAGCTTAAAGAAATGTGCAGTCCTATTTTTTTTTTTTTGCCAAAATCAAGGACTGATTTGCACGATCAAGAAGCAAATTCATGTTCTTTTTTTTGTACTTAACTTGTTTTTCAATCTGATCCCACTTCATTGATTTTATTTGAGATTTGACTTGGTACTCTTGATACGAGAATCATACAATATCAAGATAAATTTTTGGTGTTCTGTTAATTTTTAATTTTACAAAATAAAATAGAATTAATTTAATTAAAAAAAAATATTAAATGACTAAAATTAAAACTAAAACAAAGTACAAGGACTAAGGTAAACAGGCAAGGAAAATAAACGTGCCTACAACTCATGCACCAACAAGAGGAAGGGTTCCATGATCTTTAGATGGAGCGTGCGACATTCAACAACAACCAAAATAATGGCTTTTGCAGCGGCATTATAGGAGTAAGCACAAAAACTGAAAAACCGAAAAAACTGAAAAAAAAAATTAAATGAAAAAACCGAACCGGTAAAAAAAACCAATTGAACCGGTTTAAATATTTAGGAAAATGTTTGGTTTGGTTCGGTTTTCGATTTTGATGTGCCTGAACCGACCAACTCCAACCGAACAGGTTCAGTTTAAAAATGAAAAAAAAAATCCAAGTCGCGGGCCACCTCCTTCCTCTCATTAGCCATTAGACATCAACAATCCTAGTAGACCATTTATCATTTCTTTTCCTTTTACACAACCGCCGCCTTCCCTCCCATTAACCCTTTGAATGCTTTCACAGTTTGAAGGGTTCCTTTCATTCACAGCTTCCATGCTCTCTGACTCTCATCTCTCAAATGATTTGGATATGAGACATAGATTGGATTCTAAAAGTCAATGTAAAGGAAAAGTAATTGATTACAAGTAAAGCTTTAATATTTCCTTTTAACATTTGAGTCAAATTTGTCTTCTTATTTTCCAATCTTCCATGCTCTCTGTCTCTCATCTCTCAAACTTGCCATGTCAGAGGTAAATTGCTAATGATTCTTCTATTGATTTACTTGATTTTCCTTCATGGGTCATGACATAAAAAGATCCCACCTCAATTGCCTGAGAGGGATTATTTCGGGTCTAGAAGCTGAAGAGTGTCCAGAAAAATCAAAGCAGTGATTGCTAAGAACTGATACTGTTTTTTTGCAATTATTTTTTCCTTTGCAAGAAGTTGTAACAATGAGAACAACGTTGTTGATTATTAGAAGATGGCATCTTGGCATTGCATTTCGGTTTGAACCAGTTTGGAAGGGAAAAAAACCGAACCGAACCAAAATTAATCGGTTTGAACCGGTTTTCAGTTCAGTTCGGTTCCAAAACTTAAAAAAAATAAAATTGGTTTGGTTGTTTATTTGGTCCAAAATTGGACCGAATCGAAAATGCTCAGCCCTAAGCGGTACTAAAAGCTTATTGTTATAATTTTATACTAATGACCCCTTAAGAGTCTTTATTTGATTTTGTGCCATGACCTGTTGATTTTGTAGTCCTCGGTTAGTTTAGTTTTAGAATTTAAGCCTTGATTTTTATAAAAAAAAAAATTGATTGCTTTACATAATTAGTTTTTACAAATATTACTATGAATAAACAACAATCATAAAATAATTATAAAAAATATTATCTAAATTATATTTGAAAGATTCATTCTTTACTTACAATAAAATCAATATAAAAAATTTGGATCATCTACAGTTTCATGAGATTAACGTGTAGAAGCATATCCTTAAAATTACATAACGAATGAACTTAGTTTCAATTAACATGCCAACTTGGTCCAGCAATACCTTTTATTGTCAATAAAAAATAGTTATAAAAATATATAAAAAATAGTTTTGTGTGTAAAACATTTTAGCCATTTCATATTTAATAATTTGATTATTATGGACAATGAAATGAATCGTAAAATTTTATAATAGGTTCAAATTTTATACTATAAAATACAATATATCTATATTGTAGACTAAAAAGACTTGTAAAAACCCCGTAAAAGCTTTATAAATATAAATATAAATATATAGAGTTGAAAAAATATATTCTTATAAAAGAATTTAGATATACAAATATAGCATTTGTTTATATTTAACAAAATTAAAAATAAGTAAAAATCATTGATGGTACTTATATTTTCAAAATTTGATTAGATTAAATTATTTATTAATAATTTGATCATGAGTGTGTTTGATATTATGATAATAGTTGTTTTTTAAAATATATTTTACTTGAAAATGTATTAAAATAATATATTTTTTTATTTTTAAAAATAATTTATAATACAATATATTAAAATAATTTAAAAATATAAAAAATAACTTCAAATAAAAAATAAAAAATTCAAAATTTTAAAAAAAATCAGCCGTTTCGTCATCGAAGACTCACTATTTACTTTTCCCGTTAATTGACTAAGAAACCCATTAGTTGACTTGTAAAAAACAATGCCATGTGTCAATCTAGTCCTTATATGAAGTAGATGCTAAAATTTAAAATTCAAGAAAAAATATGAAAATGAAAAAAGATCTAATAAAAAAAAATCTAATCTAAAGTAGATTTTATAATATTTTTTTATGAAAGGATAAATGTAAAGTAACAGCTAACAAAGTCTATAGATGCATTTTATTAGTTATATAATAATACAATAGTTTGAATGTAATAAATATATTTAAAGTAAATCAATGGAAGGAAGTTTAATATTTTAGTAAAATACGTTTTTTTTTAATGGTGAATCATACACATTTGAAATAAAAAACCATAAATAAGGCTAAAATGGCTAAAAACTAAACAGAGGTTATTGAATGACTAAAAAAAAAGGGAAGTACAGGCGGATAGTGTGTGACAAAATTATTAAATAGAAAGGTGTAATATGATCACATTCGAAAACTACAGGGACCAACAGTGATTTTTAGCCATTAAAAAAAATACGATAAGCGATGACCTAGTGGGAGTTCAAATTCGAGTCACGGGGAGGTCCACTCCAATTCAAACCAACCATAAGGTTAGCTGACGTGGCGCATTAGTATAAATGACACATACTTTCTCTCTCCCTCAAATCCCAAATAATCGAAATAAAAACAAGAAAAGCGAAAATAGCTCTCTTTATCTTTCTCCTCTACCTGCTCTCGGTCACAATCACTTCGTGTTTTTTAGTTTCCGTTTTGCGCTCCATTTCAAATTCAAAAACAATCGCAACTACCTCCTTGCAGAAACATCTTGCAGTTACAGAAGAGAAACCTAAGGTTTCTTCTTCTCAAATGGCTACCATGGAGAGCTTGATTAGTCTTGTTAATAGAATACAGAGGGCCTGTACTATTCTCGGTGACTACGGCGGTGACTCTGGTGGCGCCGCTGCCGCTTCTTTGCCTACTCTCTGGGAGTCTCTTCCCTCTGTCGCCGTTGTTGGTGGCCAGGTCCTCCTCTCTCTCTATATCTCCACTCACACTGTATTTTTGTTATATATATTTGTGTGTTTTGGAAATCTGAAGTGGACGCGGTTGTTTTTGAAAGTTTCTCTTTATTTTCCTCTTATTTTTTTACATTGTTTTTCCGTGTACCGTGCACGCATACGTATCATGTCTTTATATGTGTTGCATACGTATGATTTTTTATGTGTTTTGATATTTTTAGTGAGTGTAGTAGTTGTTTTTGAGCTGTTAAGGTCTGCTTTGTATTTCTGTTTCAAATGAGAATTTGTTTTTTGTTCTAAGGATTTTATTTATTTTTCTCTTAACTTGAATAAAATTAATTTATCGAAAATGCAAATAAAACAATTTTTTGGCCATATATTTATGTATATCCAAGTGTATATTTATATGTATATAGGTAATAAATATTACAATATGTATGCTTTTGTGTATTTATTATTGTAGAGTTCTGGAAAGTCATCAGTGTTGGAGAGCATTGTGGGTAGAGATTTTCTTCCAAGAGGATCAGGTAAATTTTCAATTTATGTTTTTCTTTATTTTGTTGATTTTAGTTTAAAATCTGATTGGATGCTGAGAAATTTAAAAGAAATAATAGAAAATGTGAATGTTTTCTTAGTTATTAAAGTTTCAAGTCAATTGAGTCAAACTACTTTAGCAAATAGTTTTATATTTACTTCCTGGTTTGTTTTGTGGAACATTTTTTTGGTCCTGCAGTTTCCCCTTTTCTTTCTCCTACCTTCTTAGTTTTGGACTCTGTTTTGTTGTTTACATGTGTGAATTGAAACTGAAACTTAAAAAAAAATGCATAAATTGAAAGTTTTGGAATTATTAGTTGATGTGACTTGAGGAAAAAAAGAAGAAAAGTTGAAGTTTTGAATTTTTTTTGTTTCTCGCTTGTTTGGATTAATTACATCAATAATGTTTTGCATAAAATTTGGGTTATATACTGGTATAGTTTGAAATTTGATTGCACTTTAAGATTGAAAAGAAAATGAAAAATGAAATTTTTTTAAGTTTCCTTGGTTTGATTGACAAGAAAAAAAATTCCTTCCACGTTTTATTTCTTATGGTTTTCGTGCGATTTTCAGGGATCGTGACAAGGCGGCCTTTGGTTTTGCAACTGCACAAGACAGAACCAGGGATAACTGAGTATGCAGAGTTTCTTCACAAGCAAAGGGAGAGATTCACAGATTTCGGTATGTGATCTGTTATGCTGATTATAATGTATGATTGCGTTACTTAGTTACATAATCTTTCAGAAAGTAGTTAAGTGTTTGTTTTCTGGTGAAAAATGCTGACCAGATAAATGTGTCTTATCTCCCAGCCTGCTCCAGATTCCCTCTCTGTTTACACTTTTGACATTTTGCGTTGTTTTTGTGCTTCTGAATTTTGATATGATTAGATGATTTATTTGAGATGACATGTTTCAAACATAAGGGTTCTAATGGCTTTCCGACTAAAATTTTGATAGGTTTCATAGTTGAACTTTTCTCATGGTATATTGGTTGGCTACTTTCTTCCAATAATTCAAATTTGATCTCTCTCCTTATTTGGCCATATTAAGTTGTTTATCAGAAACTGCCACTGTTACAAGATATAAGTTATTTGGCTATACAATGTTTGTGTTTCTCTACCCTTTTCTTATCTTTTGGAGTAGAAGGTACATTTACCAGTGGTTAACTGTATTTCTTCGTGTGCAGCTATGGTCCGAAAGGAAATTCAAGACGAAACTGATAAAATTACTGGGAAGTCAAAGCAGATATCTCCTGTTCCTATTCATCTGAGTATCTACTCCCCAAATGGTAAAAGAACTTGAGCTGTGCAGCAAACATCATATTACATCTATTTTCCGGAACACTATTTATAATGACCCTTATCTTGACTGGATCATAATAGAATTACAATTTCGTTTTGCATATATCAATTTCTTGCAGAATGTTCACGGTATATCATTTTTTTTTCCTTTTGCAGTTGTTAACTTGACTTTAATAGATTTGCCTGGTTTAACAAAAGTTGCAGTAGGTACACTTCTCTTTCCTTCTCTTGTATGATTCTGCCCTTTCTTCTGTTAAAATGTGTGTGCTATATTTATTAGTTTCTTCATTCATCCATCAAGTGCATAACTAGAGATGTTTGTTAATGATAGAGGGTCAGCCAGAGAGCATTGTTAAGGACATCGAGAATATGGTTCGTTTATATGTTGAGAAGGTAGATCAAACTTATTTTTGAGCAATTTATTGATAAAATTTATCACTTTGAGCATTAGATGTAATATTCATATCATAAATTGCTAAAAATATGCACAATTTGTGGATTTAAGATTGTATACACTTCTGTAGATTTATATATACACTTACACTAATGACTAGATTTACTCGATTATTGCATGTCTACCCTCTTTCTTTCTCTGAGTTTGTGCAATGGTTCTCTTCATCAATTATGCTTTCTAATTTGCCTCTCTGGAGGACTCTTGTTATTTGTCTTTAGCAAAAGCAAAATTTTGGTGGCTAAGGGAGACTTGATTAGGGGCTCCACCCGCACCACATGTGTGCTCCAAACCACAGTAGAAGCTCTAGGAGTTTCATTTTATTAGTCTTTCCGTTTTCAGTGTTTTTAAACTACTGTATAATGTCTGTTTTCCATTGATCATAATGAATGAAGTTTCCAATACTTTGTCATTGGTTTTTGATATGAATGTGTGAGGTATTGCTACTTTTTTTGGTTAATATTGATCTGTTGTTTTTTCCATGTAATCAATCTCTATTTGTTAATTGAAAGGATGTTAGTGTGTTCTGTCTCTCTTTTCATGAAATTCAGTTGTATGACTTGCTTTAGGGAATTGGTTCAGCTTTCTCTTTGGCCTAAAGCTCTATTGGTAAAAAGGATGGGTAGGTTGGAGTAATTAAGGTTGGGGTTTGGAACATTATCCTGCAGAAGTTGGGAAAAGGAATTTTTTTTTTTTTTATCATCCCAAATTTGTGAGAATTGATAAATATATCTATTTTCAAGTTCTTTATGATCTGCTTCTGCCCCCCTACGTTTTAATGCACTAATATGTGACCAATGGAATGCAGCCAAATTGCATTATTCTGGCCATAACTCCAGCCAATCAAGATATAGCAACATCTGATGCTATCAAACTTGCTAGAGAAGTTGATCCAGCAGGTTTTACTTTCTGCTGTCTTATTTTTTTTAGGACTCACCCCAGCCTTTCATGGTGCATTCCCCAACTTTTTTTTTTGGGTGTTCTTTCCTTGATGTGGAGTTTTTCTGTTTCTTTCCAGGTGAAAGGACATTCGGCGTGTTGACAAAGCTTGACTTGATGGATAAGGGAACAAATGCACAAGATGTAAACTTTCTTGCTTTTCTCTGTTCTACTGCAATTCTGTAGTACTGAAATGTTTCGCTTCAGTCTAGATGATATGTAAAAAATATTGATCCGTTCTATCAATTGAGTCCAAAATGGGCATAATTAGAGCATTCCATATGTTTTATGACTGCAAATAAAAATCAAACAAACCCCCTTGTACTTTAATAAGTTATGTTAGTGAGCATGTGTTTCTTTGCATTTGATAATTTATACTTAATTACATTCCTCTCTGTGTAATTTAAGGTTCTTGAAGGAAGGGCTTACCCGCTTCAACACCCTTGGGTTGGAATTGTTAACCGCTCTCAAGCTGATATTAATAAAAATGTGGATATGATTGCTGCTCGTCGAAGGGAGCGCGAGTTCTTTTCCACCAGTCCTGATTATGGACACTTGGCTGGCAGAATGGGTTCTGAATATCTTGCAAAACTTCTGTCCAAGGTTCAATTTCTGCTTTATATGCGAATCTGACAACATTTTATCCACTTGTTGTTATCCCAACTTCTTTATCAATTGCTAAATGTCAAGTCTATTAGGGTGAAATTCTTCTTTTCACCTTATCCCCTAGTTTTCAGAAACTAACTCTGCATGTCTAATGTAATGTTGACAGTTTTCCAACTTATGTTAGCATTTTTCCACTTGTATAGTTTTTTCTCAATTCCATGTACAATTGCTGATCACTAATGAGAATTGATGTGTTTCTAGCACTTGGAATCTGTAATTAAAACTCGCATACCAGGTATCACATCTTTAATAAATAGAAGCATCGATGATCTTGAATCAGAGTTGGATCACCTTGGTAGACCTGTTGCAATTGATGCTGGGGTGAGGAGTTCATGTACTATTTGTTTATTGTTGATAGATGGACATCAGCTGGGTTGATTATTTACTATTTGTTTTTATGTGTGTGTAACAGGCTCAGCTATATACTATTCTAGAGTTATGCCGAGCATTTGATCGTGTATTCAAGGAACATTTGGATGGAGGGTACCATAACAAACTTTGTTTTTCACCATTCTTTCTGTTAATGAAACTGTTTCCAGCTGTTAGTGGAAGCAGCATCATAACACAATTTGTTGCTTCATTTTGAATCATATCAATAGTAAATAAATAAGGCCAGGTCTCAGTTTTGATTGATTTTGTGCTCAAGGGAAACATGCATAGTTGCATTGAAGGAATTCTCATTCTCTTGATTCAAGTGCACTTGTTCTTTCATGTTATATTTGAATAGATCAATCTTACAAATGCCCATCAATTCTTCATTATGAGCTGTTTTTTTTTTATTAAACCTCAGGCGTCCTGGTGGTGATCGAATTTATGGAGTTTTTGACTACCAGCTTCCTACTGCTTTGAGGAAGCTTCCATTTGACCGTCACTTGTCTCTGCAAAATGTAAGAAAAGTGGTTTCAGAGGCAGATGGATATCAACCTCATCTAATTGCACCAGAGCAAGGTTATCGACGTCTTATTGATGGTGCACTTAATTACTTCAGAGGCCCTGCTGAAGCTTCTGTAGATGCTGTAAGTAACCATGTTTCTTGTTTTAAACTTCCATCATCTGTTCTTCATGGTGAGTTTTCATATTAAGTAACTGATAATGATGGATAAGGAATTCTTATATGTTCATGAGATGTTTGCTGGTCTGAAGGCTCAGGAAATTTCAGGGCTATGGATGATATCTGAGTGATATGTATTCAAAACATTACAGAAGAAAAATAAATGGAAGTTTGGCTAACGTTCAGGAATCCTTTTCAAAGTTAATTCAAATAAGTAGTGTCTTTTAAGAATAAGAGTCTCTGGATACGTAACAAAGGTTTGCATCACAAGATGTGGTCATAAAATTCTGTCTCAACTTTCATCATTCCTTAATATGAATTTTGTCAGATCTTATCCAGTCATGGAATCTGCAATATGTTCTGTTGATTGGTGTTATCTCGCAGGTTCACTTTATTTTGAAGGAGATCGTAAGGAGGTCAATTGGAGAAACCCAGGTTTGGAATTCAGAAACTTTACAGGTGTATGACTGGAAAAGGTCTAGAAAGAATGATAATTAGTGATTTGAGAAATGAACAGGAGTTGAAGCGCTTTCCAACTCTTCAAGCTGAAATAGCTTCTGCAGCCTATGATGCACTGGAGAGGTTCCGTGAAGACAGCAAGAAGACAACTTTGAGGCTGGTGGAAATGGAATCCTCTTACCTGACTGTTGATTTCTTCAGGAAACTTCCCCTAGAGGCGGAGAAGGGTGGAGATCCAACTGTCTCTAATGTAGACCGATACGCAGAGGGGCATTTTCGTAGAATAGGATCAAACGTATCTTCTTATGCTGGTATGGTGTCTCAGACACTGAGGAATTCAATTCCAAAGGCTGTGGTTCATTGTCAAGTGAAGGAGGCCAAGCGATCTTTACTGGATCACTTCTATACCCAAGTGGGTAAAAAGGAGGTAGGGAAAAAACCTTGGCATTTCTGATTCTCCAATGGGGATTTGATGTCATATAAACTTGGTATTTTTTTTATTTTTATTTATTTTTACCACTTGCCTACTGCAAGAAAATTACAAGTACGTGTTTTATTGATTTTTCAGTCATTTGTTCTGTAGGGAAAGCAACTTGCAGCATTGCTAGATGAAGATCCTGCATTGATGGAAAGGAGGCAGAAATGTGCAAGAAGGCTTGAGTTATACAAAAATGCAAGGGATGAGATTGATTCAGTCTCATGGGCTGCATGAGATGAATCATGAAGAGAAAATTTGATATAGTTAGTGACTGACAGGCATGATACGGCAGGCGGATTATATTTGCCTCTCGTGCAGCCAATTCCAGTTTTTTCAGCTGGGATGATTTTTTATATATCCTGAATTTGTCTCTGTTGCAAGTCCTTCAACCGCTCTCGTTTGCGGATGTCTAGTAGATTGCTCTTATAATCCTTACTCAGGATTGTTTTTTAATTGTTTAGTATTGTGATGGTGGTGTTTTTTTTTTTCACTTTAAAATGTAGTTAAATAATATTTTTTTATTTTTTTAAATTTATTTTTAATATTAATATATTAAAATAAAAAAAATTAATTTAAAATTTTAAAAAACACACTAGCGCCTTCCCAAATGCCTTATTGACTTTCCTAGTTTGAAATCTAGCTTATTCCCTTTTAATCCTTATTAATTGAAAAACTTAGATGTTATCAATTTGTACATTTATATAGTACAAAATACACATTTGTGACATGCCATCAAATCGTTTCCAATTAAAAATGGTTTATTGTTTGAAGCAAATCCGAACCCGGTTTTTTTTTTTTTTCATTTAGCATTCAATAATATGATTTGTACATATATTCTGATTTGTACAAATTAAAAAAACCATTTAATTTGTACAATTAAATATGATTTGTCATTTAGCATTCAAATCAGAAGACTTATATATATTCTGCAAAAATCTTTAAATTCAATAATATGATGAAAAAAAAATCAACAATTTATATAAAGGTATAAACTGTCATGATTAAAAAAAGAAGCCAAAGCAATTAAAACAAAATCTTTTTAGCCTAATTCAAAAGACATTCTAAATTGGGCTAGTTACAACGAATTGACCCTTTTATAAAATTGAGTTTGTAGAATAATCTAGTAAAATGTCAGCCTCACCTAATGATAGATAGTTTGCACACGCTACATCACAAGTAGAATAATTTTTTTAAAAATGTACATGTATAATGTTTATGCAAATTTTTTCTGCGGTAAAAAAAAAATGAGTCATTAGTTCAAAGTAAAGTTTTAATTAAAAATAAATTTAATAATTTTAATGCGAATATATTAAAAAACATAAGAATAACTCAACACTCATAAACGATGACATACTAAATCAATTTAAGTTAACTCGTTAAACTCACGACATGAGTCATAGATTTAACTAGGTTTAATAAGTTCATGTTTTTAAAATTATTTTTTATTTAACTATATGTTAACAAAAATAAGCTAAATTTTCTTCATCGATCATACCTCTAACGACCATAAAGTTAGGTTTTGACTCATTAGATAAAAAAAAAAATCTTGTTTTTCAATTCTCTTTTCACTTGAAAACATCTAAAAATAAAAAACATAAACTTCAAAATACCCGTTATTAACCTCACATTACCCTTCAATCTCCCCAAAAACAAAAAACAACCCGATGAAAAAATATTATGGAGCCCCGATCTACATCTTTAACTAAATTAAGGGTTAAAAATACTATAATAGAACTTTCCATACTAGATAGAATCTATTAACACTAAGAATAATTTTATTTTTCCAAATACATTAACCGAACGATATTTTTTATGTCAGAGAATCATATATCAGGTCAATAAAAAAAAATCATCAAAATTCCATGTTATGTAAAATGAACAAATTAAGAAAAAACCAATACTAAAAAAGAAAGATTAAAGGATAAAAAAATATTGAGTATCACTGTAATAATCCACAATATAATATGTTTGTATGTATGAGAAAACTAGGTTATCTTGTAGTTTTTTTAATTAATATCCAAAAAAAAAAATATTTCTGCGTAAGATAATAACCTTAAGAGCTTGTTTAGTATTATAATAGTGGTTTCTTTTTAAAGTATTTTTCACTTGAAAATATATCGAAATAATATATTTTTAAAAAAATTTATTTTAATATCAGCACATCAAAACGATTTAAAAAAAAAATCATAAAAACATAAGTTCAAGCAAAATAAAAATAAAAAAAATTATTTTTTTTCAAAATCATTTTTAAAACCCAACCAACAAGCTCTAAATCATTATATCACCACGGCCCCTATCCCAAATTCCTAAATCAGAAACTTCCCGTTCACTTTGACCCCTTTCGTTCTCCAAGGTCTAA
>Ga0307515_10020649_pt1 | contig 11733 bp, 4 predicted proteins | sample 17_EM_MG_FD_194513 | JGI IMG/M metagenome (GOLD analysis project Ga0307515, IMG submission 194513) | Populus trichocarpa ectomycorrhiza microbial communities from riparian zone in the Pacific Northwest, United States - 17_EM | ecosystem: Host-associated > Plants > Roots > Unclassified | place...
TTGTCCTCATTTGAAAATCTTTATAGGATCGTTGGGCTCTAACCTATGGTTATTGTTTTTAGAAGCTGTTATCAATTGGTTGTTGACACTGATGGTGGCAATGACATGTGGTGGTTCTTCACATTCACCAACAGAAACAATAATGCCATGAAGAACATGTTGGCTAGGAAACCGATTTAGGTCAAGAAGTGGAGGGGAAGATAACTGGTTATAAAATTCATCAGGACATTTAATCCCATAGAAGGATATCAACCAATCTTACGTTGTTCCCACTATTAGAGGGTCTTTCTTATGAAGTAAACAACAAGCTTCATCCAAGCTCAGACAAAGAGAAGAACTGTGATGTCTTGGCCTCAATTTTAACTAAATATGAAGTTAATAAGTTGGCTGAAGGATATTACTAGGCCATCTTAAGAAGTATGTTGCTTCCTTGTCTTGCTTTTGACTTTTTTTCCACCTTGCTTTTGACATTTGTTTTGTTTTTGTCCTTGCATGACTGATAAATGAAGGAGAAGGAGAATGAGAAGCTTTAATAAGGCCTATTAAAGAGAGCTTACCCTGAGGGGTTTTGTCTCTTACAACTGGTGGAAGCAGAAGTGAAAAAGTGATGAGGGAATCCTTCATCATTGTTGGTGAATTCCCCACTTCTGAGGGTTCTATCTCTAGAAGGACAATGATAGGGGCCATAACCCCTGTTGAAGTTAAGGGTAGTGATCTTCTCCCAGCCAGGAAGGAAGTAAACCTTATTTCCCCTACCATGATTGCGGGTGTTGCCTTCTATTTTAAAAGGATGAGAGTCTCTGCCTTAGTTAAAACTCGTGTTCCAACCCCACCGATAAAGGCTTCTGTGGTGGTATTCCTTATGCCTCAGCTTCCTGTTCTGTTGGTTGAGGAAGTAGTAGTTAGGACTTTTATTAGGGCTGGCACCGAGGAGTTCAAAAATGTTTTTGCTGATTTGGCTCTTAGTCGTACTCTTTTCAATTTTTCAATCCTGACAGATAAGGAAATGTAGTTTATGAAGGCTATTATTGGTGGGATATTGAGCCTTAGAGAGATTGGCCTCAAGTTAGTAAGAGCACTAAAGAGGATCCTTACCATCCCATCATACATCTTCACAATGTTTGATAAAAGCTTCCATCGCTATTTAGCTTTGACTGTCCAAATGAATTTTAATGTAAGGAATTCTATTGTTTCTTTTCTAGTTTGGTTTTATGATTACCACTTTTAACATTTACCCTTGGTAGACCTTTATGATGTGTGTCCACTATCAAAGGCGCTAGGTGCCCAAAAGGGGTCATGTGAGGGAGGTCGTGGGCACGAACAAGAACAATCAAGCAGCCTTAAAAAATATTGTTGTAGAGGCCAAGTTACAGAGCCTTAAAGTGGTTTATTCCACATTGAAGGACCAAGTGCAGGGCCTTGCCCCTGGAGCTGAGCTCCAATGAAAAATCACTATAAACTTTTTATAACCAAGTGCCCCCCTAAGACGAGGTTATTGAAGCGGTGACTTCTTAAACTAGTCTGCAGGTTGAGCTTGATGCTGCAAGGGAATAAACCCAACGTTCCCAGGCTAAGTTGGAAGCTTTAAGGGACCCTTATAAGGAGTTTCAAGGATTTTTTAGATGATTGACAACTTTGACCAAGACAGTGGAATACATAAGATTTTTCTTGTCATGTTTAACCTGTATTTCTTTTATCTCTTGATGGGAATGCAGGTGAATTTCAGGTTAGCCTTTCATCCTATCCCGGTTCCTGACTTTGCAGACATGTTCCCAATCAGGGCCGCTGCTACTCGGCGTGGAAAGTACTCAGCTAAGGAGTCTAAGCTAGATTATTAAGGCCCTCTTTATATATACATACGTACATATCTTTTTTTATGCCTCAGTATTGTAGGGTTGACCATTGTAACATATTTTATTTAATAGAAACTTTCTTTTATAGAATTTAATTATCTCAATGTTAGTTCACATAGATATAGAGCTCTTATGTAAAGATTTTATCAGGGTCCAACACCTATTTTTAGTGCTCATGCTTATTTAAATATTTTTGGGTCCAATGCCCATGCTTGGTGATTAAGCAAAGATCAGCCTATTGGTGAAGGATATTATGGTCCCTTTTATAGCTCATTCACTTATCCAGTTTTCAAGATAAAGGGTTTAAGTGTAAACAAAATATCTCTGACTTATCAAAGTAAAATATCTCCAACTCATGGTCTAATCATATAGTTTAAGATTTTTCAGAGTTAAAAAGAGCATGAGCTCAGCGCTTAGGTGAACCTGAAGATGGTGGGTTTGACAACTCCTCAGATCCACATATGCATGGGCTCAACGCGTAGCTGAACCCGAAAATGATGGGTCTGACAACTCCTCAAATCCATATGTGCATGGGCTCGGAGATAGGGGGTTTGTTAGCTTGCCAAACCTATATATACCTGGGCTCAATGCTTGGCTTAGATCGAGGGTACTAGGTTAGTACCCTATCTTTGATTATTTTTTTAGAGAATAAGATCCATGTAAAATAAAAACAATGTTGATCCATCAATTCCTTATAGAAGTTATCGCGAAACATATATGGTACAAAATTAGCAACAATCTTGATCATGCGAGTAAGGTTTCTTTATAAGATAGAGGTACTAGAGAGTTAAAATCTCAAAGCTGTAAACATATGATAGACGTGTTATGGATAGACAACATGATAATTTTTGGCATTACAGTAAATATTGTTTTATAAAGTGTTTTTAGTTTAGAAATGTATTTAAATAATAATTTTTTTAATTTTTTTAATATCAATACGTTAAAATGATTAAAAAAATAATTAAAAATTAAAAAAATAATAAAAAACGTCGCTTAACCGAACAAACAAATAGTGACCAAGAGTAATTAAGCCCGCGGTATCAGGAGTTGGATTCCCCCTTTCCTCAGCTCAATCTTTACAGCAGGCCGGAGATTGATAAAGGTTTCCTTTTTTTCTAGCTAGTTTCCAGCTTTATCCCACTCTCTTTTTGAACAAAAGAAGTAAATGATTGAATAATCGCCGAGCTTTCCCCTTTTTTTAAAAAAAAAATAAAATAAAAAATGGTAGTAAATGATTGAATGATTGTGACAGGGGATCTTCTTTTTTGACGGGTAAGTCTTTCTTTAATCGTTGTATTGTCCTGCTGGAACACTCACAACATGGCTGTTGATAAAGGAAAATATATTCTACACTAGTTATTATTTTACCCGTGTTTGATTATAGATAGAAATAATATTTTTTAGCAAAAAAAATAAAAATATAAACTTTTTAAATGTATTTTTTAAAAATTTCTAATTATAAATCAAAATGTTTATGCATGTATTTAATTAAATACATCCAGAACCATTTATGTTTATAAATACAAAAAACAAAGTGTTAAAGCGTCTGTTCAACCCGCCTTACTGCAAGTCGATTGATTTTGTTTCCTAACGCAAAAGAATTAATATGTAGATATTATAAACATATTTTTTGACATCGAATAAAAAATATAATCGTGAATCAAAAGGTAGATATTTATATATAATAAACTATAATAAAAATCATATGTGTTAATAAAAACATGCAAGATTTCAAGCTATTTTTTAACCTAATAGAAGAATGGAACAATGTTGCAATTGTTATAGTGAAAAACCATTTTCTTAGTTTTTGTATAATAATTTTTTAAAAACATAAGTTTAAAGAAAAAAATTATGAAAAAAATCACAAAAGAATAAAGACAAGAACAAAAAAAATGGTATAGATAGTTGAAGTGTAGAGTGATAAATATTTAATGCGTAAAAAATAAAAAAATAATATTTTTTTTCAAAAAAAATATAAAGAAAAAAGGGGAAAAAAATGAAGATAAGAATTTTTTTTTGATAAATAGGACAAGTATAAAATAAAAAAAATATAAGAAAAACTTGTTTTTTTTTAAAAAAAAACCTGAAGATTACAATTTTATCACTGCTATGGTACTGTTACAGTAAAAAAAATGGCAAATTTTATAATTATACATGAAAACACCATTTTCCAGTATATTTATAGAGGAAACAACGAGTCGAAACAGCTTAAATATATTAGCTAGAACCCTTTTTTTTTCTTCCTTTTTACCTTATATTGCTTGGTCAGTGAGTGGAGGCACTGTTTGCCCTTTGAGATGTGGCTGTTGCTTATCTGTGTCATGTTTTTCTCTGTATTAAGGGATTCGTCTCCCTTTGTTTTAGTCTTTTATAAGATTTATGTTTTAAGCACCTGTGAGGGCTGTTGCCTCAAGCCTTGCATCAACCTTTGTAATTTTTTTTTTAAAACGTGCATGTCCGGGTTGATTTGTGCGCATCTCGACTAATTCCACAGACCCTAAAATTAACGGTCATATAAACCTCCAATCCTTCCATATGAATTTATCCATTTCGAGATCATGCTATAAATAAGACCAAAGATAGGTGCTTTGATATATAGTTGAAACTGGAATTAAGTAATTTAGACATGTTTGCTAGTTGCTGTGTTATGTCATGTTTTGATTATTATAAATGATGCTACATTTTAAGGCTTTGTTTGGGACTGAAATGAGGTGGACATTTCGAGGGGTTTTTTTTTTTTGGCTCAAAACAATGTGTACACTACCATTAAATATTTGTTAATAAAAATTGCGTGTGGAGTCCACTTAAGCCCCCAAGCACAGATTACTAACTGGAGAAGCTCAAAAACTTTTTTTTTTATAGTATCAAATATAATATATATAAAACATTTGGAATTTTATTTTTTTAATATAAATTAGCTTTCAACAACTCATGTTAAACAAATAAATATTTTCTATTCATAGCCAAGAACACAATTACAACTGGATCAGGTACTAGGCAAAGTTGCAGAAACTATATTTAAACAAGATCATGTCCTGCTTTAATTTAAAAACAAACTAATTGACGTTTCAAAACAAAGCGCACCTTAAGTAAGTATTTCGTTCTGAACCAATTAAGATTAATTAAAAAAAAACTAAAAAAAGTTTGGGTTTCACTTAAGCATGAAAACACCATGGATTCTAATGGCGACACAAGTTCCATGTTTTTTATTTTTTTATGAACTTATCTTGATATCATAATTAGAGTTGCAAGTTTGATATGCTAATCTAAGTTAACTTGATTTTTTTATATGTTTTTTATTTGGTTTTTTTTTTTAAATTTATCCTTTAATATTGGGTTGGTCGGGAATTAAACTTTTTATTTTTTTTTCAATTTGATTTTTACAGGCTTATCATAGTCTCATGACCTGGTTCATGGATTTGACAGGTTAACCCGAGTTGACTCATATTCTTTTTAGTTTAATTTTTCTCCAATTTCTTCCTTGAACACTGAGTTGGTGAGAAACTGAGTTTCATATATTTTTTTTCTAATTTTATTTCTATGGAGTTATCTTGTTCTCATGACCCTAGTCACATCTAGGAGGTTAACTTAAGTTAATTCGAATTATTTTTAAAAAAAATTAATTTTTTTCCCGTTCTTCCTTTAATATTTTGTTGATGGAGAATTAAATTTTATGTTTTGTTTCTTTTTTTTTTATGAAATTATCAGAATCTCATGATTATAGTTGCGAATCTGGCTAGTTATCCCAAGTTAGTTCCATGTCGATATAATATGTCATCGTCTCGGTATTTTAAAAAATTATCATTAATATGTCAAGGTCTTAGTATTTAAAATATGCATTGGATCTTGAATTTATTATATATATAAAAAAATTTACGAAGGAGACATTTTAACAATCTCTAGATATTTTTTTATGAATAAAAAAAAATTTAACCCACAATACAGTGAAGATTAATCTTCTAGTAGCAGCTATAAAAAAAAGGCAAATACCACCGGATCATAGTATTTGTAGTCAATACTAGCCAGTAGATGGCAACGTCTAGAGCAAAGTTGTTATAAGTGTACGCAAAAATAAGTCTATTCAATTACTATTTTTTTTTTATTTTCCATTTTTTCATTAAAAAAATGAAAACGGAGTTTATTAATTGAGAATGAAGATGGATTTTTCTACCAAAAATAAAAAATTTATCAAGATTAAAACTATTTTTCATAAATAATAAAAATCATAATTTATAATAGACGTCTTAATATTTAATATTCATGATGATCTAATTGTAAAGTATTAATTTTATTTTATTTAAATTAAAAACTATCATAAAAATTACATTAGATTTATGATAAAAATTAGATTTACAACACTAACTAAATATGAAAAAAAATATATAAAAAAACAATATTTTATATAGCTAAAAAAATACTTGTACAGAAGAGAAACAAATTATATGGTTCATGTCTTTTCTTCATATGAAAAGCCTGTAATTAAAAATCAAGGAAAACTTTTAAAATATATTTGCCAAACCCATTTGAAATTTGGAAAATAAAAAAACTAGTTTTTCATTTACATTGCATTTGACCCAAAAATCTCAGTTTTTTGCCTAGAAACCCTAACTCTTCTGTTTGCAGATAGCAGCACTAACACCTACATTTTCAACAAAGTCAATTCGAAGGTGGGTAAAACGTCCAAATGAGAGGGAGATATGTGGTGTGGGGCTGCGTTTCATGTACAGGCCACACATTAAACTATTGGCTTGAAAGCTTCTTCTTGTTCATGTGGTCATTGCTACAAGTTCACTCAAGCTGTAAATTTTTTATTTTCGAAATGGGAAATCAAAACCAAAGATCAATTTCAAGAAATCAAAACATATGCTACACACTTCGAGCATGTTGTAGCATATGTTTTTTCACGACAAAAGCCTCGAGAAACAAATTTTGATGGAAACGAAACCTCCGACCGCCATTTGATAGTAAATTCGGGACAAAAGCCTGCGAGAAACTGAGAATTGAATCTGTGGGAGAATTGGTTGATGAAATGAATTGTTTGATGAAATGATGGAGAGCACTAATTACGGGTAGAAAAATGGTGCCTAGATTTTTTGTTTTTGAATTGATGTTGGAGAGAAAGTTGGGTCTACATTAATTAATGAGTTAGTTTATGCTGGTAGATCTTTATAGATTTCAGTGGTTGTTCCGAAGAGATAGTTGAAATAATAAAAAGAAAACATTTAAAACAAAAAAAAAAAGGAGAAATGAATACTTCTTCGCTATAATTAAAAATATATTAAAATAATATGTTTTGATATTTTTAAATTCAGCACGTTAAAATCATTAAAAAACACATAAAAAATATCAATTTAAAAAGTGAATCGAACAACAAAAATAAACACACATATCTATATTTTATAGCTTCGTTCTTAAAGAGACCTAAACTCTAGCCCCAATAACAATTCAATAAAGATCTTTCTAGAGGTGTATATATATGTGAAAAACATAATATTTCTTAAGAGATATATCATTAATTCATTTATGTATATATTTTCTGTAACAAAAAAATCTATATATTTGATGGTTAAAATTTTGAAATACAACTAGTTTTGCCTTTACAATTGCCTCCACATCATTCTAAAAAAACACAACATAATTTTACAACTCATGAAAATAAAAAATTAACTCTTTTTTGGAGACCTAGAAAACAATGAAGTTTCTCCTAGGTATAAACGTTTCATATGCTACAGTTCATAGTAACACTTTACTTCTACATCCATTTTTAGTAGCAAACAAAACATACTCACTTATTATTTTTCATGAAAAACAGTAAGAGGTTTCAAATGGAAAAGTCTTGACACAAATAGAAGTAGTTGTCTTTGTTATTAAAAACACAAGGCAAGAATCCCATCTAAAAGATAGTGATATCAAGTGTAGGAAATGTCACATAATAAATCACAACACCAAGAATTGTCGTTCACATATAAAATTCATTTTTTATGATTGGAAAGGACACACTTTTGAGACTTGTCGCAAGAGAAGGGTTGTTGTTGAAAAAGAACAACATTGTTTCAAGAGGAATCGAGTTACATCTTACATGTCTGACAAGAAATAAAGTGCATCGAACTTCCCTTTTTCCCAAGATAAATGCAAACAAATCTTGAACATGTTAGTAAATTCTTTATAGCCAATCAAATCAATAACATTCATAATCATGAAAACTCTTAGGTAAAGCTCTTTTCATTCACTCAAAATAGCAAGAAAAATATTTGGATCTTGGATAATGGTGCTATTAACCTTATTATTTGCAACATAAAATTCCTTACCCACTCAAAATCAATTAAAAACCATATTGTGGAATTTCCAAATGTTCATCAACTAAAGTCACTCATGTTGGACAAGTTGTTCGGTCCAAATTTTATTCTTGATATTGTCTTATGTATACTAGTTTTTTATTATTTAAACTTGATTTCCATCAGTAAGTTGACATTTTAATCCTTTTATATAACTATTTTTCTCATATAATTTTGTGTCATATAAGACCTATTGTCGTATAAGATAACTGGGATAATAATTGAGCGAGTGAGACATTACTATCTCGATCAAATAAAGAAAGCTACTTGTAATTCTATTCAAACTAAAAAACTCAGTCTCCAACATCAACGCCTTGAACATCCTTCTAAGAAAACATTTATGTTATTTCCATTTAAAAAAACAAATCTTGTAATACAAACGAGTGTTTAATTTTTCATTTGGCTAAACAAACCAAATTATCCTTTCCATTAAATTCAATTTTTAATGACTCTAATTTTGAATTAATCCATGTTGATATTTGGGGTCGTTATCATTTTCCTTCACTTTCTAGTGCAAAATATTCTCACTATAGTTCATGATTATACTATGAGCACTTGAGTTTATTTAATGAAACAAAAATAAAAAAACATGAGAAATTGTAGTCAACCTTTTCATGTGGTTGAGAATCAATTCAATACTACCATTAAGATTGTATGAAGTGATAATGGTGTTGTTGAACGCAAACATGGACATTTACTCAATGTAGCATGTGATCTTTTTTTGTAAGAAAATCTTCCAAAATAATTTTTTTAGGGGTGAACCCTTGCATTAATTTATCTTATTAATTGTACACCTATACCTCTTTTTCATGGTAAAATCTATTTGAAAAATTATTTTAGAAGAAGTCAAATCTTGGTTAAAAGTCTTTGATTGTTTATGTTTTGCATCTATACATGTTAATCATCATACCAAATTTGATCTCTGAGCAACCTGTTGCATATTTATTGGCGACCCTTATGGTCGAGAAGGAAATCACATGTTTGATCTTACACTATAAAAGGTTTTTGTCTTATGGAATATCATTTTCTTTGATGATATATTTTCCTTCTAATCCATCAATCATTTTTCTATCTCAAATCCTCAACTACACTCATCCATATTTTTACTCTCCTTTGACATGGATTCCTTCTCAATAACAAATTCACCAATCTATATCGATGATGTTTCTGCAACCTTTTCCATCACTGAAAATCCTGAATCAACTTTACCATCCCAATACTTTGATCTAACTCTATAATATCATCCATCACCTACCTTACCTCCACTATCATTTGTTACACCACCATCATCACGTCATCATTCCATACAACCCACTAAGCTCCCTATGTTTTTATATAATTTTTATGTCGATGCAATGTTTCCTTTTAAGACTGTCTCATTCTCTTTCATGAACATGGTCATGACATTATGTGTTGTTTACCCTCTCTTATTTTTCTACTATGATCATCTTCCCCCAACTCACAGAGCCTATACAACACAACTTACCATTTTTAAAGAACCAACTAGTTTTTAGCAGGTTGTTTGAGATCCAAAATGGCGCCAAACCATGCATAATGAAATCTAACCATTTCAAGCCAACACGCATCTAAAGTTTTGTATCTTTACCACCTTATAAAAGACCTATTAGTTGCAAATGGATCTATAAAATCAAGCTTTATCTCGATGGCTTTATTGAGAGGTACAAGGCTCAATTCAAGGTAAAAAAGTAATAGTTAAATTACAAGTGTTGATTATCGAGAAACACTTGCTTTGATGGCCAAATCAACCATCATTAATGTGCTACTTAACATCGCTACACTTTAAAGAAGACATTTGCACAAATCTATTTATGATATAAAACATGGTTAACGATAATGGTTCATCAAGTTGTCAAGTGCTCTCATATATGATAGGTTTCATCGATCATATTTTGACTACTCATTATTTATTTGAAACCATTTAGGCAACTTCATAACATTATTGGTTTATATTGATGACATAATATTGGTAGAAAATAACTTAAAAGACATTGCAAACACCAAACAATCTCTTTCAAGTAATTTCAAAATAGAGCATAAGGATAAACTCAAATACTTATTGGTGATGGAGGTCGCATGCTCAAATCAAGGAATCACATTATATCAAAGAAAATATGCACTAGAAATTTTAGAAGATACAGGCTTTCTAAGTGAAAAAACTTCACGGTTCCCTATTGAGCCAACTTATCATTTATACAGACAAGCATGAAGCCATTAGTTAATCCATCTCCATACCAATGGATTTTAGGTCAATTGATTTACCTCACCATAACAAGACTTGATTTGGTTTATGTTATTCATGTATTGACTAAATTAATAGACAAATCTAGATAACCACATTTCAAAGTTGCACACAAGGTCCTCAAGTGCATCAATCAAACATATGGACAAATGTTTTTTACCCTCTACAGGTTCATTGGGGTTATAAGAATTTTTTGATGTTGATTGAGCCCCGATGCACAGATACACGAAAATCGCTAATAAGTTATTGCATTTTACCCGATTCAGCACCAATTTATTAAAAGACAAATAAACAAGACATTGTGTCTTGTCCATGTGCAAGGGTAGAATATCAATCTATGACCGCTACTCATTGTGAGATTACTTGGTTGAAAGATATATTGACATATTTGAGAGTGTATCACGCATAGTCAGTTACATTATTTTGTGACAATCAAGCTATTATACACATGACTTAAAATCAACTAGTCGACATATTCACCAAGCTATTTAGTTTGGCATAATTTGAAATACTACTCATCAAGTTGGTTGTCATTGACATACACTCCAACTTAAGAGGGAGTTTTAAAAGAGAGAATCTCATATAATAAGTTGTCAAATATTGTAATTGGTAATTGATTACTTGTTTTCTATTCTTGTATATGTCTATGCACAATTATGTGCAGTAAAAAAATATGTTTGGTGTATAAAGATATAATCTTGACATTGTGAATGAATCAATAAATTATTCCTCACCAACCATGTTTCTTCATAGGAATCATTCGTATTTTGAAATGAATTTAAAATAAAATTAAATATCTAAAAATAGTATAAAATAAATAAGAGTTTAACATAATTTGCTATACTAATGAGAAGAAATTAATGTTGAAAATTAGCTCCTTCAAAATACTTCATCGCTAAAATCTCAGCTACACCACCACCAAAACACTTTGCTCTTTTTTTCTAATCTCCTTAGATCATATTATCTGTCCTTAATTTACATTAAAAATAAGTATTTGAATTTGATTTTATGCATAATTTACATGAATGAATATCAAAGATAGAAAGAAGGGAGATTTATGGTGGTTGAAGCATGAAAGAGATCGGTCATTTATTATTAAAAATATCTATAGAATTGAAAGATCTTGTGAATGAATAAGATGATAGAGATATGATGAAGGAGATGAAAGTAACATAAATAAATAAATAAATTGAAGTCGGATATCAAATGTATAAATTTAATTTATTTATTAATTAAATTAAATTAAATTTAAATACTATAATTAAACTTAGTTTTAATAATGAAT
>Ga0307515_10020650_pt1 | contig 11733 bp, 8 predicted proteins | sample 17_EM_MG_FD_194513 | JGI IMG/M metagenome (GOLD analysis project Ga0307515, IMG submission 194513) | Populus trichocarpa ectomycorrhiza microbial communities from riparian zone in the Pacific Northwest, United States - 17_EM | ecosystem: Host-associated > Plants > Roots > Unclassified | place...
TTATTAGTGTTTCTATTGTAGAAACAGCAAATTGGACCATGTCTTGGTATGAAAACATAAACAAATGTAAAATAACCTTCTTCCAAAATAAGATTCATAAGCTACATTGATTAAATTCCAGCAAGTAAAAAAAACCTAATCTAATCGTGATTTCTATACCAACCTGAATCAGCTAGGTTATATATGGTCATTGTTCATGGTTTATGCAACATATATGATAAAAATATTGCAAGCAAGTCTCTTATTTTTTAGTCTTGGCTTTCTTCGATACTTGGGTCTTCTTTCTTACTTTCTTTACTGGCTGCGGCTTTCCTACTGCAGTTTTACCTTTCTTTCGAGCCACTCCCTGCATCCAAACTTGCATAAATAAGCATAAGTGGAATATATTGTAAAGCTAAGCAAAAGCATGGTTTCTAGCAGTTCACGAAAGAGTAAAGACTTTGAAGTACTTGAAGATTTAAAACATACAGATGATTTCACAGGTTTTCTCTTAGTTTTTCCATTGGCTGGTTCTTCAACACCCTCATTCTGATCAGTTTGATGTGCAGTAGCCTTTGTTATCTTGTCAGTCTCATCTTCAGAATCGAAAGAAAAACCCTCAAGCGTTCCTACTCATACAGGTCATTTTTAGCGAACTACAAAGGTGAGTTCTTTTATTCAAAGGGATATTTCTCGATAAAGTATTTACAATAAAGAAACCATTGGAAAAAAACCCTAACCTTCAACCATAGTTTCAGCTTCGTAAACATTAGACTGCGTTTTTAGCTGAATGAAGTCATTCATAATAGCCTCTATCTGATCAAGCACAAGATCAAAAATAATAAAACATTATCTGAGCTGCATAGAATGAGTAATAGGAAGAGGGAATTGGGCACACCTTTGCCTCTGATTGACCAAAGCTAACCTGAACCAAAAGAGAAACATTATCATGCCTTTCAAAAGTAAAAATGTACAGCGGAACCCATGGAAATCATGAGACTGACAGTTGGGGTGAGAAAGGGAAACTAAAGGGGGTGTTAAATATGAGAATCAAAAATTTCAAGCAGAGATCCATGACATACAATGCAAAAGGTTCTGGAAGGAACTATTGTTGTTCTGTATATTGTGCCTGAAACAACAAAGTTAAGTAAATCAGAAGCAAGCTCTCTATGGAGGCATGCATAACAAAACAGATAAGGGCAAGGTTTTCGAGGTGGATATCAAAAGTGAGCCACCATTGAAGAGAAAAACACATAAGGCACTAGGTCATGGTAAAGTAAAATGTTGGGGAAGTAAAACAGCAACCTTTTTGTTGGGACACTTTCCACAGATTGCTCGAGCTAATTTCTAATAAAGTTTAGCTATAGTATTGCTGTGAATTGTGTTGTATGCACAAAATCTGTAAAATCATCCATGATGATTCTGGAGGAAAAAGGACCTTTCATTACTGAAAAATTAATGCATAAATTTTTATCTGCCACGAGAAATGGTTGAGCTTTCTTCTGGCTATATTAGATGGGGAGTATTTGAAATTATACCAAATGAAGAACGTAGTAACCACATAAATTATCATAACAAAACAAAAGATACCTTTTAAGTCTAGGTACATTTCAGAATTTCCAGATGGGGTATCCGGAATCACTACCCGCCCAACAGCCCCCATATCGCCGCTTAGATCTATGGATTCACCTTCACACTCAACAAGCACCTGCATCATAAAGCTTTTAGTTAATAACTGATGTGCATGTGGATGCATGCATAAAGTTATCTATCATTTCTTTATATACATGGATTTACATATTATGTGGCAAGAGCCAAAGAACCATCAAATCAGAAGCAAACCCATTATCGAGCAGGGGGGTACATGGTGCAGAAAACAATCTCTAAAGAAGTCATCAAGGGACCAAACAACTAAGAATACAAACATAAGCAGCCAGCAGTGGTTAGTTTGCTTCTTCCCAGAACTGGCCTTCTCTCTTCCCTGTACAATTATTATTTGAACTTCTATAAAATATTGAGAAAAAAAAACCTAACAATATAAGAGAACTATGTCTATTTATAGCATCCAAGACAGCACCATGGAGTTGGAAAGTTAAATGATATTTATAGTTAAAGCAGAGGAAACAAGTGGCTTTTTTAAGACCAATAGGATTCCTACCTTGGAGCGCTGGACTTTCTCAGAGAGTACCAATGGTAACCTTGATGTAGACACCTGCATGCTTATCTTGCTATGTGAATTGGGTGAAGCATGGGAAAGTGGAAAAAAGAATAGTTGCTGCACATAATTCTTACATGAGCATTTATATGCTTCTCAGATGTGTCTTCCTCAGTAATTTCCGCATCCCCATGGTTTCCTGTGACTTCAATTAAGAACATTTAAGAATATGAGAGAGAGTTCTTTGTGTGAAATTTGGAAAGATATAAAATTCACAACAATTTCCATCTTCTCCTTGTACCTTTACTTTGCAAGTTATCATTTCCATTCTTCCCATTCTTTGGAGCGTGACCCTCTCCTTTTGAAAGTTTCTTCGGAGATTTACTTTTTGAGGCCTTCTTTACAGGAGACACTTCTCTGCTGTGCATAAGAATTAGATCCTCATTGTTTCTGCTCTCTTCAATTTTATTTTTTCTGGGATCCCTTGCAGGGCTATTATCAGGACAAGACTCGGAGTCCGATGATAATGCCCAAACTGAATTGTTTGATGCCTGTTAGCATCATTGTAATTGTCATCAACATCAACCATATAAATAGCAAGCTAGACATCTCAGAACTAAACATTCAAAACCAGTAACCATGCTAGACCTTCCTGGTAAAGAAACATTCCACACCAATAGTTGAAGAAAGAAAATCTAAAACTAGTTGACAGTATACAATATCTTGTTAGAGCAATGAATGGTTAGAAATTAGATATTAACATCTAAGTTCGCTACACCAGAATGTGCACAGAAGAGGACAATTAAGTGCAGGGGAGGTGGCATGCCAACAATCGGATTCCTTCACCTATGATACCAAGAGGGATGTCACTCTTAGAAACACTTGAAGTTTTTAGCAGAGGATTAAAGATAAACTTCCCTCGGTTTGCTCTTTGAAATCAGCCAGAGCATTATCAAACATCAACTTTTGACAATACACAAAAGTCTTCATTAGCATATAACCTATTAAACAATAGTATTCCTTCACTATAGGAGCCACGTATAGCCAGCAGAAGCAACATGTCTATTTTGATATTCAGCCTTGGACAAAATTCTCCCACAAACTCCATCAACTCCCAAAACAGACTATGATTTATACTTCATACCTTACTGTACCAATCAATCATGAACTATTGGCACTAAACTCATCTGAACACAAAAGAAGTGTTGGTATAAATGTTCTTACATGAGGTTCTTTTGTGTGATTCACAAATGTGCCATCCTTAACATCTTGTCCATCATCCCCATCCCCTGAATCATTTTCAGAAAAACAAAGCATTGAAAACCAAGACTAAATGAATCTTATTTTTTTTTAAAAAAAAGGTAAAAAACCACCATAGACAAGGCTTGCAAATAGTGGTAATGTAGCTACCATACAAGCACAAACCAATACCATTTGACCAGTACAAATAGCAAAGAAAAAAATCTTGTTTCACCTTTTCTTTTCTTCTTCTTAGCTCCCCCTTTTGGTTTGGAAATCTTATTGGATGGAGCATCAGCAGTAGTTGGACCAACAAGATCGTTGCCTTCCTTTGACGATTGAGAATGAACCGTATCATCCCTATAAGGACTGGCCTTGGGCGATGAGGCTGAGTCAGAGGACAATGTCAGAGCTGGGGCCTGCCAAGCAATGCTTTAATTAGCCAGTACCCAGGATAGGAAACATTAAAATAAAAGAAAAAAGGGAAATAACAGACCTGGAAAGAACGGAGCCAGTCTGGAGAATCCTCCCGAGAGCTATTGCTCATTTTGGTTGAATTAACAGCAATCAAATTTCAACATACATGCAATATTATTAACAATCTGTAAAACAAAATTCATTCCTCTTTGCTTAGTATTAGTTAGATTTGATAGAAATGCAGAAATGGAAAATTTTATTATGCAGTTAAGGGATGCATTCTCTCTCCTTCGAATTTCTAAATCATTTGATAAAAGAAGAACAAGCCCTAAAATCGGAAAGTGGAAATTGGTGCGTGAATCTTAAAAGAAAATGCCTGGCCAGTGCATATAGACATGGAGAGAGAATACTTACCAGAGCTGTAAAAAGCAAAATATTCAATGGCGTCCAGGTTCAGGCACCAATAAGCGGAGCTCTCCCTCTTTCTCCCCTCCCTCTCTCTGCGACTGTGCGCGCTACAGTATTCAAGAGTCAAGACGTGGGCTACTCAGAAATCACAAGCATGTCTTCGTGGGCGGGTGAGCCAAGGTTTATCTGCACTTTGCAATGCAATGACAAGAGAGGGCCTAAAAGCCCTGAGACACTACTTAACCAGCCCATCCAACGGCTACTAAGGCCCAGCCCCATATTAAAAAAATATGTATTCTATCATCTAGGAGTCAGATTGAATTTTTATTGAATGTAAAAAAATATCCAAGTGATCTTAGCATGCTTTCTAGTAAAAAAAAAATTATATGGAGATTAATCTGATATGACATGGTTAACTTTACAGGTTTAAAAATAACTCGAACGACCGATAAAAATATAATTTGACTAAAAAACTCAAAACGATATTTTTTAAAATGTTGAGATAATAAAATATTTGATCTACTTAGATTTATTTGGATCAACTCAAGTTAATCTGTCAAATCTTCAATCTAAGTCATGAGACCCTAATAACCTTTCAAATCATTAATTATTTTAATGATTTTTTTTCTAAGATATGCTAATTTTATTCTAGAATGTGAGGGGTGCTACCAATATTATGGGTAGGCGCCATTGCAAAGAACTTGTCCAAAAATTTTGACCAATCCTGTTTGTACTCCTAGAAACTCATTCCTAATTTTCCAAATCGGTCAAGTCCTGGGCACATCTTGGTTATTCGTTTGTAGCTATATTTAAAGCTTAGAGACATTTAGGGGGATATAAGTTTTATCTCTAAGTGGTAATTTTAGGGTTTTAATTATAGACATCATGACTCAATGTGTTACACTAAAACTACATTCTAGTAATCAATCATGGTTTTTCTCTAATGTTTATGCCTCCCTAATCCCTACCTTTCATTCTTTGCTTTGGGGTCACCTGGTCTCAATGAGTACAAGATTAAAAAAGACTTGGCTTCTTAGTGGGGACTTTAACAAGATTGCTTTTCCTTTGAAGAACATAAGAGGTTTATTTCATACTTATGGAGCCTCTACCTTTACTAATATGATGGTTGACTATAACCTCTTTAATTCGGGATCTGTTTGACATTTATTCTCCTAACATAACTAAATAAATAAAATTGGATGCTTAGAAAAAAGACTAGACAGAGCGCTAGCAACTCCTATCTGGCATTTATTTTTCAAGAAAGTATTAATTGAGAATTTACGTAGGCTGTACTCAAACCATAACCCTATCTTTTTACGGTGTGGGGGTCTTCCTCTGAATATTAGAAAAAGGCCTTTTATATTTAAAGCTATATGGGTTAAGCATTTAGATTTCCACACGGTTGTATCTGGGGTATAAAAAGATGGTGATCACAATATGGAGAGGGCTTACGATATATTTAGAAGGATGCTCTTAGGTTTGACAAGAATACATTTTGTAAATAATTTAGAAAAAAAAATGTGTTGAAGCTAAGTTAGATGGTGTTTAGCCAAGACTTGAATTGGGTGTTTCACACTCCCTAATTATTCTAAAAAGGGACTTAAATAAGGAATAAAATGACATTCTTTATCTAGAAGAGCTTTTCTGGTTCCAGAAAATTAGGGAGAGATGGGTAAAATTCAGAAACCGCAATACCAATTTCTTCCACACTCAAACTATGATTAGAAGGAGGCGCAGCTCCATTAATGAATTATTTATCTCTAGTGATAATTGGTGTATTGATGATAAGGTGCTTTAGGAGAAGGCCCTCATTTTCTATAAGTCTTTATTTTACTCGAATGAATTAGTAGAACCTAAATCACTTATTCTTCAAAACACTCATAGGGTGTCTCAAACAAGTGTGACTGGCTTATTAAAACCTGTCATGAAGGATAAGGTGTTTACAACATTAATTACCATGAATTCTTTTAAATCGCCAGGTGTGGATGGCTTCCAACCTTTCTTCTTCAAAAGATATTGAGCTATTGTTAGAGATGATATTTGCAACCTTTTTAGCAATGCCTACACAAACTGCTATTTTAACCAAAGATAGGTAGAGACTCTTCTAATTTTGATTCTGAATGAAGATAGACCTTTATATTTAAAAACAGTTATGCTCTACAAGTCTCTATAATGTAGTGTACAAATTCATTACAAAGACTTTGGTTAACAGATTATGCCCTTTTCTAGATGAGTTAATCAGTCCTCTTCAAAGCAATTTGTCCCAAATAGATGCACTACAAACAATGTTATGGTGGCCTAGGAAGTTATGTAACATATGCACAAGTCTAAGAGTAAACAGGGGTTCTTAGTAACTAAAATAGACCTTGAGAAGGCTTATGATATAGTCAGTTAGGATTTCTTGTAGGCTACTTTGGAAAATTTTGGCTTCCCTGATAAGACTATCTAACTCATATTGTTTTTTGTATATTCCTCTTTTTTATACCTAACAGGGACCTGTGACAAGGAGGTTTTCTCTCTCTTTATCTCTTTGTTTTGTACATGAAGAAGCTCTCTCGTTTAATATTTCATAAAGTTGAACATGGAAGTCAGTGCAACTATTTCCTGGTGGCCTGGGTATCTTGTATCTTTTCTTTGCTGACAATAATTTGTTTTTCATAAAGGCAAAGAATTCTTAGATTAGTCTCATATCTAATTTTTGCAAAACATCTAGACTAAAGGTGAACTTTGAGAAGTTTAGGATTATGTATTCTAAATCTATATGCAGAACAAGGAAGAACATATTTAGTCAATTATCTATTATTTGTTTTGTGAGTGACTTGGGTCAATACTCGGGTTTCCCTTTAATTAAAAGAAGAGTTAAGAATGACCACTTTAATTTTGTTTGGGAGAAAATTAGCAAGAGTTTTTCTTCTTTGAAGGGTAGGCTCCTGAACAAGGTGGGGAGATTAACTCTAGCCAACTCAGTGATGTTTGTTATACTTATCTATCCCATGCAATGTTTCTGGCTTCCAAAATATTTTTTGCTCAAATGTTGACAGATTGTTATGAAGCCTTATCTGGCAGAATAAAAGTCTTAATCATGGCTTTCACCTGGTAAAGTGGGACTTTATTACTTGCCCTAAGAGGTTTGGGGTTAAGGAGATGAGATTCTCTATCGTAGATCTTTTGGGTAAATAGGCATGACACATGTTTAACAGTCCAAATAAGTTTTAGGTTGGTCTCTTAAAGAACAAATATCTTTTAATAAAGATCTGTTTAGTGTGACTAGGGCTCCAGTGTCAGCTTCACCAACTTGGTGTGCCATCATTAAAACTTTTCTTCAATTGAATAAGGGGTTCATATTTAGACTCGGGAAATGAGACCTGTCTTTATAGTTTGACCTTTGGTTGGTGGAGGGGCCTTTATACTCTCTCGTTGATGTTATTAATATTATTGATGTGGACTTACAAATTAGAGACTTGTGGATAAATGGTGACTAGAATTTTTCTAGAATGGCTATGTGATTTCTGATGTTTTAAAATCTATGATTATAGTTGTTCCCTTCTCTATTATTTCTCCTTTTGATGACTATGTAACATGGGATACTAGTCCCACGAGATGTTATAGTTTTAAATTAGCCTATTTATGGTTGCTTTAACATCTCAGGGGGTTCGTAAATGGTCAGGGTTAACAATGGGTGTGGAAGCTACCTTGCCATGAGAAAGTAAAATTTTAAATTTGGCTCATTCTTTATGATTCTCTCCCTATTAATCTTTCTAGATTTCACAGGAAAGTTTTTAATACTACAGAATGTTGCCGCTGCAATCATGATGTGAATGATATACTACACTGCCCTTATGATTGTTGTGTTACCAGGGGGTCTGGATTAAACTTGGTTTTAATCTTGTAAATGGTTTTTGTGTTAGTGATGTAAAATATTGGTTGACTTTCTGTGATATCCCACATCGGAAGCGAGTGTCCAGAGGCATGGCCTTATTAGTAGTGCTGGTTACTGATATGTCGTACGCGTTTTGAGGCGTCAGGATTAGAAGTGGGCTCGTGTCACCAAGAACAAAACCGTAAGGGTGGTAAGGCTTAAAATGGACCATATATGACGTGTTGGGCCGGGTTATTACACTTTATTTGCCACAACTAAGAGATCCTCGTTATTCTTAGCTATTATTTGATGGCTATGGGGCCATTACAATAGTGTAGCTTATAATGATCACTACTTGGGAGAAGTTTGACTGATAAGGAAGATCTGTGATCTTAAGGTGGATTGTAATAAGTTTTTTTTTTTTTAATAATGACAAGGGTCCTAGAGCTCTAAGGATGGTATCTTGGTAGCAACCTAATGAGGGCTTCATCAAACTTAATGTTAATGAGAGCTCTTTTGGCAACCCAAGATGTACAAATTTTGGTGGCCTGATTAGAAATAATAATGGTTCTTGGCTAGTTGGTTTATTTGGTTATGTTGGTGTGGAATCTAATTTCCTTCTTAAGCTACTAGCTATTAAGTTTGGATTGTAGCTTGCTTGGGATAAAGGTTTGACTACGGTCATTTGTGATTTGGATTCTATGGACTCTCTCAGACTTATATAGGAGGATTCCATAGGCTTCTATAAATTTAGTGTTATCGTTACAGAGATCAAAGGCTTTTTGTCAAAATTTTGAGAGACAAGTATCCAACATACTTTAAAAGAAGATAACTCATATACAAATTACTTCGCTAAACTGGCTACTAAGAGAGAGAAGCGTTTTTAGATTTGAAAGAGTCCACTTTCTGAGATGGAGAATTTGCTCCAAACTGATATGATGGGTATATATATATATATAGATGCATGTATAGTTTTTTGATTTACACTTAATATTTTTTATGTAAAAAAACATGTCAAAAAAGCCTACATGTTCAATTTTTTTTGTTGGAAAAAATATTTGACCTGTTATTAATTATTGATCTTAGATATCATCTATCTTTAATCAAACCCATAAGCCAGACACAAGAAAAGAGCAATTACAAAGGGGTTTGGCCATTCTTCTATACTTGAGAGTGGAGAACACCTAAGTTTGATCATGACCAAACTTTCAGTTGGCCTAAAAGACCATCTATTAATCAATCAATTCAAAAGTCATCATCCATCGGTCATCCCAAAAGCCATTCGCTCTTAAAATAACAAAGATTGTGCATCTCTTGAAAAGAAAAGTTCATTCAGAGTCCATGACACCTCGATAGACTAAATCACCTTACTTAAAGTATAAACCATACCCAATTTTAATCATTCATTTAGTGTGAGGTTATACCATTATTTTAAAAAACAAACTCACATATTACAACCATAACAAAAGAATCGTTACAAATTCATAGATTTGTAGGCATGAGATAGCCCATCCACCTCTTTTCTATTACCACTGGTCATCGAAAAGCTCCTTCCAAAGTTATATGATGCAAGCTTAAGAACACGTTTCACATGACCTGGAGCATATAAATACCCTTTTAAAGCTCGCTAAAAAGAGATTCCAATACTAAGATAACTCTCTTCTTATAGTTATTTTTACCCTCTTGATCAAGGATAGAACATCCTCGTTCAGCAAGAAACTTATTAGAGAAATGAGTATAGGATATTCTTATTCTGCAAGTGACTTCAAAGATATATTCTTGTACATCATTACTACTAACCTTTGTGTTATTTTCCATGTACCATGGCAAATTTGTCACTTGGTCATATTTGCAAATGTCACATGGGATTAAAAGGAATGAAAACAAATGAGACAATTTCTCGCTTTAAAATACAACTTCAAGGCATTTGCCCCTCCAATGGAAAGTGCTTTGAACAATCTTCAACGAGACACCTAGAGCATCAAGCTTTCTTATTATTCGACCATGGTAGCATGAGGAACTATAGGAAGTAACCACAATAAACACCTATTTATAAGTCGAAATAAACTATGATGCTACTTTATCAAGGAGCTACTTACATTCCAGAAGAAGATGCATGCCTATTCGTGTTTGTTTTGATAGGGATAACACTAAGTTAATATCTAACATATTATTTCAAATATATTAAGTTAATGGTAATAAAGATTAAGGTGAGTAATTTATTATATTTTATTTACTAGCAATCCAATAAAATATAAAAACGGTCATTTTATATTGTAAATCACTGTTAAACATAACTCCAGCCATTTTCTATTCTCCTTCTCAAATATTTATATATATATTTTTTAAATAATAATTAAATATTATCTAAATCAATTGTATCCATTTTCGCATAGAATTAAGACTTATATCCTTAATTAGCCCCAGTGAATATCTTAAAATTTAAAATTTGAGACGTTAAATTAGAGACATGTTAATTAGAAGATATTTTAACCGGTAAGAGTAGAGGAGACTGTTACAATATTTATTCATCAACTCAATTGAAATTATGCATCCATGAATGGAGAATTTAATCTAACAATCAAATTATTTAGTTAAAAAACAATAAAAAGGAGACAAATAAGGAAAGATCATGAATCAAAAACGATAAAAGATACGTAGAGATATTTCACTTCTCTTTTTACATGGTATTTAAAAGTGTTGTAACCGTTAATTTTCAAAATATTTTTACTTAGAAATTGATTAAAATAATATTTTAATTTAATTTTAAAAATTATTTTTGATATCAATATATTAAAATAATATAAAAACATCTAAAAACATTAATTTTTTTAAAACACTTTTACAAACGGGACTTAGTTCTACATCCATGGTGCTAAACAAAGAAAACACCTCATTTCTACTTCCAATCCTGTCTCTCCAAACAAACCTTTGAAGAGTGATTTGGGATATTCAAACCATTTAAGCAGACTATTTGACATTTTGGGGTGTTTTGATATGAAAAAAAAAATAGTTTAAGGTTCAACTCATTAAAATATAACTTGTGACTTTTTTATAGAAAGAATTTGTTTATAATACCTAAAACAAAAAAGTATGTTAAAATATATATAAAAAAATACAAGCAATTAAAATTTATTTTATTAAGTTACTATCAAAAGAAAAAGGAGAGGAAATCGATAATATCTAAGCGGTAATACAAAAAAAAAATTTGAAAAAAAAAAAAACCCTCAAAATAGAATTCAAATGAAGGGAATAAAAACAAAAGGAAGAAAAAGGAAGGATCTCTCCTCTCCTGTATATCTCTATCCACATAGTAGCTCGAAGCAGCAGCAGCAACGGCGGGGCGGCAGCAAACAGGGGAAAGCGAAACGGAAAAGAAAAGAAATGGAGCAGCAGCAGGGTAAACAAGGAGTGACGGTGGCCAAACTGTTTCCCAATCAAGACCCAATTAAGTTCGTTCAGTTCAAGTTCAAGGAATTGGAGGATGGCTTCAAGTCTTGGTTGTCCAAGCAATCTTTGCCCGTCGAGGCCGCCGTTGTCACTGCCACAGGCGGTGTTCAGGGCGCTGCCATCGGAGCCATCATGGGTACCCTCACCCCTGACATCTCTTCCTCTATGCCAACTCCCCCTCCTCAGGCCTCTCTCAACCCTCAAGCCATGGCCTCTCTCAAGCAAG
>Ga0307515_10020651_pt1 | contig 11732 bp, 12 predicted proteins | sample 17_EM_MG_FD_194513 | JGI IMG/M metagenome (GOLD analysis project Ga0307515, IMG submission 194513) | Populus trichocarpa ectomycorrhiza microbial communities from riparian zone in the Pacific Northwest, United States - 17_EM | ecosystem: Host-associated > Plants > Roots > Unclassified | place...
ACGTCGCCAACGCAGATAATGGTCATGATGTGTTGATTCCGAATGTAGGGATAAAAGACCAGAATACACGACCTGGAAACAGTGCGTTGGATCATCATTCACTTTCTTCCGGAGATCAGCTAACAATCCCTTGTCATGACGCGGATAGACCGGATCCACATACCCCCGGACGTCAATGGTCCCCGACATCCAGTGCGGTCAACTACACCTGGTAATCCACCACGACCTCTGCGTAGACCTTATACTAATGGTTCATTCCTTCGTTCGAATTTTGGTCTGATTGAAGACGAAAAGAAACCTACGCCATCCATGTATGAGTTATTTCGGCCCACGAGCTTGCCTGCAGGGAAGGATTCGCGTCCAGCCCCACCCGTCGGGTCGGGCTCTAAAAACGGGGCAGGGACTGTCTCCTCCAGGCATCAGCCCGAGCAAAGAGGGGGACGCCCGCAGAAAAAAAACGGAAAGGCGCTGTGGGGCATGGTTGCGGCTACTTTCAGATTCATATCTTTCGCTAAACGCCCGTCGGTGGAAGGTCGCGGTGGCGGATAGGTTTCTTCTCTTTATCGCCCACCCTTCTCTTGCTAACACTCAGGACTACTTTACCCATGTACCACATTTATCCGACTTGTATCTCTGTATGTACGGTTTGTTGTACCCGTTCGTCAGACACAGCGAGATCATCGTTGGTCACCATCTTCGACGAAACTCTTGTAGAAACTATAGCGTCTACGTATCCCTCCCCTCCTCCTTCCTTCTTGAGGCGTCCAGCATTGGGAATCAGCCCTGCCTTCGTAAACCCCAGAGCTTCCCACAACCTAAGGGAGGAGATGGTGAGGTGACCAATAATACGGAAAATATTGAGGACAATAACATTCGCATACCTTACACTCGCGACATTGTTCACGTAGACGAGGTTGAACACGCTCCCTGTGTACCCGAGTTTGGGACCGTAGTAGAGGAACGATTCCGCGAGAACGCGACCGTAGCCATTGTTCCAATGGTTTTGAGGTACGATGAACCCCGCGTTGCAAATCTACGTAGAGACAAGGTCCAGCAGGACGCATTAGTATGAAACTGCCTAAACCAGGATAAAAAGATGACGCACATGCGAGGATCTGCCTGGGTAATTAGGTTTGATCTGTGGGCATCGTCGAGGCATTGGCAATCATCTTTGTCCGCTCTCAGAGAAATAGAAAAGCCTACATAGTAGAACCCAACAATTATGTCCTCCCATACAGGCGGTTGGCCGTGTTTCGACGGCCCTGGCTGAGGGCCAAGTCGACTATCTGTCCCAGAGACAACCTCGACTCCATTCTGACTGTCGACACTCGGGCCATCACCGCTTGCAGCAAAGAAATAACTCTCAAAGGCCTGCCTCGAATACGTCTCCCCTTCAGCTACTTCCATAGGGTACGTCCTTCCATCTTCCACAACCCGTGCAAACACGGAATGGAGGTACTCCACCAACCCCGGACTCTTCGAGGCCGTCTCGAGGGTGAAGTGATGCATATGTATCGAAATGGGTAATCTGGTAGCCTTATCTCGTGTGGTCCAACGGGTAGTTGGGAGAGGCGATTCGCTTTTATGCCCCCTCGAGCCCATCGCACCATATGCGGACATCTTGCGGCCCAGTAATTGAGTACCGAATGCGACCGATGCGCGGCTCACCGGTGAGTGGTCACAAGGAACTCGGAATGCCAACAGGTTCGTATTTGAGCGAGGGAACCTTGAATCCTGAATCACTTTTCGGACTCCCTCATTCGGATTCAAATGATCGATCTCATTCGCCTAGCTGCGGGGGTGGGAAAAGCAATTGCATGACTTTGTCGTTTCGAGGATCAGTGCGGCGCCTCGTAAGTCAACTAGAGCGGATGCTACTGTGAAAACCAAAGATAAACCACCAACAGAACACGTCAGATGAACAGCACGTCGCCGCGACAGTCCATTAAGCGTCCTCCAAGCGATGAAAAGAAGCTAGCATACACTTCGATCTTTCGGGATGTCTATGTACGTGGTCATTCGCAAGGAGGAATTCTGGCTTTGATCATGGGGAGTCTCGAAACATTCGATATGATGTGTTCGTGCCTCCGGATTGCCATCTCTGGGATTAACTGTGAGGAAACGTCATTGTGCAGAGGGACGGGACGTACGTATGACTGTTCTGGGACAACGTCGAAGTAACGAGTCGACACGAAAGCACTGGTCTTGAATAACGAACCGTCAATTAGTATACACCGCCAGGGGGAGGATCACGTACCCAAGGGTTGAGCCAAGCAGCCCGATGCACAGGCGAATGACACCTATAGGTGGTCGATATCAGTGGAAAATCAATGGGATGGTGTCACCACACAACCGCAACCCACCGTCAGCCTGGACGGAATTCGCAACCTTTGCATTTAAGTGTTAGTGCATGCGAGTCTCAAGAGAACCGAAACCACTTACAATCGTAGCTACGTGTAGGAAGAGCACCATGATGAAATATGCTGTCCCTTGGGCCTTAAGGAGCCATGCAAGGGGCGACTCCCCATGCCGGGATGCTCGTCTGATGCCGACCAGACTGAGCACCAGGATCGCGAGCTCGATCGTCGCGGCTATACAGGTCGCCGTTGAGCCCCCAACGCAGAAGTTCACAAAAATGACACAGGGGTGGCCGTACTTGTGGTTCCAAATATCATGACATTGACAGCACTGGGTAGAAGGGCGGTGCACGAGGGCCGCCCGACGGACAAAACTAAAAATGAGTAATGAGCAACCAAATCGGATTTCGTACTGACTGTCAGCTCGTCACTCGCCAATGAGAGAAAGCACAAAATGAAGAAATCCGGTTGCGAAGAGGGGTTTCATAACGAGCGGGTGATGTCCCCAGATGATAATCCTGTGAGAAGCTCTTCAGTTGACCATACCAGTTGGCGGGGGCGACGTACGTTCGAATGAGGAGGTTCCAAGTGGAGAACACGATCGCTAGGAATGCAATGTACTGAAGCATCCGTGAGCGGTGAGGAGGGGAATGTGGAAGGTACAATGACCGACGAGGTTTGCAATTTGAAGCGCTGGGACTCTGGTCAGTTTACATGTGGTAAGCATCAGCGTGGGAGTCGCTCACCAACATTGGTGCAAACAGGGAGTGTGGCCCGGTCGATAAAAACACTCATTGCACTGCAAAAGGGGTGTAAATGACCGCAATGATACTCTCACCCACTCAGGTTGCCTACCAAAACATGATATTAGCCAGAACGAAATACCTAGCCAGGAAATATGGAACCTATGAACGAAAGTGTCAGCATGCTTTCTCTCCTGTGACCTATAAGCGGAAAGTGCTCGCAAATTGCCATCTAAATCGAAGTTTCTTGGTGAGCAGTCTGTATTCAAACCAGAGTGAGGTGACGTAGTCCCAGCTATCCGGAAGGGGTCAGATATTCTTGACCTGGACAGAATAGAGATGTTCCACGCACGCGCACACCCCGAGCAGGATGAGGATTGGGTCTCTCACGGCACGGTCCATTTTATGGATGGCAAGTGGGAAATGGGCCGTTGAGACCCCTTGCTTATGTACTCGCCATCAGAGACGGGATGGCAGAATACGGTAAGGTTAGGTTGGCATTCCTTGACATTTCATCCGGAGACAGTCTCCTGCAGAAGCCTATCAGCAACTTGAGAAAATACTTTTTTTCTCGCTTTTTCTCACTTATTTCCACTTATTTCCACTTTTCTGCGATATTCCAACTTTTTTTCTAGCTTCGAGAAGTTATGTCCCCAACTTTTATAAGTTAATCCGTCATTTACAGTGGGGAATCCCTCGTTTTGGCGGATGGGAAAGTCGGCTAAAATAAGTTGATGGACGTTTTACTGATCTGAGAGATCACACGAAGATTTTGATAAGGTTTCCCACTTTTGCCTCCCTCGTACTCCTTCATTGAGTCTTGACGCCTGGATAGCTGACGAGCACCCTGAGTCGTCGAAAACCTTCGATTCCATGGGAAACAGCAACTGCAGTCGTGTGGGTGTGATACCCTGCTGTCCAGTCAACCGAGATTTTCTCTCACCGTGAACCCCAGCGTCGACCACCTTCTTCGTGCAGCGCGGGCGAATATATATCGTGATGGCTGCGTTTCAGCTCGACAGGGACGAGCGCGCGCGTGTTGTGCTGGAGAAAGATTATTACTCCCGTCCATCACCGAAGAGACGGAGCGCAGAAAGTCAGCTATTCCCCTAGCGACCGCCCCCGCGTTTAAATGGCGGGACAGACATGATGCATAAGCTTGGAGAGCTCCTGTGGCGTTCGCGACTGGCATGCTTGCTGTTCGTATAACATCCGCCCGTCCCACAATCGTTCCGCCGCTCTGGAACCCGCGAAACGCCAAGCAACGAAACTTTGGTTATTCTGTTCGTACCAATCCAACGGGGGTGGGCGGGGCGGTCTAAGAGAGTCTGTTTCAGCGTATCCATCAATGATAAAATTACCGAGTTTTGGATTCGGACTGGGGGGGGGGGGGTTGAGTTGAAGGGGGCCTTTGCCTGAATTCGCGGGGTCGAAAGACCTACTCACGAACGGAACGGGACGCTGAAGTTGGTCGGTTGTTGATCGGGAAGGTGCATTTTAACCAACCCCTTTTCCACAGTATATGCCTGTTGCCATCCCCCAGAAAGGCGCCAAGTACCAGGCTGCAAAGTCATAGTGTGGGACACTTGGTCACCGCTACTTTGTGACAGTGGCAAAACCGGGCCGACAAACATTTCTGGGCACCGGTCCCCGTTATCGCTGCTCCTGAGGTGTACATACCTTCGATTGCGTGGGAGTGGATATCTCCGGTCTTTTCTGGTGATGGTGCCTACATACGTTCGCAGGAGCGCTCGTCGTGAGAATTTCCTACCAAATGTGGTATGTATACGCAACACGAGCATTGACGAAACACCCTCTACCACCGATCCTCGCGTTTGATTCCCCACCACAACCGCTCTGCTGCAGCCCACGGGTGATCTTCGACATCGGGAGGTACCGCTTCTTCATCTATTTCCACTGCGGGTGTTGGAAACACGGCGGACGGGAGGTGCAGAAGCCCCAAATCAGATCCGGGGAGGTTGGTTGATACATTGTATTTGTACAAGGTGGGAAGCTCCGTCGCGTGGACCACGGGAGCCATATCCAATGAGTTTCCGAAATGACTGTCGCGTGGAACACTTCAAGCGGCCGTGGATACCAGGGTTAGAACCACGGAACTAGATTGCGGACTCAGACATACAAGTACATAACTCGTGTATGACAAAGGAATACAGGAATCCGAAGCACTCGCTATATAACAATGGGTCAGGATGATTGGTCCAAACTCTGAAGATCCTTGCTTTTCAGTTGCAGGGCTCGCGAGAAGCACGAGGAAGGAAAGAACAGTAGGAGGTAGGAGGAAGTGCATGAGCATGTATGAGATGCAATCGTCCAGAAACCTCAAAGGCTGAGGACATACAGTACTCCGTATGACTTGGTTTAGAAAGGTCCCTATATGGAATAGATGGTGCACGGCTCAGGCCGGAACCGCTCATCCAGGGTTTCCACTGCATCAGAGAAGTAGGTTAGAACGCCAACGCGAAAAGTCAGTCAAGAAAACGATTTCGATAATGATGGACCAGTAAACGAACCCTCGAGACCACATTACCATCAAAAGCTGCATCTGACGCGCACGTTCTTGTTCTGCAAAGCAGCTCGCATTGATGTCAGACCCAAACATACTATGCACGGCGGACGCCTGAGACGTTGTCGCCGTATCGTATGCATCTTCTTGAGGCGTGGCGGTGAGAGACAGGTCGGGGATCGCAGAAGCTTGTCGTTCACGAGCTCGCATGGTGAGCAGGCACTGACTAAGAAGTTCTTGTGGGAGAGTACGGATCTCTTCCTTCCTCCATTGCGAAATCGACTCCCCGGAACCAGATGGAACAGGTGGTTCAGGGTCTAAACGTGACTTAATCAGCGCGCTACATGTGAACCCGCAGAGTTATTGTACCGCCGGTTGGGAAAGGGATCGGTGTTTGACGCGCGCGTGTCCGCTGAGAGATGTGTTGTGAGTTCCGTCGAGGGTTGGCTGCCAGTGAGCTCGAGGGACTGCGGTTCCCTAGGCCGGAAGGTCAGGTTCGAAACGCACCCCGTTTCATGTTGGACAGATGGGTAACTCACGAGTGCGCCTCGGAAATTTCTGCGCCGCGGAGGAGTCCATGGTGGTGTATCAACAAGGTCGGCGGGCTGTCAACCGTCTTGGTCGCCGCCAATCTTACCTATTGCGCGATTGAGCAGCTGAGTGTCTGGTCACGACGTCACGACGACCGGTTTCGCCGGGCCGGGTGGATGGGGATCGAAGTGCGCTTGTTTCTGCCTTTGTATTTACAAATAACGATATCCTTCAGACTCGTATGGCTCCTTAGACCTCTTTCTCCTCCAACGAGTACCTCCCCGTGAACAATCCCTCCTTCATGGCTTTGATTTCTGTTCATTTGTAACCGTCAGCGTCACAACGAAGAGGAAAGACGTTGGAGGCAAAACTCACGTAGAGCGGCGTGTCGAGAATGATACCTACACATTGCAAGATTCCCCATCATGCACCACAGGTTATCAATTCCGATATCTCTCCAAGCTCCTCTCGGTTCGCCAGCGGCGTCTAAACCCCAAATTTGCTTCACTTTGCCACCGAGTTCTTCCACAAGGATCTTCTTGAATCCATCTCGGTAGTCGCTAAATCCAGTGGCGAAGACGACGAGGTCCGCGTTGAGCGTGCTGCCGTCTTCGAACTTCAACCCAGTCTTGGTGAACTCCCTGATGACAGAGTCACTCTTGAGTCCGATCTTTCCGTCGATGATCATTTGACTAGCTCCGACGTCTGCGAGAAATGCCAGGGTCAGGAAATTTTTTCAAACCAAGTTTGAGGGGAATGACCAAAGTAGTATCCTCCACCGCGACGGTATGCGAGCGACGGGAACCCTGCCCCATCTGGCCCGTTCGTCAACTTGAACCCCTTTTTCTTCAGTCCGTCCAGGATGTCCCTATGATAAGAGTTTCAGCTGAATAATTGGCACATACGGAGAAAGACCTCACTTGTCTGCAGCAGCGATTTTCTTCACAGTCCTCTGGCGTAGTAACATTCCCAGGAGGAGCGGGACCGATGCACCCACCCTATCGGCAATGTCGGTGGGCAGTACACCTTCGACGTACACTGGAAACGGTGGATGGTCTGCCAACCACATAACGGAAGGGGGTAGCTCACTTACGGTCCAGGTATTCCGGACATCCGTTCTTTGTGCTCATAACGTAGACAGGCGAGCGTTGGTAAATCGTCTAACCCATTATTCAGATCTGGATGGAGGTGTCATTATATGCACGGTAACTTACGACATCTGTATCAAAAGGTGACGAATTGAGCGGTGCTGGCTGTACGAAAGTGTCTACTTACCAAGTCCATGATTGGCCAGGTCGAAAGCAACATCATGTCCAGAGGTAGCCGCCCCAACGACAATGACCTTCTTTCCAACATATTTCTTCGCGGTCGTGTATTCGAAGGCGTGGATGACTTCTCCCTCGAATCCTTCCTGGAAGCAATGGCGAATCAACCCCGCAGACTTGAGCACAAAGAAACCCAGGAGAAAACGACCTGCTTAGGGAATTTGGGAATGTTCCACGTTCCAGCCCCGAGCCCCAGGGCAAAGACGAGGTGGGTCGGACGGAGAACGTGTTTGGTTTCCGTTCCGTCTGGGAGAATACGGGTCAAGTTGACGATCCACGCTCCCGAGGCATCCTTTTCGGCGGATGTGACGGTTGAAGAGGTCCAAACGTTGAGCTCCATAACCTTAGCGTAGGATTCGAGCCAGTCGGCCAGCTGTTAGAGAGTGTTGAGGAATGGTTCCCGGTCCGGTGAGACGGTTTCACGTACCTTTTGGGCGGGAGTCCATACGGGCCAGTTCGCGGGGAATCTTGGGATTTATTAGTATTGATACACAAGTCTCAGCGAAACCGCGTGCGTACGGGAGGTACGGCAAATGGTCGTACCCTGCAGACGATCGTGGTTATGCGGTGAGCACTCATTGGCTCGGGAAAGAAAGGACGTACAGACGGGATCATGCAAACACAGCGCTTGATATCTGTTCCTCCACTGATCTCCCACCCTCGGGTTCTTCTCCAGAATCAGCGTCGGTACATCCAAGAACTTCAACCTGGCCCCAAGGTCCAACCCGCTCTGACCGGCTCCAACGATGACGACGTAAGGTTCGACGCCTTCGAATTCGATCTCCTTCTGTCTTTTTTCTGCCCAGGTGCGATGGTTAGGGAGAGGGTTTCGCAGGGCTCCGACCTTCTCGGGGTATTCAGTGAGAGATTGCAAGTTGGTGTAAACGGTGTACGCCTTCCAGACACCCTCCGGTGCCAAGACGAGCCTGAAAACGCCATCTCCGCCGCCCCACGTTCCAACGGAGAAGGTGAACAGGGCCTCGATCCACTCGATGTCTTCCCAGGGTTTTCCGATGCTAGCGGTTTCGAGTTTTAGGTCGTTCAGACGAGCCGCACCGTCAAGCGCGGGGTTGGCGATCCGGTCCTGGAGGAAGGTCTTGATCTGAGCGGTACCAAAGAAGGTGCGGAAGTCCCACGTCAGGGACAGGATGTCTCTCCAGAAAGCGTCCGGCTGGAAAAGGACCAAGACCTTGTCGATGTCGATATCGCCGTTGGGCGAAGGTGAGATCGCGGTCTGGAAGTTTTCGAGCCATTCCCCTGCAATTTTGACGGGGTCGAAGTCTTTCGGAGGGGAGATGCCGAGACTCTGGAGAGTTGGAAGGGCGAGGATCGGTGCTGAGGCCATCGTTTTTTCTTGTAACTTAGATTGATCTCTGATCGAGCCTGGGGCTCTCCCCTTTTGTCACGACGGAAAAGAAAGGGCCTTTGAATGCACAGCGGCACGCAGTATTACATCATGGTGAAAAAAAGAAGGGTGTGTGACCTGAAGCGGTTCTCGTGATGATATTCGCGATAGGTTTCGTAACATCGTGGTCACCAATGTCGGGTTACATTATTGGAGGCACTGCTCAAAATGTAGGAGCTCTGATAGGTGGTCTGTAACAGAACTCTTGATAATTGGGGCTGCTGGCACCCTTCTGCGATGAGCATGAGATTATCCGGTATTGTGGATAACCATCCACCACAACATGCTTGACTACTTGATTACTTCTGCATGGGTGAGGTGATCGCCCCTGGAGGAAGTCATACGGTCATTGTACCTATGATTCACCCATGTGCAGGATTTCGCATCATCGCGATGACGGCAACGTGAGTTTTCAGATCACTGTGTAGCGTGTCCCAAACCCTAAAACACGTCAGTCAGTTCATAGTCGGTGCGTAAATACCACGAGTCGTATTGCGAGCTGACAACCTATTTCCCTGCAGAGCTTCGACGGTGGTGACACCCTGAGTGCCGCCCATGATGAGGAACGGAATGGGTGTGTCACCAATATTTGATATCCTTATGAATTATGTACTCCGAGCAGACAGAGAACAGACAGCGGGCGCACGATAAGTAAAGATACGAAGCGGAGAGGTTTGTTTTGCATGGGATCTTGTCATTACTATGTAAACCGGATCTTGGATGATCATCAGAGAATGTGGGGGTCAGTCCACTAGTTCACTCACATTGCGGTAGACGCGGTGGATTACGTCCCTTGGAGAGTAACTGTAGTATCTGTGAATCGGCTTCGACAATGCAGTCTGCGAACACTTCGATAAACGCCTCTCACTCCTTCTCGGCTTGTCGGAACACGGGCCCTAACGGCGTCCGTCATGAACCTGAAACACTGACGGTGAGGGGAGTGGGAATGTTCTAACCAAGACAGAGGTCGACCGTTCCCGGCCGTTACATTCCAGTTGTTTGAGTTGGTTTCAGAAAGTCGAACGTGCTCTACAAAATCTGCCCGAGAGGAACTAGAGAACAAGTTCAGGTGCACTCTCCCTTGGAACGTTTGCAACTCGCCTTGGCTCGTCTACGAAACCCGGGTGATCCCCCCGGCGGCCTCTTGACCCCGCTTCGCTCTGTTCGCATCGTAATCGCTCAGATTGTCACCGCATAACACTTGGGATTACCCTTGTATCGTAGCTTCGCCTTCCGACTCTGAATCATCGCGTCTCGTCCTTTTTTGCATGGCGGTTGTTTGTTTAGAACGCGACTTTGGAGAGGTGGCAATCAGGAACCTCGGACGCGTGACGTATGGGGTTTGATGCGATAGTGTAATGATTTGTAAACTTCCTCGGATTCCACCTAGGACCGAAATACATAAAAGAATAAGCGGGAGCTCGGGAAACAAACCGTTCGCCCTTCTCTTTCTCTCTCAGCAGCAGCAAGAGTCAGAGATGAGTTCGTACGGCCAACACGCTCCCTCGTCCTCTTTCCAGCAGGACTCAGCGTTGGTCGCTCAGTTCGCCTCGTGCGAGAGGGATAACCGCTCCATCGCTCCCTCCGATATCCCCGAAGTGGTCGACGCCTGGAATGATACCATCCCTAATGAATCGCGACCAAAGAAACCGACGATTGGACGGCCTATGCATAAGCCGGAGATTTACACCTCTACTGACGAACGTGCTCCGCTCATTTACAAGCCCTCCATCTCCCGGATTAACGAAACGTACGAGGGCGGTGACAATGGTTTGGGTCATGGTTCTGATTACAGACGCGCAATTTTTGACGAAGTAAAGATCCTCGCAAGATATACTCTCCCGGTCTTTGGGTGCGTGTCTCATTTCCTTTTCGGAAACGACTGACCTCATCCCGTTTCTTATCTACCTACAGAAGCCAGGTCTTGGAGGTACTGCGACCCGTCCGTTTCGAGTTGCTTGTTCTAACACTCTCTGTCAGTACTCGCTCCTCGTCGCCGGTACCGTCTCCATTGGCCATCTCTCTACCAAGGCTCTCGCCGCCGCAACCCTGGGGTCAATGACTGCAAGCGTAACTGGCTTTAGTATCATGGTGGGTTTTATCAGCAGCCTTGATACGCTCCTGCCAAGTGCCTGGACCTCATCCAATCCACAATTGATTGGACTGTGGTGCCAACGCGTGTGTGTGTATCCCTTGAGTCTACTTTCGTATTGTAACGCCAGCTGACGGCTCATTTCTTACAGCTGTGGTCCTCTTCTTTTTACTTTTTGTAAGCCTGCACACAACCTATGCATTCGTGCAGAAACTGATTGCTGTAATCAAGCCCATAAGCGCTGTGTGGATCTGGTCCGAGCCCATCTTATTGGCTCTCAAGCAAGACCCCGAAGTCGCACATTACGCGGCAATTTATCTTAGATGGCTGCTCTTGGGGCTGCCCGCGTATGGATTTAACAACGTCGCGAGGAGGTATTTCCAGTCCCAAAACCTGTTTGACGCGCCAACTCGCATCATCATTCTTGTTGCTCCGATTAACGTCATCCTGAATTATCTCTTGGGTACGCTTCTATTTTCGTTGAACGCAGTCACCAAACCTGGCTGAACGAACGGTCACCGCACAGTGTGGGGACCTGAGCCTTTTGGATTAGGTTTCATCGGTGCACCCATCGCTACCGCCATCTCCTTCAACCTTATCTCTGTTTGTTCCGTTGTCTATGGCGCTTTCCTTGTCCCGCGGACCGCATGGGCCCCTATATCTTCTAGGGCATTCACCAAGATCCCTGTAATTTTGAAACTCGGACTGGCCGGTGTTTGTCAAGTTGGGTCCGAATGGTGGTCTTGGGAACTAAT
>Ga0307515_10020652_pt1 | contig 11732 bp, 1 predicted proteins | sample 17_EM_MG_FD_194513 | JGI IMG/M metagenome (GOLD analysis project Ga0307515, IMG submission 194513) | Populus trichocarpa ectomycorrhiza microbial communities from riparian zone in the Pacific Northwest, United States - 17_EM | ecosystem: Host-associated > Plants > Roots > Unclassified | place...
ATACGCTCTACTAAAGCTTACTATTTACCTATACTCCTAATACCCTTAGGCCTTAAACTAGTTAACCCCTAAAGCCTTAAATATAAATTGCATACTAAAGATCTATAGATTAGTTGCGTTTTCTTATAAAGTGGATTAGCTAGTATTTCTCTAGTAAGAATTAGACTCTATATTGTCTTGCCTATTCTATATAGGTATTATAGGCTTTCTCTAGTGTTCTGCAATTTTCTACGGCTATTGGGCTATATATAATTAGGTTTATATTATTAATAAAGCCTATCCCCTAGGTCGCCCCTTCCTTAAAGGAGTTAAGTAAGTTACTTATAAAGAAGAGGAAGAGTATAGGTAAGAGGGGTAATCCTTATGGTATTCCTATTATAACTATAATAGGGGGCTCTAGTATCCGCTAAAGACTAGAGATGTTTTTTTCTAGCCTATAAACCCTTAAATAAATTATATAATCTATTCTAGGAAGCCCTTTGCCCTAAGGATATATAGGAGGCGCTTATGGGGTATATTATTATAGGCACCACTAATATCTAAGCTAAGCATTGATACTATAAAGTCCCTTCGCATCACCTATACAGATTTAATAGTGGCAGCGAGTAGCGTAAGTGCTAATAGTGTTAAGCAGTTCTTTCTTGCCCCTATTTAACTTTATAGTAATAGGGCGTATTCCTTAGCCATATCTGCTATATAGTCCGCTATTACCCTTTCTAAGATCTTACTAAGGGTATTTTCTAAGGTAATAGGGCGGTAGCTTTCTGGGATTAAGTAATCTACTTTACCTTCTTTTTATAGGATAACCGTCGTTATAGATCTTCCAAATCGCGGGTAGTAGCCTATAGTAAAGTATACTCTAGCTATATCTATAAGCTAAGGTGCTATAAGTGGTCCACAGGACTTTAAGGCCTTATTTAGAATTCCATCTGGTCCTAGTACTATATTATTTAAAAGGCGGCTAATAGTTCTAGCCATTTCCTCTATTATTATGTCGCTGTCAACCCGTAGGCGAGTTACTGGTATTTTACCTATAATATTACTAAGGTCTACTAGAGCTGGTTAGGGGAAGAACCTTTCTATAAGGATCTTTGCCTTCTTATCGTTATTATTAGTGGCCTATACTTCCCCTGCTCTTCGTAGGGGTGGTAAGTATAGGTCTTCTACTAGGCGCCCTACCTTTTTTTTTATACCTATTTTGCTATAGCTTAGAGGCCCTTATTATAGGGGAGGCTTAGGTTAATAATATGCTCGTTTATAAACCGTCTTTAGCTATTCCTTACTTCTTTTTTTAGGGTATTCTTTAACTAGTTTCTTGTGTCTTTATATTATCTCTTATCTTTAGGGTTATAGTAGGTAGTTATATAGTAGAGTTTAACATGCCTGCTTATTTAGGCCTCTACCTTAGTTTTTAAGTAGCTTTCCCTTACTAAGCCTAAGGGCCTAGGGCTTTCCATAAGCAGTTAGCTACCACTACTAATTAACAGGGAATTTCACTATTCTTTTGGGTATCTTATAATGGGATTAGCCTAAGTACTAGACTGCCCCCTAGCGGTCTATATAAGAGTCTCCTCCTAAAGTTAGTACGCTTTTGTATAGCTTAGGAGCCTTCTATAGCCTCTAGTTTTATACCTTTCTTTATTATTTCCGCCGGTATAGGTATAAGCTGCCGTTTCTAGGGGTCGTAACTCCCTTCTTACGTACCTACTAGCGTAATCCTACAAGGGCGTTATGGTAGGTAGTTATATAGTAGAGTTTAACATACCTACTTATCTAGGCCTCTACCTTAGTTTTTAAGTAGCTTTCCCTTACTAAGCCTAAGGGCCTAGGGCTTTCTATAAGCAGTTAGCTGCCACCACTAATTAATAGGGAATTTTACTATTCTTTTAGGTATTTTATAATGGGATTAGCCTAAGTACTAGACTGCCCCCTAGCGGTCTATATAAGAGTCTCCTTCTAGAGTTAGTACGCTTTTATATAGCTTAGGAGCCTTCTATAGCCTTTAGTTTTACACCTTTCTTTATTATTTCCGCTAGTATAGGTATAAGCTGCCGTTTCTAGGGGTTGTAACTCCCTTTTTATATACCTACTAGCGTAATCCTACGAGGGCGTTATAGCTGTATCCTGTAATATAGAAGCCTTAGGTACCTTTTACAGTTAAGGCCTAAACTAAAAAAGCCTCCCCTACCTAAGTAACTCCTATTTACTCCTTAAGTATATCTTACTAGTAAGCCGCCCTAGAGGCAAACAGTTCCGTCTATTAATATACTAATACGCGTATCCGTTCTCTTAAGCTATATAGTAGTCTTCTCTAGCTAGGACGTAATCCTGCCTATATACTAGGTATACTAGGGGTTAGAGCCTAGCTAAGGGGTAAGGTCCCTAGAGCTAATAATAGCTACTATATACTACGCCCTATAGGAGGCTAGTAGTAATATAGGGGCGTAACACCCTATATACTACTAGCTCCTATTTCGCGTTACCTATAAGGGTCTCCCTATAATAGGCCGACCGTATTTTATAGAAGAGGGGCTATAGAAATACTAGGTCCTATACTAGATAACCTACTTTCCCCTTTCCTACTAACTAAGCTTATATCCCCCCCTTTTATAAGCTAGCCTATATCTCTAACTATTAAGTCCTCATCTAACTAGCCTATATTTCCCTTATAGCCTCCCCTATATATATACATTAGGTTATGTATACTACGCCTATTAAAACCCTCCTATAAGTCGCCTTATGCATATACATATTAGGTTGCGTATACTACGCCTATTAAGACCCTCCTGTAAGTCGCCTATAAGTTAACCGTAAGTTAAACGCTATAGGGCCGTTAAAGCTGGCCTATGTTTCCCTACCTAGAGCTTTACCTATATTTCCACCTCATTAGGCCGTCTAGTCGCCGTCACGTCGCCATTACAGCGCCGTCGCGTCGCCGTCCCCCAGGTCGCGTGTACTACGCCTATTAAGACCCTCTTTTAAGTTACCTAATTGTACTGGATACTAGATAGGCCCTTATAGAGGGGCCTTAATAAGTTCTTTGCGGTGGCCTTAGGGCCTTAATAAGTTTCGTATAAAGTATCTGTAATGCGTTAACCTTAATAAGTTCTTATAAAAGGAGGATCCCTACGCCCTTATTGCGCTTACTTCGCGATCTTAGAGCTAGTATAAGCCTAAGGGTGTCCTATTATACGCCTAGGACGCGTCTATATTAATTAGCTAGATAAGGCCAGTTTTAGGCCTAGCTGCAAGCCAGGTAGTTATATATTAGGCGGTTTTCGTATCCTAGTTTCCCTTAATAGGCCTCCCTAGATAGTAGAACAAGAGCTCTAAGCGGAGGCAGTAAGGCTCCTAGTGTTATTAAGGGCGATGCTTTACACGCGTCGCGGGCTTATTACCACAGAGTCGAACGACAGCGCTACACGCGCTGCGACGGCTCTCTACTATCGCCTCTGCACTTGGCTATTAAGAGGAATAGGATTCCAGATAATGTTTCCACCCGCGGCGACATAGACGCGTACAGTAGGGCTTCGCGGGCATATATTGAGAATTATTATTAAATATAATTTTAATAGTTTAAGCTACTTTATTATTATTAAAAACTATATATCTTTATATATAAAAATAATGCTTAAATATATTTTATATAATTATTATTATATACTAGCTTCTTTTACTTTTAATTAAATTTTTTTTTAACTAACGTATTCTACCACCAAGCTAGCCACTTCAAAATACACCAAAAAGCCAATATTTTAATCTTAAATATCTTAACTACTACTTAATAATATTTTCTAAAAATTTAAATATAAGCTCTTATATACCTATTTTAGTACTTATTACGGTATAAGAGTATACACTTCAGTAGTTGTTAAGATATTTAGAAATATCTCTATTTTTAACCCCTAAACTCTATATTATAATAACTACCAAGCTATACGCTCTAATATTATATATATACTAAAATAGGTATATAAAAGCTTATATTTAAATTTTTAGAAAATATTATTAAGTAGTGGTTGAGATATTTAAGATTAAAATATTGGCTTTTTGGTGTATTTTAAAGTAAACCTTTAAACCGGAAAAGTAATAGTCCGACGTCTAAGCGGGCTTAAACCGCCCAGGCCACACGCGCTTAGGCTAAATCTTAACGTTGCTACTAAAGATAAGCCCCTTTCTTGGAAAAGTTAGCAAAATTCTATATACGGCTTAGTTAATACCTAGAAATACCTAATATGCCTTAATATAAGATAGGGCGCGGAGTTAGACTTACTCTAAAAGTATAAGATAATCTATCTATCGCAGTCACATGAGGGGATATTTAATTTTTGTATAATTGGGAGGCGTAGGGCTATAAGGTCGCTCTAAGGCTAGTTCTTAGCAGTTTTGCTAGTTCCTAGCACTTAAATCTACTAAGGATTTGCCCTAAAGCGGCCAGATATCCCTAACCGTAAGCCTATAGCTGTAAGACTATCTAACTATAGTAGTCGCATTAAGGCTGGCTCTTAGTGGTTTTGCTAGTTCCTAGCACTTACTAAAGAATTGCCTTAAAGCGCTATCTATATATAATGCATATTAAGTATAAGGGATGGCGGGTAGGGAAAGCGAATTAGCCACGTAGTAACTGCGTTTAATATTCGCGAATATTATAGGAGGTCTTAGCATTATATATTGCTAAGGTAGATGCTGCCAAGTAATATATAGACGCTAGTATTTATCTATCGCAGTTATATAAGGGGATATTTAATTTTTGTATAATTAGGAGGCGTAGGGCTATAAGGTCGCTCTAGGGCTAGTTTTTAGTAGTTTTACTAGTTCCTAGCACTTAAATTACTAAGGATTTGCCCTAAAGCGGCTAGATATCCCTAAGCGAAGCTCCTGCGCCTAATAAGATATTACCGCATTCTGCCATATTCTACCAAATTTTACCACCTTATTACATTCTGCTAAATTCTACTACCTTATCGCATTCTGCTAAATTCTACTATATTATCGCATTCTACTAAATTCTGCTATATTATTACATTCTGCCAAGTTCTGCTATATTATTATATTCTGCTATATTCTACTAACCCTAAGTTATAAGCTAACTAATTAGGATTTTCTATACCCAGTATAGGAAATTACTATTAGCTTACTTACCACTAGCGCCTTAGTGGCCCCCTTAATATCTTAACCTACTACCTAGTAATCCTTACGCTAAGAGCGGTATACTACGCTAGAAGTAAGAGTTAAGGCAACGGAGGTTAGTAGTCTTAGTTCTAATATATAGGCGAAAGGCTTCTAATAACCACCGACCTAGTTGCTAAATTTGCTAATATAAATACCCTAAATCTTTAGTAAACTAGGCAGCGCCTTAGCGGAAGGAGTAGTTTAAGTAACTACTTAGGTTAATCCTAGCAGCTACTAAATAGGAGGAAAGGATCTTACAAACCCCTAAAGAGGTAAAGGGTTTACTATTAAGACTAAATAAGGGAGAGTTAAGGGGTTAAGGGTCCCTATTAAATAGCTTTATTATAGCAGCGACTGGGTATAATGGGCCGCCTACCGCCGCGATAGCGCGATAGCAACGTTAACGCCCTAGTATTGCTTATTGGCTTTACTCTATTTAAGGCGGAATATTATTCTACTAGGCGTAAAGGTAATATTGTATTAAGTAGCCTTTTTCGCTAGGAAGGTTGTTTAGTTCTTAAGCTCCGCCGTAGTATATATAATCTCGCCTATCTATAAAAATCTAGCAAATGCGAGGGTAAATATAGCATTAGTGTTAATATCTAATAGCAATGGGCCGTGTATTACTACCTAGGCTAGAATATTCCTAGTAATAGGTTGCTTGTCCTTTTTTGCTAAGGAAGAGATAGCAGCTACTCCGGTAAGTAATTGGTGTACTATAAGATCCTTAAATACTATAATTAAGATACTGTAATCTATATGGCGCGAGCGAATTGCGGAGACGTAGGCTTATAAGGTTTCAGCCTTAAGCCTACCTATCTATAGCTAGGAGGTACTAAATACATAGCGGGTAATTTATTTGCCTAGTTTACGCGGTTTAGCCAGATAGGGGGAAACTCCTTTAAGTGCGCAGTATAACTCCTAGCTGTTAACTACTAAGGAATAGTTCTTACGGGTTACTGGCGTAAGGCCGTTCTAGAGAAGGAGCATATAGAGGTTAGATAGCGCGTTAATATTATCTTTAAAGTTTATAGGCGGTTATAAGTAGTCCGTTAGGTTTACAGCACCTATTAAAAACTTATTAGCTTTGGTGGTAATAAATTAAGGGCCTAGTATAGGCAGAACTAATAGATAGCCGCGGCCTAGAATTAAGATAGTATATTAGCTAAGCTATTTAAATTACCTAGGATCTACTTTACGGATATTATAATATTATAAGCTATAGCAGCCAGCATAATCTTATGGAGTAATTCATTTACTATACTACAAACAATAGTCTTTTTAATGCCCTAGTAAACCACTATGCTATTAGTGTAAATAAATAGCGCGTTATACTACTAGTTAGTAGACTATAGATTAAATGCGTAAGTAATAGCATATATCTCTTTCGGATTAATATAGTCTACTTATTAACTAGGCTTAGGTAATATACTAAACGCCTAAGATTAAGGGAGGTTGGCTGTATACCACTACTAGTTATCCTTATATTTAAGTTCCTTAAAAAAGTAAAAGCCGCTAAACCTAAACTAGGTAGAGGCGTTAGTAAAGAGATAAATATAGGTATACTTAACGTCGTTAAAGAACAATACCCTATTACTCGTAGTAAGTAGGTTAAGCTAGACATATAAGTCACTTTATAACTTAGTGCTAAATTGCCTAGGTTTATACTTATTTGCTAGAGTCTCTAGCTAAGCAGTAATAAAGATCTAAAGGGATCTAGAGTAAGATTAACTAAGTTTAATTATGTAGGCGTACTATACAAGGTAGCCCACAAGCTACTAGGCTTAAAGGAACGATAATAAGCCGTATTAAAGTGCGGTAGTGACTTTCTTAATAACACGTAATTGTTTCTATAGTAATAATCGCGTTTATATTTATATAGTGTTAATAGTATATCCTAGAACTTTAATAACAGTTCCTGCTATATCTTTAGAGCTATTTTAAGGGATACCTAGGGAGTTAGTAATAGAGATATAAGTCTAGGTGACAGCCGCTAAGTTATTTAGGTTAGTAAGGATAAAGATAAAGTTATCTAGGTAGTGTTTTACCTTGTAAGGCAGTTATAAATAGAGTATCTAGTATAGGCCTTCCGCGAAGAGGTTAAATATAAGCGGCGCAGTTTAAAGACTAAAGGATAGGTAGTATTTCTAGTAGGTAACACCTTCCTAGGAGAAGCCTATTAATATTCTTGCCCTATAAGATAGGGGGACTATATAGAACGCGTTTTTAATATCTCTTTTAAGTAGTAGATATCTACAACCTATAGAAATAACGTGGGCTTAAATAGCGGTAACTATAGTATATACTAATACTCCATATTCTTCTAGGATTGCGTTATTAACTAAAGATGCTAGTGGAAAGGAGAGATTGTGAATTCGGCGGTATCCTCTATCCAATTTTAGCACTAGGCTAAGAGGTAAGACTATAATAGGCCCTATCGCGATTCTAATATGTCCTTTTTTAAGGTTTAATATTATCTTCTTAGAGATAAGGTCGGCGTTATTCTAAGAGGAGTTATGGTTCCTATAAGATCTTAAAGTAGGGATAAACTCGGCTCCTATCTTGCAGCTATAGGTTAGGATGCCTACTAAAATGGCTAGTAGATTGCCCAGGTAGTTAGATAGAAGGAAGTGCCACGCTAAGATCCTTAGGGGTAATAGAGAGTAGTAGAGAGCCTTTGCCTTTATAAAGGTAGAGAATAATAATAATATATTAGGCCTAGGTCCTAGGCGTATAATTAAAGTTAGTATTATTATTAGGCTAGACCCTACTTTATAAGGTTCGCCTTACTATTCCTAGGCGCAAGCTTTAGATAATATAGTGTGATCTTTACTACACTTTAAGTACTTATATAGGTATTTGCAAGCTATATTATTATAGCCTTTGCTATTAAACCTATAGCAGGTATTAAAGGTATAGGAGGTATCTAACCTAGGTCTCTTTAAGGCGGCAAAGCCGATAGCACTAGATATTATAAGGTATAGCGCTATATACTAGGCTGGCATTTGCTAATTAGTAGGCTCTAGTTAGCTATTAGTTATTATAAAGGTATAATAGTTAAGTGCTAAGTTAAGTATATAACTTACCTAGATATACTAGGTTAATAAGGTACGAATTATGTTTATTTATAGAAGTATACTAATAATAAGGTCTAGCGGGCATGTATAGAGGGTGCTAGTAATAACCATATAGTTAATAAAACTTTTAAACTAGACGCCTTTATCTACAAATAGCTTCCTATCTGCTTTTGCCTTCCTTATAACTAGAGTACTATTTTTAATCCATATCTTATCGGCAATCTTAATTTAAGCGGTATAGACTTAAAGATAGGCGAGGTTTACTAGATCAAAGGTACCCTTAAAAATGTTTAGGTAATCCCTTTTTATAATGCTAGAAAGGCGGAGTTTAAGCGACTTTATACTAGAAGGGAGAGGCTTACTAAGGATATTAGCTATAGCAGCTGTTGTAGTAGCCTATAAGGCCAAAGCGGCCAAGCCTAACTATAATTAAGCCATTTAAGCCAGGTAGTATTTATGCTAGTAAGCCTCCTCCGCTAGGCGGGCTTTGCGCTCTTCCTTATACTTCTAAATCTCCCTTTTATCTTAGGCTTATTCCCTTTACTCTTTAGCAATTTCGCGCTCTTCTACGGCAGCGGCGCGTATATTAGCCTTAGACGGCATTATAGAACTAGTAGAGGAAGGTGTAGCGGTTATAGACAATGGTATAGTTAAGATAGGTCGTCTAGGTGGGTTTACTTATTAGGATTATATACGCGTATAAATCTCCTAGTTAGTTATAAGCGGTAATAGCGTTATAAAATAATTCTTAAATAAATAGATAATAAATATATAATGAATATTAATAAGTTTAGTAATATTAAAAGCGAATTAGCCACGTAATAACTGCGTTTGATATTCGCGAATATTGTAAGAGGTCTTAGCATTATGCGTTGCTGAGGTAGATGCTGCCAAGCAATATATAGACGCTAGTATATATTATATTTTATATATTTAGTCCTTTTTCTAGTACTTAATAAACTATTATAATAGAACCTAGTGCTAGGTTTCTAAAGGTATATAATTACTAGTAAAATTAGCTTAAAGCTTTTTTAAGACTAAAAAATAACTGTTTAGTAACTATCCGGTAATAGTCTAATAGAGGTCTAAATATAGTAAAGGTAACTATTCTTAAGGGGTGTTACTAGGAATTTAGCCTTATTTACTAAATTTTTTAAGAAAATCTTAAAAGCGGGCATACGCCATAAGCATAAAAATTTTAATGTAGTAGATACTAAATCTTATTATAAATTTTAAATACGCACTTATAATTTATTAGAAAAAATAAAAGGAAAAACTATAAAAAAGTTTTATTGTTTTATTGCGCTAATTAAGATTATTATTATCTTAAGGCCGAGATTCCCCTTTAAGTTCTCGGTATTTCTAAGTAATTTAGTAATTACTCTTATATACCTCCACCTTTAAACCTTTTTAATATATAAAAACTTTGTTAAAACCTAGTAATTTTCCTTAATATTTAGCTCTTGCCCTTATAACATCCTTAGTATTAATTATTTAACATTTTAACTAAGCTTTTAATACTATTTCCATCTATTTTATACGCCTACTCTACTTAGAGCTCTTATTAACCATAAAAAAGTCCTTTTAAAAAGTAGTTTTACTAGAATATATACTATATATTAATATAATAGTCTATAAAATAAAGTATAATTAGTAAATATAGGTAGGGCTTTTAATATAAATTAAATATTGTATAATTACAGCACCTATTATACCAACCGCGTACCTACGCGGTCGGTATACTAGGTACGCGTTTACGCGTTTAGTGTACTAACCACTTACTTATGCGCCTGGTGCACTTATAAAGCACTAACTAATTAGGGGGAAGGTGTATTAGTATATAGACTACGTAGTCTGCTTTATATAATCGATAGTTACCATTATCTAAAAGAGTATATAATACTATACGTATTTCATGCCCCTAGATCTAACTCACTTATACTATTAAATTGGTACAAATACTAATTAGTAAGCGCGCATAGATTAGCAATCACTTAATACCTCCCCCCAAGCAATACTTAACAGCGACCACCCGTTTAGACTCCTAGTATAACCTACTAAAAGGTCGGAAGTTGGGGATTACGGACTTATCTCCAACTTTATATACTTATTTAAGTCTTAATACGATTTACTAAAAGTTTATAAACGCGAATACAGACCTTTACGGAACCCTTATCCTTAACCCCCTTAAACCTTAAACCTCTTTGGACCTTATGGAAACCCCTTACTTTTCTATAAACCGTTACGGACCCGTTAATCGCCTTTACGGACCACTATAAGACCTCTTCCACCTGCTACGTACTATATAGTATAGCAGACATTAGTAAGTAAGTTAGTAAAGGTTAAAAGAAGTAGAGATAAGGAGTTAACGTTACATCTATAAACAACGTTAACGACTATATTAGTTTTAAAATCCTTAAATATAAACACTTTAAGCTTATAAATAACGACCTGTAAAAGTAATACTAGGAAGACTTTGCGGACTTTACGGAAGCTATTTTTAAGGCCTATAACCCTGTTACTATCTATAAACTATAAACCCTTTTATATATGTAACCGACTACCTGGACTGTGCTGAGACACAAGGTTGCAGCCTGGAAGGCTGCATCAACACTACTTTCGTATACCTCGTATACCTCGTATACCTCGTATATCTTATATTACCCTGTTTCGACTACGTATTAGTCTCCCCTTTTATCCTATTGCCTACACCTTTCTCATGTATATATACCACTTGATTTCCATAGATTTACAATTAAGTTGCTCGTTCAATTCCCACACACTGCAAAGCTTACAATATAACTAAGGTGTATGGGTTAAAAGGGATAAACGAGTTACTGTTATATAGTCTTTATATAATATAATATATAAGAAAGACCAAACAGAATAGACTAAAGAGGAAATCTTAGACTAGGTTAAAACTACTAAAGAAATCTTTACTTCTTCTAAACTTAACGGGATTGCCGGCCTTATACCTAACCCACTTAACTAAATTCGTCCTATAAACCTAAGCAGTTTTAGAATTAATCTTACTGGCTAAAGTATACCTAATACTTAAGTTACGGACCGTAATACCCCTATAACCTAAAATACGGACTAAACCCCTTTCGTTATTTAAGTCACAGATTTATAAGCTATATATCTATAAACTATATATCCGCAAGCCATATATCCGCAAGTTATAGATCTATAAGCTACCTAAGTAAAGACCTATAGTAAGGAGCTAGTAAACCTAGCTAAGCTCTATACCGACGAATCTAAGTACAGCGGTAAAAATGATAACTTTAACTTTAAACTAACTATCTTTACGGACCTCTGCCAAAAGGCTAATATTCCTAAATAGGAATTTAGCTAAGCCTACTCTACCATACTATGCGGCCTAGCACTTAACTATTACTACACTAACCTTAAGAGCAACCCCCTTAGTATTCCCTTTAATAAGCTATATAAAGCTACCCGTAACTACTTTAAAGGACTAGAATA
>Ga0307515_10020653_pt1 | contig 11730 bp, 8 predicted proteins | sample 17_EM_MG_FD_194513 | JGI IMG/M metagenome (GOLD analysis project Ga0307515, IMG submission 194513) | Populus trichocarpa ectomycorrhiza microbial communities from riparian zone in the Pacific Northwest, United States - 17_EM | ecosystem: Host-associated > Plants > Roots > Unclassified | place...
AATTCGATATTGTCCAAATGAAACTTGAAGACGTGTAGGCTCATTGCTTCTTTGCATGGCATTTTAATTATTCGAAAGGTGATTACATGTCAAATCATTCAGCATATCCTGAACTCTATAAGCCTCATAGAAGAAAAATAAGTCTAATTGTTCAAAGCATTTAAGACGCTGGCATGATGATGTCTGTCTTTTCAAACTTCTACAGTGACAATATATTTTGCGATACAATGCAGAGACGATATATATATCTTGGCGAATATATTTTGCGATACAATGCGCGATACAATGCAGAGACGATATATATATCTTGGCGGAGAAAACCGTGGGGAAAGCTACAGTACTTTCCCCACGCGTTTTAGAGTTCTTTAATATCTGATTAAAAAATAAAGATGAATATATAAAATAATGATAATGAGTTATGTAACTTGTGCTTCGCCGTAAGTCCGATACTCATCTGATAATAATGAATAAATTCAAAAAATATATAAATATATTTGATTAAAAAATAAAGATGAATATATAAAATAATGGTCAAAAGTTATGTGACTCGTGCTTCGCTGTAAGTTAGATATTTTTATTTTTTATAAAAAAAAATTATATAAACATGTTTTTCAACACATTTATGTAGTTAAAAAAATTGAAGTACAAAACAAAAAGTTTATGTATACTTGTAATTAAATAAATCGAAAACTATGCATGTTAATAGATAAATAAAAAATTATTAAAAATATCTAAAACTAAAACTTGAGAAATCGAGAGACATATATAGATCAAGATATTTAATCTCGCAAGACGTGATATTTACCCGTTTATATTTGCTATATTTTGTTTATTAAAATATTTTTTAAAAAAAGAAATGCTGAAAAAAAGGTATCAATAAAAAAACAAAATTAGAAGAAAACAAATAATAGCCAAGGAGTTTGATTTAACTTATCAAACTTGTGATCCAGATCATGGACTCAACTGAGATAATTCTTTTATCTTAAACTTATACTTAATCGACATGCGCTCGCGCGCGCGCGCACACACACACACAAAGAGGGCCAAATAAAAGACCAGGAACTCCAGTCCATGGCCTAGCACACCTAGGCTATTAAGAAAAATCTTGAGAATGTGAGTGAGCATTCAAACTTGAGAATGTGAGTGAGCATTCAAACCCAAGCCCGTGTGTCTAGGATTGACTTTAGTTTTAAAAGGGAGGATGTTCGCCCCTATTTTTCTTAGAAAAAAAATATGCACGTGACATGTCACATGCCAAAGCTGACAACGTGTCACCTGCAACCCCAGATTTTGGCCACCATTATGGTAGCTGGAAAATAAGGTCAAAACTTTTTTTCTTTTTAAAATCCCCAATTTTTTAGTCATTCAACCCAAAAACATCTCAATAACATTATTGGAACACTTAAGAGACCAATTCATCAACTCAAAATACCCAAAAACATTCAAAAAACTAAAATTAAACCGGGTTAGATTCTCCTCATTTTACATCTATTTTTCAGATAACATTGAAGCTCTAAAAAAACTGTAAAATCAGAGAAAGAAAAGATTTGCCAGCTCAATTAAATTTCATTGAATCTGTCGCAGCAGCTATATACAAAAATATTTTCCTATAATTGTGTAAGCTATTTTTGGAATAAAAGTTACAATAGGAATAGATGTCCTTGTCAGCATATGTTTCCTAATACATTACGTAAACGTGAGATATTGTTGATCCTTTCTTAACACTCCTCCTCAAGTTGGAGAGTGAATGTCAAGAACTTCAATGGTTTAGTGAATACATCTGCAAGTTGTTCTGCTGAAGTAACAAATTTAGTCATGATTGAACCATCCTGTATTTTGTCCCGAATGAAGTGACAATCCATTTCTTTATGTCTAGTTCTCTCATGGAAAACTGGATTGGTTGCTATATGTAAAGCTGCTTTGTTATCACAGTGTAGTAATGTTGGTTTCGGATGCAATATCTGTAGGTCTTTCAACAATGATTGTAACCAAGATACCTCGCAGCATGTGCTTGTCATAGCTCTGTATTCAGCTTTTACTGAGGAGAGTGACACTATTTTCTATCTTTTTGTTTGCCAAGAAACAAATGAAGAACCCAAAAAAAACACAATAACCCGTAATGGATCTCCGAGTCATTGGGCAACCAGCCCAATTTGAATCACAAAAAGCTCATAGAGACATATCATTTTGAGAAGAGAAAAACAAACCCTGACCTGGAGCACCTTTCAGGTAACGCAACACACGCAAGACAACCTCTATGTGCGGTTTGCGTGGTGCATGCATAAACCGACTTAGCATATATACAGAATACATGATATCCGGTCGTGTAATAGTCAAGTAGATTAGGCGCCCCACAAGTCTTCTATACTGAGATGGATCTTTAAGCAAGTCACCTGCATCAGAGAGTTTTGTGTTTTGTTCCATAGAAAAATTCACGGGTTTAGCACCCAAAATCCCACTATCCTTCAGAATGTATAGTATGCCGCAACTGTCATCTGAGCTTGAGAAACATAAGCGATGTCCCTCTCAATTTGAAAGATACGAGGAGCGTTGCTTTGGAAAAAACGATCTCGAAGGTCCTCTCAAACTTCTTGTGTTGTAGTCGAATATATAACACTGTTAGCAAGTTCTGGTATAATCGAGTTGAGAATCCATTATAAAATCATGTCGTTGCATATTTTCCATGAAGCATGATCTTTTGGTTGGCTGTTGGCTGACGACATCTGTATTGTACTATCTATAAATCCCAATTTATTTTTAGCGTTTAAGGAGATTGTCAAAGATTTGCACCAGGTAGAGTAATTATCACCATTGAGAGGTTTGGAAACAAGCACCAATCCCGGATGATCAGAATGGTAGAGAAAATGAGGATCAAAAGCATTATTCTTGTCTTCCTTGGAAAATTGCTCGTGTTCCATGGTAGTGAACAATCGGTAGAAAAAATTGAGGCAAGAATTTGAGGCAAAGGCAGAGTTAGAGATAAAGAGCTAGGTTAACCCTGCTCTGATACCATGTAAAATCAGAGAAAGAAAAGATTTACCAACTCAATTAAATTTCATTGAATCCGTCGCATCAGCTATATACAAAAATATTTTTCTATAATTGTGCTAAGCTATTTTTGAAATAAGAGTTACAATAAAAATATATGTCCTTGTCAGCATATGTTTCCTAATACATTACGTAAAAGTAAGATATTGTTGACCCTTTCTTAACAAAAACACCATTAAGACTCTCATTTCATAGAACCCGTGGATAAAAGAAAAAAATTATTTTATAAAATAAAAAATAATATAAATAAACTCTTGTACAAAATTGATATTTTAAAAAATTTGAGGGAATTTAAATTATATAATTTGTGTTATTTTTAAAATTTGAGAAGCTAAATATAATTTTTTAAAAAATCTTCAACATTCCACCGAACGTTTTTCAGTTCTGTTTCTCTTCTATTCGGTATTTTTAATAAAAAATTAAACATGGTTGGTATCTAAAAGAATTATATATATATATATCACAAAGTGATATTTTCAAATCAATTTATATATTAATTACGATTAAAACTTTTCTCCAAAAGATTTTAAAGGTATATCTCTCATATCGATTCTGAATACAGATTCCACGTTTCGAATCCAAGAAATTAATAAAAAGAGCAAACCTCATTATCAACTCGACATGTCAAGACTTTCATGGTGACTTTATAAAGAGAAAAATGTAAAAGAGTTGCCGGCATTTATAAGAAGCTATGGCTTGTCAAGAGGCAATGGCTCCACACGTTTGCAGAGGTCACCATGACGACGACGACGACGACTATACCACCTTGTAAACATAAACCAAAATTAAAACACAAATACAAAAACTATCCATAAAAAAGATACACAAAATAAAATATTCTAGTTATGTAATCCGTGCTTTGCTGCATGTTAGATACTTTTACTTTTTATAAAAAATTATATATGTAAGTTTTTTTAATATATTTTTATAATTTAAAAAAATTAAATTAAAATAAAATTTTTTATGCATGTATGTAATCAAATAAATCGAGAACTATGTGTATAAATAAATAAATAAAAAGTCATTAACAATACATAAAAATAAACTTGAAAAATAAAAAGATAGGTATAGATCAAGATATTTAATCTTAAAAGACGGGGCATTTACCTGATTATATTTGCTAAATTTATTTATTAAAATAATCTTTTTATTCAAGCAAATAATAATATAAATATAGACACAAATTAAATTGTTTGGATAAAATAAAAGAGAAAAAAAACCCTGTAAGGCTGCACATATTAGAAATATTATCTGAAAATAATTTGTTTTATTATCAAAACTAAAGTTTATCAATAAAAAAATATAGATTAATCAGAAAAACTCTTCAAATTTAAATGCTTAAATAAAAAATTAATTATCATTTAAAAGAGGTACTCCAAATAAAATGAAAGAGAGAAGGGTTACTAATTTAAATATAAATTAAAAATATTTAGAGAAAAAATCATTAATTAAAATTTTTTTTAAAAATAAAATAAAAGTTAGGGACAGCTAGATTTGGCCACCTCGCTTCATCCATTTTTATTAGGATCTGCACTTGAGCCTTTAATTTTATTTTTTTTGTAACTGGGGTGGGCGGCATATCACCCGCACTAAATTTTTTGTTAAAATTTTTTTGACAACCCACATTTTATTTGTCCAGATTCCAACTATTATGGTGCTTGAAAAATCAGGGTTAAGTTTCCGAAATGAATTGAGAGCATATTGTGTTTTCTGTTGGTTGGTTGTGTGAATTTGTTTCAACTGAAGTTGCAGGGTGGAGCTTCAACTCAGTTTCGTATGGTTGAATCATCAATGAACACTCCTGTGCGGATCAATGGTCAGACATTCACATTAAACCTGGTATGGGACAGCTTCAAATATAAACTTTTTTTCAATGTCCTAGCAATTTGATGTTGATGGGCTAAAGGATTGTGATCAATTGGTCCTTGACCGTCCGCAACAGTCTTCAAGCATGTGAGTGGAACATTTAAACTCTCTACTCCACGCAGCTTCTTTCTCCTAGAAATCTCATGGTGTCTGTGGTTGCCTTGCCCTTTCTTAGTGCCACCGTAGTACCTTTGATTGCGTTCTATATGGTTCTCACTCTCTTTTGTCCTCCAGCTGTCGGCTGCTAATTTGGAATTGTTCCTTATTTCATTGGAGTTCTATTTGTTTAAAACATCACTCTGTCCCATGTCATGGAGAGATGTTCTTTTTAGTTGTCACTCTATCCTATCTGTTGTAACCTAATTTTTAAATAAATAATAAAAAATAAATAAATAAAAATATATTTGAAATTTAGGTCAAGATAACATAATTTAGAAGTTTGGGGACTTAATTGGACTTGGAATTATTTAATTAATGGAATCATGGACCTAATTGATAAATGCCAGAAGTTCAGGGACCAAAGTGAAAAATAGTCATTCCCAAGGACACAAACGGCGCCGTTTTGAAGAGCTGTTCATTATCCCTTCCATTTCGCGCGGAGAAAGCCTATTCAACAGCGAAAACGGCAGCAATTCGATCCGATCATGGACCACTTCTTTTGCCCACGATCCCGCTCGTGGATTGATTAACAGTCCTGTAAATGCAGGACTGTAACAGGGACTGGCTTTAGGGGCAAGCTCTCTGGCTCTATAAAAGGCAGAGCAGAACAGAGGCAGGGGGGGAGAACAGAGAAAAAACACAGCGACAGGAACTGGAGAAAAATCATAAGAAAACCAGAGACAGAACCCAAGGGAGAACACAGAGAAAACCAGGGGACGACTGGAGAAGCAAACGAGACAGAAACAGAGAGCAGCATTGGCCAGCCAACGCACGAGTGTTAGCCTCGTCTCCGGTTGCACCACCTTCCCCCCTTCCCCTCCGAACAGACGAACACAAAGAAAAACAGAGAGCACGAACGAGCAGGGAGAGAACGAGCAGAGGGGGAGGAAAAAAAAACACAGAGGAACGAGCAAGGAAAACCAAAACAGAAGAGAAAAAGAGAGAAGACAGGGGGGACGACGAGACGGAGAAAAACCCAGAGGAGAAAACGAAACAGAAACAGGAGGAAAAATGAGAGCAAAAACAGAGAGCAGAAATACAGAGCAAAAAAACAAAACACAGAAAAGAGAAGGAAAAGTAAAGGAGCAGGACAGATAGGAGTATTGGCTTTGCCATTGCTTTCGTCCCTGCAGACAAAGGAAAGACCCGGAATCAGTCAAAGATAGTTTTAAAAGCTACTGAGAAAACAAAAGGAAAATACAGACAAGTGAGAACAGAAGGAAGACAAAGGGAAGCAGTAGGCGGGAATCATCATCAGCGCTGCAAGCATCTTCGGTCTCCAGAAGCAGGTACGCCCGTTTCTTCATCCCCTTTTGCATCTTCATTTCAAATTGAATTGTTACAAGAACACTGTGCGAAGGTAATTTACTTCACGCAGTGTTCATGCACGCGTGAATTCACTTCACGCGTGCTTTTAGTTTTTTGGCCCAGCCGGGTCACTGGCTTGGGCCAGTGACCGGGCCGGGCTGGCTGGGTCTAGCCCAGCCCATGTGGGCTGAGCTGGGCCCAGCCCAAAAAAATAAAATAAAAAAATAAAAAAACAAAGATGTGTCTATGTATAAATAAAAAAATAAATATGAATGTATTGTTTTTATTCATTGACGCCAGAATCAGAATAAAAATATTGATTCAAATTTATTTCATTGTATTTTATTTAAATTACATAAAAATAAAAAATATACATGCAAAAATAAAATAAAATAAAATAAATTTATTGGTTTATTCACTGACTCCAGAGTCAGGAATAAAGATACTGATGTAAAATTTATTTTATTTTATTCCTGACTCTGGAGTCAGTGAATAAACCAATAAATTTATTTTATTTTATTTTATTTTACTTTTATTTAGTTACATAAAAAAATATGTATGCGTAAAAAATAAATTTATTTGATTTGTTTATTCACTGACGCCAGAGTCAGGAATAAAAAATACTGATTTAGATTTAAATTTATTTTATAGCTACGTAATATTTACCAACGCTAGAGTTGAAAGTATCTGTAGTTAAATATTCACTGGCGCCAGAGTCAGAAATATTACACGCAAACCATTATAGCATAAACCAACAAAATGTTAGCAATTTATGACAAAACCAGCAATCAGCCTGCCTCAGGCAGGACGTTTAAGGGGTGATAATATCTTCTCTTTTGCGTAACCAGTCTCGTACCATAGAATTTCTGCTGACCAGTTAGGGTTCCTAGTAACCATAATACTAGGTGGCGACTCCTTAAAACAAACCATTCCTCATCAAAGAATAGGATGCCAGAAATATATTCTTTTTAAAAAAACACATAAATTTTTAAAGTCGACGCGATGTCGATTACACACCATCCATTAATTTTTTTCTTTTGGTTTCTTTTTTTAACAAACACATGCAGTTTGTCCTGACTGCTATGGACAATTAAGTTTTGCAGCGTTGCTTGGAATAGTTAGCCATGTTTTGCAAACACTATTCTGACTGCTATTAAATTTTAATCTGCTAATACTGAACTTACGTTTAGTTCCTTTACGAATGTTGAGAAGGGTTCTTGGTTGCAGTGGGCAGGAAAAAGGGATGCACATGGATGAACTTTGCCAACAGCTGAAACTTCCCATGGAGAAGATCAAGTAACCTCTCTCTCCCCTTCTCACTCTACATTATCAAGTAATTCCTTCAATTGGCCTTTTCTTTTGTCTTGGTCAGGGAATCTATTAGATCACTTGAGGATGAAGGTTTAATATACTCTACAATTGACGAGTTTCACTACAAAGCAACCTGATGAAGTTCACAGTATTTTTGAATGCTACCCAGTCTGCAATGCTGTAGCGAGTTATTTTGTTCCTTCTTTTGAATATTAACAGAACAGCCTGTAGATATTTATTTGTTTCCATGTTAACATCTTAAGTGCAGGGATCTGGACATGCGTGTTATCGCTAAATCATAAATAGAATTTCACAACATTTTGATGTTTTGTTTAGATTCCTAAACGACGTGCTGCTTAGAACTCTAAAAGAACAAAGATATTATGGTCTGATTGATTTTTTAAAGCAAAGAAAGTTCTAGTAGAGTGCAGTCGAATCAAAGGATTGATTTGGAGTTTTCGATACCTGGAGTGTTTGGGACAGTTTGGAATTTATTTTACCTGAGTAATCTTTGTTAGGGGGGGTCCATATTCACTACTACTAGGCATTTTGCTTCTTTTGATTTGTTGTAGTGAACAGATAATGAAGCACCCTATGCATGCCGAAGCCCCCATGAAAAAGAGAAGAGCCATGATTTATAGCTTTGGTGGCCTATCCTTTAACTAAAGGCATTAGCGTACTAAGCATCTAAATTTTATCCTAAACATAATTGAAAGTTAATTATGGCTGGATATAATAGCAATGTACGTTTTCAAAGATTATGGCTTCCCTACATGAAACATCTTGATTCCAGTATTTGAACCTAGAAAATGATTAATCTTCATTAACCACCCCTTTAAAGCTCATATGCCTTTAATATGTTGCTATTGAACTTGTTTCTAGCTACAGCTTTATGATTTCTGAGCAGTCCATGAAATGAGGAGTAGCTCTGAACTCCAAAAGAACAAATGAAGTTTCTTGTAATGATTGATTTTTTAAAACAGTCCAGGAGGTTGCACTATGGCGGGGGCTCAAGATCAATTGCGGAAGCTCAATGAGACAGTTACCAGGATTAAGGTTGTGATTCAAGACGCTGAGGAGCAGGCACAAAAACAGAACCATGAAATCGAAGACTGGCTCATGAAGCTGCGGGAAGCTGTATATGATGCAGAGGATTTGCTGGACGATTTCTCAACACAAGTTGTGCGGAAACAGTTGATGCCTGGGAAAAGAGTATCGAGGGAGGTACGCCTTTTGTTCTCAAGATCAAACCAATTTGTGTATGGTTTACGGATGGGTCATAGAGTAAAAGCACTCAGAGAGGGACTAGATGACTAGAAAATAGGAAAAAAGAAGTATCTTCTTGTATTAGATGATGTGTGGGATGGTGAGGATGGTCTGGATGGTGAAAAATGGGATAGGTTGAAGGAGTTTTTATCACGTGATGCAGTAGGAAGTAAGATAGTGGTAACTACACGTTCTCATTTAAGTGATTCAGATATTAATTTGTATGATAAAATGTTGCAAGGCCTCCAACCAAACTTGAATCTTCAAGAGTTGGAAGTGGTAGGCTATAGAGGTATGAGGTTTCCAAGTTGGCTTTCACATCTCTCAAATCTGGTAAGGATTCATCTAGAAAATTGAACAAGACTTGAGCATATCCCTCCCTTAGATGGAATCCCTTCTCCTGAAGATTTGTTGATGACAGATATGGAAAGTTTGGAGTACATAGATAGTGAGGGGGTTGGAGGAAGAGGAGGGTTTCTCCCATCTTTAAGGGAACTTCGTATCTTTTATTGTCCTAGACTGAAGGGATGGTGGAAGAAGAGTAGAGATGAGTCAACAATAGAAGGGTTGAGAGTGCTCTGTTTTCCATGTCTTTCTTCCTAAAAAATAAGACGGGAAAATTGAAGGAATCTCTTCCAGAAGTGGGGCTGCAAAATCTCTCTTCTCTTGGACAGCTATGGATTAGGGGATGCTCAAGATTGAAATCAGGGGATGCATTCTCTTCAGAAATTAGATATCAGGGATTGCAGCGAATTAAAGTCGCTATCTGAGTCTCAAGGGATGATACCCTACCTTCCCTCTTTGCAATTCTTAAGAATCGACGGCTGCAGTGAAGAGGTGAGCGGAAGAACAGGAGGATGGGAAAGGAGAGCGAGTAGGAATGGCCTCTCATTAAACATATTGTAATTGATGGGCATTACATTCAAATGGAGGGTCGCTATGTAAAGGGTGGAGCAAGGTTGTTAAAATTGCGATTCAACTTGTAAAATCGTACGTTTTTACGAGTTGAATTAGGCTTTACATGCTAAATCGTTTACGAAACTTGAAACCGGGTAAAATCGGGTTAAAATCGGGTAAAATCGTTAAAATCGGGTGAAATCGCTTAAAATCGCGATTTCACTGCCGATTCAACGATTTTGCCCGCAGGAAATTAAATACAATTCAGGAGCCACGTGTCGACCGCCTATTGGATATACCAAATCAAATGCAATTCATTATTCTCTCTTCACCGAATCAATCAGTCTTCTCTCTTCTCTTCACAGTTCACATTCATTGTTCAAGAATCAAGACTTCAAGTTCAGAAATCCCTAAATTGAAAACCCAAAATTCGAAATCCTCACTGAGGATTCCTCAGTGACTCGGTGTCTCGGACTCTCGGTCTCGTAATCTCTTTCTCTCAGCCAACAATCAACCACCGTCCACCTCCACAACAGCCCTCGCCAGTCGCCCCTGATCTTCTCCAGTCTTCTCCAGTCTTCACCAGTCTTCACCGTGAGAACCAGAGTCCACACAACAACAACGGCGTCTCTCCAGTCTTCTCCAGTCTTCACCAGGTAAGTCTTCACCACAGCCACTGGTTCTTTTTCCCTGTTCGTGGGTGCTTCTTTTTCCAGTGCCAGGGGTGCTTTTTTTCCGTTTCTCCGTTTCTTACTCTGATGTAGTGATGTGTGTGACTCTGTTTCTTTACAGTGAGGATTTCAGTTTCTTTACAGTTTCTTTACTTGTGTTAATGGCGTGAAATGTGGCTTGCGATCTCAGGCAGTTGTTTTGAATTTTCTCTATCATATATGATTTGGGCGAGGTTGTCCGTTTGGTTTTTGCATTTAGCCATGAGCAAGAGGAGTTTTATTATAATGCTGTAATTATTTTGCCCTTGTGGTTACCCTGTTCATATTATCTTATTATATTTCTTTATTCCTTTCCAAGCCTTTTTGCTCCTCTTCATGTCCATATCCAAATCTGTGTGACTTATGACCAGCCCGGGGCAGTTTTTTGAACTTTTTTTTGTTAAAAAAACTTGGATGGAGATGACCTAGCTAAGAATTGGATGGAAGATGACCTAGCAATTGGATGGAGGATTTCAGTTTCTTTACAGCTTCATATCTTTACAGTTTCTTTACAGTGAGGATTTCAGAACAGAGGTAGCGTGTGTGTGACTCTGTTTTTTCTTGCACTGAATTTGGATGCTGAATTGTGAATTTGTGATGAATGGATTTTATTTGGAGAAGAAAAACGTAATTGTGAGTCTGTTTGGATTTCAGAACAGGGGTGCACCGTGCACTGACTCTGTTTGGATTTCGAAAACAAAGTCTGTGAGTCTGTGATTGTGAATGGTTTGAGAGAAAACTGGGTTCTGATTTTGAAAATGGTTTGTTTATTTTCAGAGCTTACGGGACAGAGAGGAAAACACTACAAAGTTTGTGAACAACAAATAAATTAATCCTTTTGATGCTAATGATATTGATGAATGCTTGAGGAATGATAAGGAAGATGAAGGGAATGAAGCTGGTTTTAGTTTACATGACACACCAGCAGATTGTTTGTTTTAAGTTTGTTAATTATTAGTTAATGAAAAGTTATTTTAAATTATATATGACTTTTATTTGAACCATGTATTTTAAGATGTTTAAACTATGTATGAATTTTTATTTGAAGGCTTGAAATATGTATGAATTTTTATTTGAAACATGTTTTGTAAGGTGCTTGAACTATGTATAAATTTTTATTTGAAGCATGAATTTTTTTTTAATGTATTTTAAAATTCCTTACGAT
>Ga0307515_10020654_pt1 | contig 11730 bp, 8 predicted proteins | sample 17_EM_MG_FD_194513 | JGI IMG/M metagenome (GOLD analysis project Ga0307515, IMG submission 194513) | Populus trichocarpa ectomycorrhiza microbial communities from riparian zone in the Pacific Northwest, United States - 17_EM | ecosystem: Host-associated > Plants > Roots > Unclassified | place...
GTGTTACTTAAATAAGATAATTAATATGATCATGTTAACAATTTATAATGAGCTATTAATGACAAATCATCCGATTGGAACCTCCTTTGTGTGTGGTTTCCAGTTGAGTAATAAAAAGAGTTTATACCATACTTGTTTGAAATACCATTAGTGGATCCTCTAACCTTGACATTTGTTTTTCCTTACATTAATCTTCCATCTCAAAGTTCTCATCAACTTCTTCTTCTTCTTCTTCTTCATTACTACTACTACTACTACTACTACTACTACTACTATTATTGTTGTTACTGTTGTTGTTGTTATTCTTATTATTGTATTATTGTTGTCTATAATTTATACAGTTAACCTCCTTATGGTTCGACCCCGGTCTTGCCGAGTTATTTATTACTTCGACACTCCTACACTTGGAAGAAGACATCAATCTTTTGGTCGTGTCAGTGTGTATGGGTTTAGGAAGCGGTTGGCTGAGGAGAAGGGGTGAGAAAGAAGATCTGTGGAAATAAGGGACGTGAGAGGAGAAGGGAGTATGTGGTGGTTGTCTTGTGGCTGAGAGGGAGAGTAGCGGCTAAAGGGAAGATCAATTGAGGGGGAGCGGCTTCTTTTGGCTGGGAGAGTGGGAGCTGGAAGGTGGGGTAGAGATGGATTTAGGTTTAGAGTTTCCTTGTCTTTCCCATGGTTTTTTCAAAATTCCCCCCTGTATGTGTTGTGTAAACTAGTATTTATAGGAGAAGTGTGGCATGGCCACAAACATATTAGTCCCTCAACATCTTTTTTTTTTAATTTTGATTTTCCTTATTTTTTGTATTTTGTTTTTCAAAAACGAGCAATATCAACGTCGACTCAATGAGGAAAATTACTGATTTTAAAAATGACGTGTGAAAAGTCAAATGCGTTTGAAAGACCTTTGAAAATTTAAATTCTTTTGAAACGACGTTGAAAATGCTAAAAACGATACAAATATATCAAAAATGTATTTTTTTTGGGTTTTTGTTGTTTTTTGCTATTTTTATTTTTTTAAATTTTTTTATCAAAACATGGGTCAGAAATTGGGTAGCAACATATGCCCCCTCTTTACAATGCTTACGAAGCAAAACATCATCAATGTCTTGCATAGTAAGCTTGTAATGAAAGGAAAAAAAATGATCTCATTATCTTGGGCGACCTGCAAGAAAATTGGTCTATTTTCACGGGCGACCTGCCCACACTCACACTGGTCTATTTTCATGGGCGACCTGCCCATACACACTCACTTTGGTCTATTTTCAAGGGCGACCGGCCCACACATATTCACCCGAGTCTATTTTCAGGGGCGACCAGCCCATGCACACTTACCCTGGTCTATTTTCATGGGCAACCTGTAACATCCCACATCGAAAGAAGAGTGTCCAGAGCCAGGGCATATTAAGGCAGTTGGTACCTAACCTTGCAGGACGCGTTTTAGGGCCTGTGGGCTGGCAGGAACAAAACCGTGAGGCGTGGAAGCCGGGTTGGGCTAAGCCATAGTGGATAATATTCTACAAGGAAGAGTGGGTCGGGCCTTACATATGGTATCAGAGCCGAGGACGGCTTGTTCTTAAGATGGGGGGATTGTAACATCCCACATCGAAAGAAGAGTGTCCAGAGCCAGGGCATATTAAGGCAGTTGGTACCTAACTTTGCAGGACGTGTTTTGGGGCCTATGGGCTGCCAGGAACAAATCCGTGAGGCGTGGAAGCCGGGTTGGGCCGAGCCATAGTGGACAATATTTTGCAAGGGAGAGTGGGTCGGGCCTTACATAACTATAACATCCCCTATTCCGGGATAAAAACAACAATCTCATGTCCACCGTAAAACAGAGTATTAAAATCTACCGAAATTTTGATGGAGTCCCCTCTAAACCAGAAGGTTCCAAGTTATCGACATGTAACCTGTTTACACTTCTAATAACTCGCATCTCATAACTTAAATCCTAACCCAATCAGCCTGGGTTTCAATTTCCACAAATATTCTCACACCTATCAACCACAATATTTATGATATACATTATATAACAAAATATCATTATGGATGGATAAAAAAATATAAATACATAGACATGAAATATGGTTATATGAACTATAGAGTTAAGTTCATTCAAACAAATTTAAACATTAATTATACAAATTAAGTTACACAAACATTTTCATGTTTACAAAATACAAGGGTATACCCCCTAGAACCTAAATTATATAAAAAGGGAACATAAGCTAGGATCTACTCCTATCGTGCATGTGATGATCCTGAAACAAAATACATATTATTGAAAGGTGAATATCACATAAATATAACAACACGAAAATCTAACAATATCAATAGGGTAACATGCATTCATATTTTGTTCACTTCTCCCTTCTGGTTTTCATTAGAATCTCTTCCTTATTCAACTATTAGTAACCGTACCCTCTATCACTATTAACCTCCATTCTAGAGTTTATAAGATCAAGAATGATTATTTTTATTTAACACATTACCGATACCAATTTCACTGGTATCATCAGCATCACCTCGTAGGAGTCGATGCAAGGTGATCCCCTTGCTCGGGATCCTAACATACACTAAATGTATGCTAGCCAATACATGGTGATCCCCTTACCCAAGATCCTAACATACACTAAATGTATGCTAGCCAATACACGGTGACCCGGGATCCTAACATACACTAAATGTATACTAGCCAAAACATAGTGATCCCCTTACCCGGGATCCTAACATACACTAAATGTATGCTAGTTTACGCCTCAAGTCACACTTCTCATATTTCCTTTGTCAGTGATAGTTTCATCACTTAACAATTCACACAACACCCTTTCCCCTTGAATACATATACATTCAGAAATTCACATTTCACATTGGTAATATATATTAAATCATGGAATTTAACTAGAAGGTATAGGTGCGATTCACCTACCTGTAATAGAAGCTCTACTCGTGCTCCCCTATTGCTGTTGTTGCACCACGCCTGTGGCCCTCCTGCAAATCACAGGTTATCTCATAAATTTTCCTCACTCAAGGATATGTTTTATAATAACCATATCAACAACCAATAAGTCTTTCTTTCAGTCATCTCTTAATATTTTATGTTTTTCTCATTTCACCCATTAATATTGTCGTTCTTTATCCAACCCCAATTATCATTCCTTTCTTTATTTTTGGACTGTTACTATCTAATTGTTACTGTCTCATTTTTGAAATGTTACTGTCTGACCTCTCCTTAGATTTTTAACTATATCTGGAGTTACAGAACTCCGATTGAAGCAAGATTAGTCTCGTTGGAAAGCTAAGACATGAGGCTATAAGTTTTATGATTAAGGAGAACCCAATTCTGCCTCTAAGATAGTCAAAATTGCTCATCAACAAACACTTGGACTATTATTGTCCAACTGTTACTGTCTCGTTTTTGAACTGTTACTGTCAGACCTCTCCTCAGATTTTTAACTATATCTGGAGTTATAGAACTCAAATCTATAATTTAACATCCAAGCAGCAATTCATAATTGACTTTAAAACAACTCATAAGACCATGTTTAGAATATCTTACCCGGTACGAATCAAGGTCTCGATCCCTCCTTTTCTTTCTAATGATAGTCGGCCCTCCCCTATTCTCTTCTTGTTCAATTTTTCTTGTAAATCCCTCGCCCACCAGTGTTTATTTTACCTATAACCCTTAATCTTGGAAGGGTTCTTGAAATTTGGTGTTTCTCTCTTGATCTGTAAAAATAGATACCAAAACTCCCTCTCTTCTTTCATCATGATAATTGCAGATTTGTTTTTTGTAAGAGAGTAGTATTTATGCTCTATAATTATTCTTATTTGCATTTAGGCCCCATTTTCTTTAAGTGTATTCATTTTGCCCCCACTTCTTTTTAGTTTAGTTTATTTTCTTTAATTTAATCCAACCTTGATTTTCTCGGGATTTACATGACCTACCCTTTCGATTGGGTTATCCCATCCAGAGATCCCCTTTAACCAGAACTAAAACCTGTGTGGTTGGGCTAAACTGAGATCCCATCAGGCGATCCCCTTTAACTAGAACCAAAATCTGTGTGGTTGGGCTAAACTAAGATCCCATCTGGCGATCCCCTGTAACCAGAACCAAAATCTGTGTGGTTATTAGCTCAATGATTATTTCTTTGTCCACGATCTTACTGGATTTCATTGAGGATTTTCCTGTAACAAATCAAAAATGTATGTGCAATGCTTTGAGGTTAGATGACATGCATGCATCTTTACCTTATCTGAAATATAGGTCCCCCCCTCTTTGATGTTCCATCGTCATAGGGTGCCTTTGTTTGATATCCAAAGCCTTCTTTGCTCTTTCAATGTACTGACTCATTCATGTGCTAGCCATCCACTCAACTGTAAATGCAGTGCCTATCCTAGGCTGTCTTTGATGATTATTGTTTTCGCTGTTTATCAAGCATAACCGTGCCCCCAAGTGTGGTGTTGCTTGATTCGTCATGAAAGAGCTCAACAAATCATTCATCTCCTAGATTCTCTAGAACTCATCAAGAGGGTTTCTGGTGTCGTCCTCATCTTAGATTGCTAATCAGCCATCGACTTGCCTCCAGTTCAAACAATACTTTTCAAGTATATATTATCATCCAATCGTCCAGACATGCATCTCATAGCTTGCAGTAAAAGGCTCTTTTGTTGAATGCCCAGTGTTCTTCTCAAGAGATTCCTCTTGGTTCATCTAATCAGATTGTGAAAACAAATGCATTGGAATTATCAATGATGTTCAATTTATCACCCATATTCATGCGGTGAAGTGCACCTTTGAGCTACAAAACAAATGGTCCCACAATTAGTCTTGGTGGGGGTCTCTTTCTCTATTTATTCGAATGCAACTGCACAATAACATTTGTCAGGAATCATAGCCATGTTTCAGAAAATAACCCAAGATGAAGATGTCCTTCAAATGCAGTGTTGCTCATCAATTGCTGCTGAAATTCACTAGATCATGGATTGTCTTTGCCCTCAGTTGATCTGAATATGTTCGTTCACTGATTCATCATTTGAACACCTTTCTTTTCCTCTAGCTGATCTAAATATTGTTTGTTTTCCTTCTCAGGGTCCACTGTATTGCCCCAACCGCTCAGCTTTTCAAAGGGTGTCAAGAAGTGTTGATGTCATTCTTGTTAAGGATTTTGCAAATTCGGTCAATGTTCTTCCTGTTTGACAATCTTGTTCTGGAATCAACTCTCATATTTCAAAGATCATGTCTATTCAATAATTGTTGAAATCAAATCAGAGAGATGTAGGTTTTGGAAAAGATTTTGAAAATCAAGCTTCTTTGATTTAAAAAAACCCAACACACGCCATTCAAAATACATAGTCCTTTAATTGTCTTGTATTTTGAAAACAGAAATTGACCCGTTGTAAGATTAAAATGGCATTTCCATGGTTCTTTGTATCCATTTTAAACTTTGATTTTGGGTATATCTTTTGATGGTCTGTGATGAGGTGACCTTCTGTGGATTTCAAGAAAGAAGATGTTCAAGTCAAAACTTGAGGCTTTATCAAGAAAGATTGTTTCTTTTTCTTAGTACCAATTTTATCAACATGCATAATAACTAGTAGCTTGATTCATGAAGTCACGACCTTTATGGAACAACTTTTCAAGTTTTGAGATCATCATTTATCGATTCAGATTACTTACTTGATTAAAAAGGGCTTTTTAAAGCACGTAATGCAGGCTATGGTTCATGGTTATGAAAGAAAGGAATTTCACAAGCTCAAAAGGTGTTTGAGGGTTTCAAGAACCTAGGATCAACATCAATTATTCATCAATCTCTTTTCCTCTTGTTGTCTTTATAGAGAAAGTGACCTATAACCTTATTAATCTCAAAGATTAGAGACTTTATCATTGATACCAAAAGACAATGTTTGTAACTCGATATTTTTTCTAGTATTGACTTTTAGCGTTTGCTGTCTCTTTCCTTGATTGAAACTTCTTTTGCCCTTCCTAAACTTGATAGGCGTTCTCCTTCCTTAATATTTGACTTGCATTTAAGTGCAGGCCATTTCCACTCTCTTTTTTTTCATAGCCTTCCTCAAAGTTTTCTTACATGCCCCTAATCTATGGTTTCTTTCTTTTATGCCTCTCTCAATCATTGGACTTTTGTTTTAAGCCTTCCCCTTATCCATGGACTCTAACATTGTCTTCATCTTTGATAACATAAATCTTTTATTTGCCCCTAGTGTGAGGTGTGATCCTAGTCAGGGTTTCTTTTGAAAAGAAATATTCTATCATGCTCAAAATGGGTTTGCAAAGGATATAATCTTTAGAAAGTAAAGGGATAACAAAAATGGTCTTTTCTCATTCCAAGCAAGGTTGGTTAGAACCGATAAATTTTGACCTCATCCAGTGTAATGATTTGGACTTGTAAGAATCATGATTCACGAGTCCATAACTACCGAATCTACTACGTGTCGTTATGCATACTACTAAAATTTAGCTCTATGATGTGTGGTTCAGTTTCATGTATGAGTTTAAAATTGTTTGATCACCTCATGTCATTTTCAAGCATCGAGTCATTTTTACAATCAAAACACTTTTAATCTTTTAAGATTGACTAGCCTTAATTTTGCATGTTGGAGTTCGATCATTTTTTTTTTTTGTCAAAATACACATTGAAATAAACATCTCATGCTTTTAGAACAACAAAGAGACAATGAAAAGACATGTTTCGTTAAAGGATGAGATGTGACCCCAAAACAAAATGCAAAATGAAAAAAATCCATAACAAAATGATTGACAGTTCAACACCCTTCTTGGATCAGCTTTTCTGGTGATATTAGTGTTTTACCAAGCATTCATAATCACTTGTCATTCTGAGAATGTTGTGGTGACAATATGATTGATGACACCATCTTTCACCAACTTAACTTGCCTCTTAAATATCAACCTCCAACTCGATTTTTGAAATTCTTGCAACTGTTCAATTGAAATGGTCGAGGACACCACCATGATATTCACATCTCTTGTATGGATTATACCGCCTATGAAGCAGTGGTTGCATAGGATTTGACGAAGTCAGGGCAACAAATCTGAAATATATCAGATGTTGTTAGGCAAACTTGAGTGGAAGAGGTATGTCAATCTTGGCAAAGACATTTGAGTAGTTGATGCTACAACGAGATCTGACTAAACCACATAACTAAGGGTTTTCACCTTGAGTTTCATCTCCTGATTTATCTCTCATCACTGTTCTAGAATCCTTACCAGAACCTTCAATCTTTCCCATCATTATAGCTTGTTCAACTCTTTCAACAATCCTCACACTCTCATGTCAATCTTCTACGGTTGTTGTGGGTGTTTGAAGATAGTTGGAAACCTTTCAAGGCTGTTAGGTAATCCTGGTAGTGTGCCACACCGCCACTACCGACATGTGGAATCACACATTGTCTCTACTAGGGGAGAAAATGACGACTATGAATCTCCTCTATTTCCTTTTTGATTCCTCACTGACGGTGCAACAAACAGACACCTATAGAGGGAGTTTTGCTCTATTGAAGTTTCAGTCTTCTTCCTGTTTTTTAACTCAGGTCTGTCTCTTCTCCTTACTTCTAGGTTTTCATGCTGACACTGATAGGAGAAAATTATAGATAATCTGAAACTAATACATCCACTCTTGTATTCTCCGCTGGCAGAACCACCAACAGATCTCTGTAGAGGGAATTCTGCTACGTTGAAGTTCTATATTTGCTCCTGTTTTTTCATTCCTACATCCTGTGCCGCTGGACCAGAATGGAGTTAAAAGTGGAGGTGCATGGAAAGAAGGCCCCGACTCATGGCGCGAAAGGCTAGCAGTTATTGGATGCTACTGGAAAGATGCAAAGGATGTGAACAACTAACAACGCAGTTGAACAAGAAAGGAGATTGTCATTCATTGATGACTGGAGGCATTGCTGCCACTATTCATGACTGCAAAGACGGAGAGGCGGTGCCACTTTAGTGTTTACAGCATCTACTGGTGGAGTGCTTAGGAGAAAAGTCAATTATGTCTTCCTTGTGGGGGTCATGGACTAGCAGTATTTCCACAGGAGGCTGTGTAAACATTCCCTTTTCATTCTTAAAGCCCAGCACTTGTTCAACTAGATCAAGGAGTCTAGCTACTTCAGCTTTACTGCTCTTAATTTCTTTTGACAATGAGCCTCTCTCTAACCTCTTTCTTCATTTTCCATCTTTTTTTTTTCGAATCAGGTATAGCTGAGATTATATGGGGGAACCTACTTTTCAACTCAGTGCATGCATGATAAATGTATGAACATGCAATCTATATGATGAACTCGCCCTTCGAGGGGTGACACATGATCGTAACTCTTGCATGATGAAACAAGAATCTTGATTCTTGCCCAAACTCTATAATGAAAATTTTCTGAGTGACGGTAATTGTGCCACCCACAGGTCTTGAGTTCAAGATGCTTCAAGAAGGGTTTGCCCTGATGCAAATAAAAATAGCACATACCACCTAAGGATGGATTCTATTCATTATATGAACATGGATAGGTTTTTTACCTGGTCTGAAAAGGGTCTCATATCTGCTCAGTGACGATCTTCGTAAAGACAGTATAGGGGCATTGTAAGAAATGGTTAGGGCATGTATACCCACCATTACCAAGCAGGCACTCAGATATGAGTTGGGTATTTCACACATCTAAACCCTGACCAATAGTCATAGGGCAGATCGCTAATTCCCCACCTAACTTAGAAGCTTGTGTGTGCTTTCAAAAATAAAGACATGTGATGCATGAGACAATTCTATATAATGCATAGAGAAAAACATTAACAAAAAAAAAACAAAAAGCAAAAACTTAAACACATCAAATACACCAAGCTTAGTCCAATATTGTCAGAAATAGTACCTTCCCCAGTGGAGTCACCATTATGTCGCACGTCCCCACGCGATGTCTATTGGCAATTTTCATTCGTTTGCTTTTTTTTGGGAGTCGCAACCTAGTATTTGGTTCAAGATCACTAGGAAACCCAGGTGTACTAGTCTTGTCAAATATTCACGGGTAAGGGACTGGTTGTGGCTACGGAAAGTATTAGCACCCCTAGCGCACCCTACCTAAGGAAAGCTGCTTGGTGGTTTTGATGTGTTAAAGAAGTTTTAAAATTTTTATCTTTTCATCAGATATTAAGAATACAACTTGCATGTAAGTTCATAATCCTTAACCGTGAGCAAATCAAAACAATAAATTTTTCTTTCGTCTTTGCGGCTTTATCATAAAAAACATCCATAAAAAAAAACACATTCACTTTTACTTTATTTTACACATACAACCATGTTCCCAAAATAACAAAAATTCAAAATAAATCAAATACAATTAAAAAAATTACAAAATAAACCCCAAAAAATCCAAAGCCTTCTGGAATCTGCAGGAACAATGCTGAGGAACTTCTTGGATGGTGGGAACAGTACTGTGAAGCCTATGGGACAATAGGAACCGTGGTGGTGTGTTTGCTCCACGCGCCACCGCCACTGATGGCACATGGGTTCACGCGCCGCCGCGAGGAAGAACCTGGAAACAGTGGGATCTAGAACAACTTCCTCCCTTCTTCCGTTCCTTGCCAGCGGTGACCTGTAAAACACAAAAAAAAAAGCAATAAACAGTTGATTTTATCTTTTTCTTTCTTTGTTCTTTTCAGATCTGCTTCTGTGTCTCTTTTCTTTTTTTCTGATCTGCTTCACCACATATGTTTTTTTCTTTGTTCACTTCTTCTTCTCCTTTGCTTCAGGTAGCTGGCGGCAAGGAGGAGGAACAACTGAGGGAGGGAGACGCTGCTGCACAGCTAGTGGAAGGAGATGAAGAATACAGCGGGGGCTACCGCTGTGTTCAGTCTAGAGATGAAAGGAGCGGTTGTGGGTCTTTTGGGTGGAGATCTGCGAGGGAAAGAAGGAGGGTGAGCGGCGGACAGATCTGTGAGGGGAAGAGGGTGAGGTGGTTACCGGTCGTGTTTGGTCAGCGAGAATGGATGGGTCAGTGGAGAGTCGGGAAGTGAGGCAAATTGGAGGAAAAGAGGGAGTTGTGGGTGGGTGTGTATGGGTCTGGGAAGCGGTTGGTTGAGAAGAAGGGGTGAGAAGGAAGATTTGTGGAAATAGGGGCTGTGAGAGGAAAAGGGAGTCTATGGTGGTTGTCTTGTGGCTTAGAGGGAGAGCAGTGGCTAAAGGGAAGATCAGGTGAGTGGGAGCTAGAAGGTGAGGTAGAGATGGATTTAGGTTTAGGGTTTCCTTGTCTTTCCCTTGGTTTTTTCAAAATTTCCCCCTCTGTGTGTGTTGTGTAAACTAGTATTTATAGGAGAAGTGTGGCATGACCACAAACATATTGGTCCCTCAACTTCTTTATTTTTTTAAAATTTTGATTTTTCTTATTTTTGTGTTTTGTTTTTTGGAAAATGAGCAATATCAACGTCGACTCAACGAGGAAAATCACTGATTTTAAAAATGACGCATGAAAAGTCAAATGCGTTTGAAAGACCTTTGAAATTTTAAATTCTTTTGAGACAACATGGAAAATACTAAAAACGATACAAATATATCAAAAATGTATTTTTTGTTTTTGGGTTTTCATTGTTTTTTGCTATATTTGGTTTTTTTCTGAAAATTTATCAAAACATGGGTCAAAAATAGGGTAGCAACAAATATTAAAGCCTGACTTGTTTTGATTTTTTTCCTTGTAATATTTTTTTACAAGCTGTGGTATCACTGAAGGAACAAGAGGTTTGGGAATGACAAGAGGAGAGGTCTACAATCCTCGGACTTTCTTGGGAGGTATTTTGGGTCCAGGTCCTAAGGGATGAGGCTGGCCAATTAAGGATTGGGGAGGCTAGTGATGAAGTTGTAATAAACTTTAGACATGATTGGACTTTACATAGCTGGTTGATATTAGGCTAGAAAAATGACTTAATCACCGGTTACGAGCTTTCCTACAAAACAAGTTTTTTATTGATAAAAGGAACCCTCTAATGCTTAAATTAGAACATGTAGGAGGAGTAGAATATGTGTGAAGAGAATGTGTCTGGAGAAGGGAGAGTAATGTATGGTGTGAGCTTGTTGGATTGTTGAATGATTACTTATAGTTTATGGAATTGTTGTGTTGATACGGAACAACCCACCATGACAAAGGATCCATTAGAGGTGCTAATAAGGTTAATCACCAAGTTAAAGGCCGATAAGCTAAATGAGGTATTGAATGGGCCTGTTCAAAGCATTTAGGTCAAAGTTGACTTCAAGGAGGCTTTAAAACATATAGGCAGCCTATAATCAACCTGATCCATGTACAAGAAGTGCTCAACTCAACCCCAACTTGGGCTTAGGGCTGGCGACATAATTGGGCAACGTTGTTTGAACTTTCCATATTCTACAAAGAAAGATAGGTGGTGACAATTAATACCAAGATTGCAAGGATATTTGGCAGAATATTTTGGGAGCTTTCATATTCTACGAGGAAACTAAAGGGCGGGAACTATTACAAAGAATTTTATGTTTATTTAGGAGAGTTAAAGTCAACAGCAATAATTTTTAATATTCAAGGACATGTAAGTTGGTTTTGGGTTTATTTTTCCTAATGCATAGTTATACTATAGTAAGAATAATTTTCAATCTGACTGTTGGATCGAGCTGAACTTTTTCCAAAAGTTTTTAGAGGTATTTTTTTTCTGTTGTATTAGAATTTCAAGTCAATTTGACATCGAGAAGGCCTTGT
>Ga0307515_10020655_pt1 | contig 11730 bp, 9 predicted proteins | sample 17_EM_MG_FD_194513 | JGI IMG/M metagenome (GOLD analysis project Ga0307515, IMG submission 194513) | Populus trichocarpa ectomycorrhiza microbial communities from riparian zone in the Pacific Northwest, United States - 17_EM | ecosystem: Host-associated > Plants > Roots > Unclassified | place...
TCGACGCGGCCGGCATCTGGATGCCGGCCGCGTCGAGGACGTCCTTGCGGTACATCAGGAAGGACGACTCGCCGTAGAACGGCTCGCCGTAGAGCTTGCCGTCGTCCGCGGTCAGCGACTTGGTCATCGGCGGCAGGATGTCGGCCTGGTCGAACGTCGGGTCGGCCGCGACGTAGTCGTCGAGCGGAGCGATCCACTTGCTCTTGGCGTAGATCGGGATCTCGAAGTTGCTCAGCGAGGCGACGTCGTACTGGCCGGCCTGGCTGGAGAACTCCTGACTGATCTTGTCCCGGACGTCGTTCTCCGGCAGCACGGTGAAGTTGACGCCGATGCCGGTCTGCTTGGTGAAGTTGTCGGCGGTCAGCCGCTGCAGGTCGATCATCTGCGGGTTGTTGACCATCAGCACGTCGATGCTGTTCGCCCCGCCGGAGCCGCCGCTGGTGCCGCCCCAGCCGGCGCATCCGGGGAGCAGGAGCAGGGCGGCGGCGGATGCGGTCAGGACCGTGCGGACGCGTACGCCAGACATGGGGCCTCCCCGATGAGGCGGACATATTCCCCGACATGGGTGCTGCCGGTAACACACCGGCCATCAGTACATGCCTGAGATCGACACAATGTCAACCGCACGTCACGCAGTGCAGCATCAATGATCGTCGAAGCCCGCCCGGTCCTCCACTGTGTGGGGACCCGGCCCGGTCAGGCCACCCGCGCCTCGTTCCGGAAGACCCGGACGATGTCGCCGCGGTGCAGTTGGCGGCCGCGGCGGGTGTCGACCTCGCCGTTGACCGTGACGTCGCCCGAGGCGATCAGGATCTTGCCCTCGCCGCCGGTGTCGATCAGATCGGCGAGCTTGAGGAATTGTCCGAGTCTGATCATGTCTCCGTCGATTGGCACGTCGCGCATGCCGTTCATCTTGCCGGAACCTCGAAAAACTTCCCGCGGACGGTTGAACCTTTCCGGCCCCGGACACGAACTACCGGACGTGAGCCGATTCCTCATCACCCGCCGCGCGGGCGTGCTGACCGCCGCCGCTGCCGCCGCTGTGCTGGGCACGGCGGCCCCCGCCCTCGCGGACGCCACGGTCAGCCCGGCCAGCGCAGTGCAAGGCAGCGGGGAAAACCTGACCTTCCGGGTCACCAACACCGAGCAGGTCCCGCTCACCCGGATCAAGCTGGTGCTGCCGCCGGACAGCCCGATCGCCGAGGTCTATCCGCTGTCGGTGGACGACTGGGCGCCGCAGATCACGACCCTGAAACTGCAGACGCCGCTCACCACGATCCACGGCGACACCGAGACCACCGAGACCGCCGCCGCGATCACCTGGATCGCGATGCCCGGCAAGTCGCTCGCGCCGGGCAAGTCGACCGACCTGAGCGTCGCCGTCGGCCCGCTGCCGACGCTGAGCAAGATGCAGTTCACGATCCAGACCACGCATGCCGACGGCACCGCCGGTGCGGCCGTGCCGCCCGTGTCGCTCGCGCTCACCGCGGCCACGGCGCAGCAGCAGGCCGCGGCGCACGCGGAGCACGACACCACCGGCACCACCGCCGACGGCACGAGCGCCGACGACTCCGCGTTCGCCGCCGTGGTCGCCCAGGCCGACCAGGGACCGAGCATGTGGTCGATCGGCGGCTGGCTGATCGCGGCGCTGGCCGCGGCCGCCGCGATCGTCTCCATCGTGCGGGGCCGCCGCCGCAACCCGGGCCCGGCCGCCGAAGCGGACGAGGCCGACGAGCCCACGGACGAGACCGAGAGCAAGGACGACAGCAAGGAACCGGTCGGCGCCGGCGCGGGCAAGCTCCGCGTCAGCAGCTGGCGGTACCAGGACGGCCCGGAATAGGAGAAGCTTCCCGCGCAGGTGGGCGCGGGTGGTGTCGTGCTGATGCGCGTGGGGCGCGGAACACGACTGGCGGGTGGGGCCCAGGGCACGGCCCACGACCTGCGGCGTGCGGGGCGGGAAGGTTCGGCTTCCCGCCCCGCTGCATGTCCCGCGGATGGAGATGGCTCAGACGGAGACGGTGCGCGGGGTCTGCAGGGCTCCGACGATCTCGTGCAGGACCCGTTCCGCGTCCTCGTGCGGGATCTGGCAGGTGCCGGCCGCCAGGTGGCCGCCGCCGGCGTAGCGCAGCATCACCTCGCCGATGTCCACCGGCGAGGTCCGGTCCAGGATGCTCTTGCCGCAGGCGAAGACCGTGTTCAGCTTCTGCCGGCCCCAGATGATGTGCACCGAGACCCGGGCCTCGGGGAACAGCGCGTACACCATGAAGCGGTTGCCGGCGTGGATCGTCTCCTCGTCGCGCAGGTCGACGATCACCACGTCGCCCTCGACATGGCTGACCCGGCGCAACTGCTCGATGAACCGCGGCGCGCAGTCCCGGAACAGCACCGCGCGCTCGGCGACGTCGGGCAGCGCCAGGATCTCGTCCACGTCCTGGTGGTCGATGCACGCGTCGATCAGCTGCATCATCAGCTGGTAGTTGGAGATCCGGAAGTCGCGGAACCGGCCCAGGCCGGTGCGGCTGTCCATCAGGAAGTTGAGCAGCGTCCACCCCTTCGGCTCGAGGATGTCGTGCAGCTCGTACGCCGCCGAGTCGGCCTGGTCGACGGCGCGCATCAGCTCGGCCGAGATGTGCGGGAAACGCGGCGCGCCGCCGTAGTGGTCGTAGATCACCCGGGCCGCGGACGGCGCGTCCGGGTCGATCACGTGGTTGGTCCGCTCGCCGGGATTGCGCAGCATCTCCGAGTGGTGATGGTCGAAGACCAGGTGCGCGCCCGGGGCGAACGGAAGATTGGTCAGAATGTCCTGTTCGGTGACCTCGACGGTGCCGTCCTGGACGTCCTTCGGATGCACGAAGGTGATCTCGCCGATCAGGTCGAGGGTGCGCAGCAGGACGGCACAGACGAGACCGTCGAAATCGCTGCGGGTAACAAGCCGGTACTTCACGTGGACTCCCCCTTGGCGCCATGCCCCTTGCACCCCAGTTTGCCACTTTTATGCTTATGGGCCTGGTCGCATCCCAGAACGGTGTGAACCACGAAGGCCTCGCGCTGCGTAAGGTTCAGTCAGACGGATACGTATGCGGCCGGAGGACAGACGCAGCCATGGACAACGCCCCTCAGCTAACGCAGGAGCGCAGCGCCCCACCCGCAACTCTGGTGATCTTCGGCGCGTCGGGCGACCTGACCCGCCGCAAGCTACTGCCGGCCGTGGAGAGCCTGGCCCGGCACAATCGGCTGCCCCGCGAGTTCGCCCTCGTCGGTGTCGCCCGCACCCCGATGGACGACGCGCAGTTCGTCGCCAGCTCGCTCGGCGACCGCAGCCTCGGGGACAAGCTGCAACTTCAGGGCGGAGTCAGGTACGTATCGGGCGGCTACGACGACCCGGAGACCTACAAGCTGCTGGCCGAGACGCTCGACGAGCTGGACGCCTCGCGCGGCACCGCCGGCAACCGCATCTTCTACCTCTCCACCCCCGCCGAGGCGTTCGAGCCGGTGATCAACGGGCTGGCCGGCGCGGGGCTGAACCACGCACGCGAGGGCTCGTTCGCCCGGCTCGTGATCGAGAAGCCGTACGGTAAGAGCCTGCTCACCGCGCGCGAGCTGGACGGCATCGTGCACGCCGCGTTCGACGAGCCGCAGGTCTTCCGGATCGACCACTACCTGGGCAAGGACACGGTCCAGAACGTGATCGCGCTGCGCTTCGCCAACTCGATCTTCCAGCCGATCTGGGATCGCAGCTGGGTCGACCACGTGCAGATCACCGTGGCCGAGACGCTCGGCGTCGGCACCCGGGGCGGCTTCTACGAGAACGCCGGCGCGATGCGCGACATCGTCCAAAATCATGTGCTGCAGGTCCTCGCGCTGGCGCTGATGGAGCCGCCGGCCTCGTTCGACGCCGAGGGGCTGCGCAACGAGAAGGTCAAGCTGCTGCAGGCGATCCGGCTGCCCACCAACCGGGACATCGCCGAGCTCGCGGTCCGCGGCCAGTACACCCGCGGCGGCACCCGGGACGACCTGATGGCCGGCTACCGCGACGAGGCCGGCGTCGACCCGCTGTCGCGCACCGAGACCTACGCGGCGATGCGGCTGAACGTCGACAACTGGCGCTGGGCCGGCGTGCCGTTCTATGTGCGGACCGGAAAGCGGCTGCCGGCCCGGGTCACCGAGGTCGCGCTGCAGTTCCAGCGGCCGCCGCACCTGCCGATCCCGACCACCCAGCTCACCGAGCTGGAGGCGGACGCGCTGATCCTGCGGATCCAGCCCAACGAGGGCATCTCGCTGCGCTTCGGCGCCAAGGTGCCGGGCCACTCGTTCCGGGTGCGCACGGCGAGCATGGATTTCTCGTACGACAAGACGTTCCGCGAGGAGTCGCCCGAGGCCTACGAGCGGCTGCTGCTGGACGCCCTGCTCGGCGACCCGACGCTGTTCATCCGCACCGACGAGGTCGAGCAGTGTTGGCGGATCGTCGACCCGATCATCGAGCACTGGGCGAACGACGCCTCGCCGATCCCGACCTACGAGGCGGCCTCCTGGGGCCCGACCGACGCGGACCGGCTGATCGGCCGCTCGGGCCGCCGCTGGCGCAACGAGCTGTAGGCGGTCAGTCCGCCGACCGCGCCGCCAGGGTCTCCAGTGCCCGGGCGGCGTGGTCGTTCATGTTGGTCTCGCTGTGGATCACGTCGAGGATCCGCCGGTCGGTGTCGATCACGAAGGTCATCCGCTTGGTGCTCAGCGGGCCCAGCGGGAGCTTGCGCTTGACGCCCAGCGCGCTCGCGACCTTGCTCTCCGGGTCGCTGAGCAGCGGATAGTCGAAGCCGTTCAGGTCGGCGAACTTCTTCTGCTTGTCGACCTGGTCCCGGCTGATCCCGACGCGCTGCGCGCCGGCCGCGGCGAACTCGGCGGCCAGGTCGCGGAAGTTGCAGGCCTCCACCGTGCAGCCGCTGGACAAGGCCGCCGGGTAGAAGAAGAGGACCACGGGACCGCCGGCGAGCAGCTCGCTCAGCCGGCGCGGTGTGCCGGTCTGATCGGGCAGTTCGAAGTCGTCGACGATGTCGCCCTTGCCGATACCCATCCGGGCCACCCTTTTATAGATGTTGCTTGATCGAGCAGTTTGCCTGATCGAGCATAGCGCCGCTCCCTGATCGAGCATGGCGCCGCCGAATGCGGCCAGTCGGCGCCGCACCGCTTAGGGTGAGAAGACCACCGTCCCCCGCGAAACGAACCGACTGACCCTGCCCACCCCCCGAACCGAAAGCGACACCGACATGCAGGTCTCGGTCGCGCACCACCCGCCGAACACCGCCGTCCTGATCCTGCGCGGCTCCCTGGACATCGACACCGCCCCGTCGCTCAAGGCGAACCTCAACCGGCTCGTCGAGCGGCCCGTCCCGCACGTCGTGGTCGACCTGGCCGGTCTCGACTTCTGCGACTCGATGGGCGTCGGCGTGCTGGTCACCGCCCACGGGCGGGCGATGGAGCGGGGCGGCTGGGTCCGCCTGGCCGCGCCGTCGGGTTTCCTGCGCCGGCTGCTCGACACGCTCGGGCTGACCGAATACCTCTCGCTGCACACCGATGTGGAGACCGCGCTGAAGGACTGAGCCGATGGGGACGCCGCGTCCGGCGCCCCCATCGCGTGCGTACCCCTCAGCTGGCTACCCCTCAGCTGGTCACGCCGAAGGCCACCCGGCCCAGCGTGTCCTCGGTGCCGATGAAGCCCTCCGCCGGGCTGAACGCGTCGTCGCCGAAGTCGACGTCGACGTCGTCGGCCGTGCCGCCGAACCCGTCGGGGCCGACGCCGAACAGCACGTCGAAGTTCTCGCCGCCGGAGTCCATCACGTTCGGCCGGGCGTCGCCGTTGTCGGTGTGCCAGTTGCCGAAGAAGTGGCCGCCCTCGTGCGCCACCACGTTGCCCAGCGCGTGCCCGACAAAGGCGATCTTGTCGCTCTGCGGCCCGAGGTAGGTGTTGAACGAGTCCTCGGGGCCGGCCGGCTGGCTGACCTCGTCGAGCAGGACCAGCGCCGTCTCCTCGGTCTCGAAGTTGCCCGGGTCGATGCTCTGCGCGATGCCGATCGTGCCGACCCCGGACTCGGCGATGGTGCCGCCGATGATGATCCGGCTGACGTTCGCCTCGCCCCACGGGTCGGGGTCGTCCCTGCTGTTCAGGATCTTCAGCCGGAACTTCTTGTTCAGCCCGCTGTCGACCATGTCCTTCTTGATGTTCTCGGTCACCGCGGCGACCACCGCATCGATCAGCGCGTCCTGGTCGGCGTTGGTCAGGCCCCAGTTGGCCACGAACGCCGAGAACGGGCTCAGGTCCACGTTGCCGGTGCCGCCGAAGACGCCGGTGTTGACCCGTTCGCCGTCGAAGTCCAGGAACAGCGTCTGGATCGGCCGGGAGCTCTGCAGCGTCGGCCGGTACGCCTCAACCGTGATGTCGTAGGCGCCCTCGCCGCTGCGTACGCCGATGTAGTGCCAGCCGGACTTGGTGGCCACGTAGTCGGTGGCCGCGGTGCCGCCGCCCGGCAGCGGGGAAGCCATCGGATAGATGAAGGAGGCGTCCTGGTCGGAGCCGTGCACCTCGCGCGGGTCCGTGTCGTAGACGGTCAGATATCCCGGGGAGCCCTTGACCGTCGCGCCGAGCACGTCGCCGGCCTTGAGCTCGACGCCGAAGTAGTCGACGTCGGCCGCGGCCACGGTGACGGTCAACGTGTACGGCCCTTCGGTCGGCGGCGTCGGGTCGCCGATGCCGCCGCCGCTGCCCGAGTCGAACGGGTCGGCCGGCAGCCCGCTGTACGCCGCGACCATGGCGTAGTACGTCCCGGTGGCCGGCACGGTGTAGGTCATCGTGCTGTCCAGCGTGCCGTTCGAGTCGTCGTTGCTGGCCCGGGCCACGCCGGTGGCGTCGTACAGGACGACCACCGTGTCCAGTAGGCCGGTCGGGGTCGAGGTCGCCACGGTGATCTGCTTGCCGGCCACCGCGTGGATCTCGTAGAAGTCGAAGTCGTTGCTGCCGTCGCCGGACTGCCGGCCGTGCGGCCCGTCACCGATCGCGGCGTTGGTGGTGAGTCCGTCGCGGACCGTGTCGATGCCCGTGTCGCCGGCCAGTGTGATCGACCCGTCGTCCTCCGGGTTGGCCGCCACCTGCGGCGTGCCGGCGGCCTCGGGGTCGAGGCTGCCGAGGATCCGGGCCTTGGCGAACTCGCCCAGGCCGGTGCCGAAGCCGTCGATCAGCTGGGCCGTGGCCGGGCTCTCGTTCGAGCCGGTCGTGCCGTCCGGCTCCGCCTCGTCGATCGCGACCGGCGGGTTCGCGGCCAGCGCCCGATACGCCGGGGACGCGGCGGCCAGCGCCTTGAGCCGGGCCGCGGTCTTGGCACTCGCCTGTCTGCCGAGGTAGTTTCGCCAGCCGCTGTAGTCCAGTTTGGACGCGTCGGGCGCCAGCGCCAGCAACGGATTGGGCCCCTTGGGCTTGGCGCCCAGGGGCGCCTTGGGTGCCACCGGAAGGCCCGCGGCCAGCGAGGCCCGGTCGGCGGCGCTCAGCCCGGAATCGGCTCGCGGGGCGGTGGTCTCGGCGGTGGTCTTGGCTGCGGCCGGCGCGGTGCCGGGAGTGAGCGCGACAAGCCCGAGCACAAGCGCTCCGACGGTCGCGATGCCTCGTCGCATCAGCTATCCCCCTTCAGCGCGTCCGCAGCCCCCGCCGCGGACGGCACAGGGGACGCTACTGAAGGCGTCTATCAATATCTAGGGTGATCGATGAATCCGTAACCACTGTTAACTGGATTGGACCGTGTCCAGCGCGGCCACGGCGGCACCCCGCGCGCCGGCCATGTCCAGGTCCGGCACCAGCGCGAAGGTCGCCGCCGCCGACTGCTCGGCACGCAGCTGGGTGTTCTCGCGCACCACGTTGAGGAACCACTGCCGGAACCGCGGCGCCGCCTCGACAACGCCGCCGCCGAGGAAGTACGCGGCCGGATCGGTGAAGTTCGCCGCGATCGTGAACAGCTTGCCGATCGCCTTCGCCTGCTGTTCGAACACCGCCAGGGCAAGCGGGTCCTCTTTCTCACCGTACGAGCGCAGCAGTTTCGCGGCCTTGCCGATCCGCTCGGTGGCCAGCGGGTGCTCGGGGAACTTGGTCAACCAGTACGGAAGAAGGTTGTTCTTGATGCCGGTCAGCGAGGCGATGCTCTCCACGTCGCCGGCGAAGCCACAATTGCACTGCGGGAGCGGCTGGTCCTCCTCGAGGACGCCGTGCAGCGGGATCTGCACGTGGCCCAGCTCGCCCGCCATCCCGGCCGCGCCGCTGACCACCTTGCCGCTCTCCACCACCCCGCCGCCCAGCCCGGTCCCGACGATCGCCGAGACCGAGGACCGCTCCAGGGCCGCCGCGCCGAAGTGCCGGTGGTGGGCGTAGAGGGCGGCCGCGTTCGCGTCGTTGTTGTAGATCACCGGCAGGCCGATCCGGGCCTCGAGGGCGCCGCGGATGTCGAAGCCGTGCCAGGAGACCTGGGCGAAATTCGTCGCGCCCTTGGACGAGATGATGCCGTCGGCGCTGGCCGGGCCGGGCGTGTCCAACCCCACCGCGCGGACCAGCGTGCGCGGCGTGCTGGTCAGCTCCAGGATGCCGGTGAACGCCTCGGCCAGCTGCTCGATCGCCGACTCGGGGCCGTCCTGCACGAGGCTCGGATTCTCCACCAGATGGTCGACGAGGAACTGCCCGGTCGCGTCGAGCACCGTGGCGTTGTTGCAGGTCCCTCCGTTGTCGAGGCCGACAACGACCCAGGACGCCGGGGTGCGTACCGATTCAACCTGATCCACAAGGCAGAGCGTACGTCCGAGTGGCGCGCGCCGAAACGGGTGCGCCGGGATTGCGGCTGGGTTGCCTCGCTCCGTTATCGCGATCCGGCCGCCGCGGTGGGCCGAAGGGGCTGTCATGACGACGCCACACGCCACGAACTTGCATGGGTTTTCCGCTGCGGGTGAGCTCAAGCCGACCCGCCGTACCCTGCTTCGCGGCGCCACCGCCCTCGCCGCGACCGCCGTCGCCGGCCTCGGGGTCGACGCCGCGCTCGCCGCCCCGGCCGCCGCCGCGACCGCCCCCACCGGGCTGCTCTCCGGCGACCCGATCGCGCACCTGCTGCGGCGCGCCACCTTCGGCGCGACGCCGGCCGCGCTCGCCGAGGCCAACCGGCTCGGCCTGGCCGGCTGGCTGGACCGGCAGCTCAACCCGGCGGCGATCGACGACTCCGCGCTGGACGCGCTGCTCACCCGCCTGCCGCTGGCCGGGGCCGACATCGCGACCGTGCGGGCCAAGCTGCCGGCGCGCTCGTACGACGCGTTCGGGCAGCTCGGCCGGGCCGCGGTCGCGCGGGCGATCTGGAGCAACCGGCAACTGTTCGAGATGACCGCCATGTTCTGGGCCAACCACCTGCACATCGCGGCGCCGTCGAGCGGAGTGTGGGACAGCCGGGCCGATTACGACAAAACCGTCACCCGCGCGTACGCCTTCGGCAAGTTCTCGGACATGCTGCGGGCCTCGGCGCGGCACCCGGCCATGCTCACCTACCTGGACAACCGGAACTCGACCAAGGCGCACCCCAACGAGAACTACGCCCGCGAGCTGCTGGAACTGCACACCGTCGGGATGAACTACACCGAGGCGGACGTGCAGGCGGCGGCGCGGCTGCTCACCGGCATGACGGTCGGGGCGGGTGGGGCGTACGCGTACAACGCCGCGCGGCACGCGACCGGCGCGGTGACCGTGCTCGGTTTCAGCCACCCGAACGCCACCGCCGAGGGCGGCGAGGCGGCCGTGCTGGCGCTGCTCGACTACCTCGCCATGCATCCGGCCACCGCGCAGCGCATCGCCACCAAGCTGTGCCTGCGTTTCGTCGCGGACGAGGCACCCGCGACCCTGGTCGCGAAGCTGGCGAAGGTCTACCTGGACAACGGGACCGCCATCGCGCCCGTGCTGCGGGCGCTGTTCACCTCGAGCGAGTTCGCGGCGTCGATCGCGCAGAAGGTGCGTACGCCGCTGGAGGATCTGACCGCGACGGTCCGCGCGCTCGGCCTCGGCATCGAGAAGTCCGGCACCAAGGCCCTCGACGCGCTCTACAACCACCTGGTCAACTCGGGCAACGCGCCGTTCCGCTGGGCCCCGCCGAACGGCTTCCCCGAGGTGGCCGCCGCGTGGGCGTCGCCGTCGGCGTTCCTGCAGCGCTGCAACATCCACCTCAACCTCGCGGCCGGCTGGTACCCCAGCCAGCTCACCCGCCCCGCCGACCTGCTCAAGTCCCTGGTGCCCGTGCTGCCCGGCACGTACGGCGGCCTGGTCGACGCGCTCGCCACCCGGTTGGTCGGCACGCCGCTGCCGGCCGCGCACACCGCCGCCGTGCTCAGCGTCGCGGGCAAAGCGCCGACTAGTTCTCTGACGAGCTCCGACAAGCAACTGGCGGGCAGCCTGCCGTACCTGATCGCTCTGGTCCTCGACTCGCCCGCCTTCCAGCTGAGGTGATCTGCATGCGGAACACAACCGACCGCGGATGCGACGAGAACAACACACTGACCCGGCGCCGGCTGCTCGGCCGGACCGCCGCGGTGGGGGCGGGGCTGGTCGCAGCGGGCCTGAGCACCGAGCTGGCCTTCGCCGACGAGACGTACACCGGCGACACGCTCGTGGTGCTCTCGCTGCGCGGCGGCTTCGACGGGCTGTCCGCGATCGCCCCGATCGGCGACCCCGACTACTACCGGGCGCGGCCCACGATCGCCGTGCCGAAGAGCCAGGTCATCGCGGGCGACGGCACGTTCGGCCTGCACCCGGCGCTGGCGCCGCTGCTGCCGATGTGGTCGGGCGGCACCCTGGCGGCCGTGCACGCGGTCGGCCAGGAGGACCCGACGCGCTCGCACTTCGCCGCGATGGAGTCATTGGAGAACGCCGCGCCCGGATCCGCGGTCCGCAGCGGCTGGCTGGACCGGATGCTCGGCGGCACCGGCGCTACCGGGCCGCTCGCCGGGGTCTCGCTGGGCAACACCATGCCGGCCCGGCTGTTCGTCGGCTCCACGGCCGCGGTCACGATGGCCGGCGTCGACGACTTCACCCTGGCCGGCGAGAGCGCGAAACGCCCGATGGCGGCCGCGCTGCGCAGCCTCTACGCCGATGCGCCCGACGTGCTCGCCGGGCCCGCGCAGGCCGCCGACGCAGCGCTCGCCGCCACGACCCGGCTGCGGACGGCCGGATATACCCCGGCCAACGGCGCGGCCTATCCGGCCACCCCGCTCGGCACCGCGCTGCGCGACGTGGCCCGGCTGATCAAATCCGGCATCGGCCTGGCCGCGGCGACCGTCGACCAGGGCAATTGGGACATGCACGATGCTCTGGGCAACGCGGTCAAGGGCCAGCGAATGTACGACAACCTCACCGAACTGGCGACGGCGCTGGCCGCCTTCGCCGCCGACCTGGGCCCGGCCGGCATGAAGAACGTGACGCTGGTGACGATCAGCGAATTCGGCCGCCGGGTCGCGGAGAACGCCTCGCGGGGCGTCGACCACGGCCACGGCAACGCGATGCTGCTGATGGGCGGCGGCATCCGCGGCGGCAAGGTCTACACGAAATGGCCGACGCTGGCCCCACCCGCCCTGACCGACGGCGACCTGACGGCAACCACCGACTACCGCACGGTGATAGGCGAACTGCTCCAAAAACGCTGCGGCTTCGGCGACCTGTCCACGGTGTTCCCG
>Ga0307515_10020656_pt1 | contig 11729 bp, 14 predicted proteins | sample 17_EM_MG_FD_194513 | JGI IMG/M metagenome (GOLD analysis project Ga0307515, IMG submission 194513) | Populus trichocarpa ectomycorrhiza microbial communities from riparian zone in the Pacific Northwest, United States - 17_EM | ecosystem: Host-associated > Plants > Roots > Unclassified | place...
GAAATTCACCAGATCGTCAAGTGAAATTCACCAGATTGTCAAGTGAAATTCACCAGATCTTCAGGTGAACTTCACCGGACCTTGAATCACCACATTTCGTGGTGAAACATGTGGTGAGATATGTGGTGAATTTACAGTGGTGAATTTCACTATATACATTTCGCTCAGTGATTTGGGGTGGTTCTGTTTCGGATGCAACAGTGCCTTCTTCTTCAGCCTCCTCGCCCTATCCCTCTCGAGATGACCTGGACGGCGCCTCCTTCCTTCGGCAGGTGGATGTGCGCTTTCTCGACATTTTGGTGGCGTTGTGCCCGGCTCTGACATGGCGAAACTGGTGGGGAAGTGTGTTGAGTCGCAACCTTGCAGTCTAATCTTTGCCCTCTACCACCTCGGCTCTACATTGCTCGATCACAGATCTCGATCCCCTTCTTGCCCTATTGCTGGCGATGCGAGTGTCGCAACAGCAGAGCGCGTCTAACGACGGCGCTAACGCACAAGGTGCGGCCTGGTCTCGTCCTATAGTGACCGACCTCATGGGAATCCACTACAGATCCTGTTCAAACCGATTCAGAGTGTCAGTGGCCCCGCGGTTTTGACCCTCTCTTCGACGATTTGCCCTCCGGTGGTCTGGAAGGCGCCGGACCATCTGGACACACAAACGGAGGATTTGACATGTCTAGCTTTAATCCTGGCTGGCCTCTTGCGCCCAGTATGGCTGGACAATCAGCCTATCAGTCCCCACAGATTAACTTTGGAGCGTCGCAACCTCCTTCCATGAACCAGGGATTTAACTCTTTGCACACGGCCACACAACAACACCAGTGGAACCTTGGTAACCATCTTCCTCCCAGAAATCCATCCCTCAATGATTTTGGCTTACCCAAATTATTCGACCTCACAGGTTTCTCGAACGCGGCCAGCCATGGACAACAAAACCAGTTCTCAGGTTCTTCTGGAAATAACCAGAGTGGTGTTCCTCTGTCCCCGCAGTCTGCGACCCATGAACCCCAGGCAATGTCCTCTCAACCGTTATCTGGTACCATCGTCAATGGGACCAGGATGTCGTCCACAAACAACCAAGCCCCTCAAGCTCGACTTCCTACTCCCGCTCTCGCTCCAGATGAACTCAATCTAGGCCATGACGAAGGGAATGTGCCGTGCGTTTCCCATTCTACCTTCATACAATCCTCTCTTAACAGCTTTGCAGTATGCCCGACTGGATTGCCCTCGTAAAGCCAACTCCACTGACGGAGGAAAACGTTATCACATTGCGTCGCGAGACACACGTCGCTCTTGATATAATCCTCGAAAAACTTCCAAGGCAGCCACCTGGGGGGTGCAGTGGAATCAAGGTTCCTACAACCGCCTCTGTCGTGAATAAACTTGCCAATACGATTGGTAAACCCCATCTGGACTTTCGCATCCGCGTAAATGGCGCGACTAGCAAGCGATGCTTCGAAACCGTCTGTGCAACCTGCGAGAAGCGAGAGAGAAAGAGAAAGAGAACTCCAAGCTTCATCGATTTCTGTGCTCCGCAAGACATCATTGAACCAATTGGTGGCAAAGTACGGGTCAAGTTCATCATTTGCTGCTATTCGAAATGTCATCAAGAAAGCGGCTATTTGTGAGCTGGATCCCGCCCTTTCTGCTCCCTATATGCTGAACATTTCGTAGTCTGGACGTCACCCTCTTTGAAGACGTGGACCAAAATAACATCGTGGTTCAATCTCGACTTCCTTTCACCTTCAATGTCGTGGCTAAGGTTGAGCCCCCTCAAGGGCAAAAGCGAACGAGGCGTCAGATTGAAGAATCACCAGCAGGGGACCAACGAAATGTTCGAGCCCGGCGCGATGGTACCCCGCAAAGAGGCACCGACGACGAACGGAATGACCACCCAATGGTGGCCGCCAATCCTCGGAATGCCCCTCAAGGTGGGCAATATCGTGAAGGCGACGCATCAAGCGCACCGCCTCCCGCCGTCTCGCCCCCCCAACCACCCCGGAACGCAGCTCCCAATCCAGGTCAACATAGCCCCTGGAACCCCCCCCCAGCGATCGTCCCGCCAAGCACAGACGAAAGACCCACTCCCACTCTTACAGAAGTGAATCCTGAATCCGGATCCATCACGGGTGGTGCAAAGATCTGGCTCACAGGAATGGAAATCCCAACCGGCTTCAAGCTTTTCGCGAGATTTGGGACCGCTGTTGGTGTTGTACCAACAGTGAGCCTCAGGAATTTGTGTTGAGAGCCCCAACTAACCAAGTGTCGCAGAATGTCATCACTGCAAACCTTCTTGTCTGTAATTTGCCCCCCGCAGCCACGCCTGGTCTTGTCAATGTTACGCTATCGAAGTACCCCCAGCAAAATGCGCCGGAGTATGGGACCAGCACCGCGAGGTTTCAGTACATCGGAGACCATGACCAATTGTAAGTTTTTCAAATACATGCACCCCCAAGCCCCATACTCATTTGAATGAAGAATTCCGATACTCTTGCGTATTCAGGGACAAGGGTACCCGGAATCCTCCCCAGTGTTGCAGGCACTCCTTACCTCTCTCCGAGGACACCAGCCAAACCATGGTCTACAAGGAGGGAGTCACGGCGCTGGACCGCGAGACGATCCAATCGAAATCAGCCTGATCGAAGCACTCAGCTGCCTTCAAACACGCCCCAACTTCCATGAGATCGTGTCTACGGAGAACGATTATCACCAAACCCTTGCACATCTGTCCATCCTCTACGACTACCCCTCGCTCCTCGGTCGTCTCGCCGAATGGCATATCGACCTCACCATTGCTGATGTCAATGGTCTCACTGCGCTTCATTGCGCCTATATGAAGGGAGATCTGGACAGCGTGCGCATCTTGCGGAGAGGTGGTGCATCAGAAACTGCAACCGATAATCTAGGTCGAACTCCTTCGGAACTTCTGTCAGAGGGATTCGAGGGATTCGATTGGGACATTGACCTCGACACCGACGTTGCCGCTGGGCTAGACGCAGAAGTATACCCGGAGACAGATGATATTGATGAGCAATGGACATTAGGTGAGCAGCTCAGTGCACTCGATCTTGACGATGATAATGACTCGGGGCATGGCCAATCGGATTCTGAAGACGATGCTTCCGGAGAAGAGGAGGACCCTGACGGCATGGTTATCTATTCACACTCTGGTGATGATGGAGGAGATAGTGGAGACGTGTCCGGTGATAGTGGAGATGATCAAATTGCACCAGGTTTTAAAGAGCCAACGATCCACATCATGAACCAACTCCTCCTGGAGAAGACCAAGAAGAACCATGGCGCTCGAATGACCCCTGATACACGGTACGACCCGGCTAAAAGTAGTGTCTTCAAGAAATTTCGCGAGGCTGAAGCCGAACCTGCGGCGCTCGACTCCCTGAATAGAATCTCCCCAGACGGAGCAACTTCATTCACCCCCTTGAGGACAAAGATGAGGCAAGCAAAGTTCGACGAAGTCCAGGCCTTGAAGACAAAGGTGAAGCAAGAGGAGGTAGACGAATTCAAGGTCTTGAAGACAGAAATGAAGCAAGGGGGTGTCGACAAACTCGGGTGGGTCGCGTTTAGTTTGTATGCGCCACCGTTCCATTTTCTGATGCTTGAAACGTCTTCGCAAGAATACCAGCCGCCTTCAACGTTCAGTATTATCAAGTTCCGCCTCAACCTCCACCTGTGCCGGTGTACGGCATGCATTCGTACGCCGTTCAACCGCCAAGCTACAATAATATTTGTGATCAAGCCACCGCCGTTCTACCCCAGCAACCGTCCTTGCCTCAGGCTCCCGCCCGAGTCAAAATAAATCCAGATAATGATACCATTACGTAGGCAATGGGCTACTTATTGTGCCATAGTACATACTGAGGTATCTACCAGCCTACCGGCTTGGCTCTCTCTCGTTCGACCTGAACCACTTGGTGAGGATCAAGTCATAATGGTCCGACGAGAACGCCAGGTCGTCCTTAATATCAACTTCAAGAAACTATCTTCTGTTACGACACGGAAGAACCTTGTCATCCCGTCGACTGCCGGTGTGAGGACCGAGGATTACTATGTCGAGAAGGACGTCGTGCACCTCTCTGTTCGAGTATTCGGCGTACACACCCAGTGTGAATACAAGGGCGTTTGCGGTGCATGTCGCAAACGGGAGGGAAAGAGGAAAGGAAACCCGAGCCTCGTTGACTTTTGTGCTGCGAGCAACGTCATAAACGCACCCAAAGATGAGGTGGCTCAAGTCAAGTTCAAGTTCTCCTGTTATCCGAAACACCAAAGCCCGAACGAAAGCGCATATTCGTGAGTCGGCTTCGGCGATTCAAGACCTGAACTCATTTCGTACAGGCTCGAAGTCGAACTGGTGGAGAGGCAGCATCAAGGACATCTGGCCCCTTCACAGAGAGTGATTGCGACTTGTCGTCTTCCATGGCTTTTCGAGGTTGGGAAGCTGCAACGCGGTCAAGGCGCCCCTGCTGGCCCTGCGGGTAGCGCTGTACCCGAGGCTAGTTGGCCCAGCGGACTGCACCATATGGAGGTTGATGCACCATCACCTCGTGCTCGCGTTAAAGCGGAGCCGGGAGTTCCTACAGTGGAATCATTGATACCATCATCGCCAGGGCCATCTCCGCCATCCGAGGGAGAGTACCAAGGGGTCCCTTTCGCGCCTAGTTCCAATGCCCAAGCACCGTTGGCCCACGACCCCCGCGTTAAAGAGATTAAGCAACGTAAGGGGGATCGAGTTGAGGCCGGTTTGGTTGACAGAGACTCAGAACAAACTCCTGTGGAACGTCGGGTACGACCTAGGCACGAGCAATGGAACAGTGTCCCTAGTACTGGTCTGGCAGGGCTCAGTGCTTCTGCGGCATACAAGTCTCCTTCTCATCCATTCACCACAGCCGCAGGGCCTGGGGTTACTCAGGGAACGATACCTCACGGTGTTTCCTCTTCTGATTCTCCTGCCACGTCCGCAACCCCCACACCCACAACCCCCACAGCGCCTCAGCTGGACTCATCTGTGCACGGACGCCAAAGTTCTGCTCAGCCTGCTGAATCAAGTACTCCCGTACTCCGTTCCACAAACCCTCGTAAAGGCCCAGTTTCTGGAGGGATCGAAATATGGCTAAGTATGGATAACCTCCCCACGACTTTCACACTATACGCCAGATTCGGCTCCGAGGTTGTTCCGACAGTAAGCCCAATATTTCATCCATGATCACTTATCTAATTTCCATATTAGACGGTTGAGAATATGAATACGCTGTCATGTGTACTTCCCTCCGCAACTCATCCCGGTTGTGTGAAGGTTACACTCTCCCGTTCAGCCCATCATGGAGCTCCGGAGTATGGAACGAGCCTTGCTTCGTTCGAGTACCATGCCAATCACGAGCCGCTGTGAGTCTGGGTACCGTTCTCCATTCACTCATTTAATTACCTGCACAGTATCGCAACTCTATTGCGCATGGAGGTGAAAGGGCGGCCCGAGTACACTCCCTCGATTCGGGCCACACTCTTAATGCTACAAGAAGACCAGGCCCCTAAGGAGTCCGATAATTCACAGGCTGGGCAAGTAGAACCAGCTCTCCTAAACGCATGACTTCGAACGGCTGCATACAAGCAGCAGCAGCGGGATTAATCTAAGCGCATGTGCAGCTCGCTTGTCGTGTACTATAAAAGTCATCTCATCGTAAAACGTAATAATAGAAGCGCCTTTGATCTACATCACATGTACTCAGAAGGGAAAGAACCTTGATGATTTCTCCCCTGAGCCGCACGCTATAAATATACACTTTCACATGCCCATGCGCGATGTGGGGAAATGGGGAGTGACCAAACAGGATACAACAACATACGTAAGCGTGTGATGAGGCAACAGGCTAATGGTCGAAAGACTATGTATACGCACGCCGCTTTGAATGCAAGGCGTGGAGATCAAGAAATAACCATGGTGTGGGGGGAGGGGTCTGCTGTACGCCAGACCGATGATTAAGGAAACATCAGTGCCAATAAGGACGACTATTAAGTCTAGGGGAGTCTGGGCGGGTTTGAGTGACGGAAATGAAACTCCCTTACTCACTTGCTTCTACGATATGATTACTTTATGTAGTACAAATAACCGAGCCACATACGAAACCAGTATCAGAATGTGCGGAAACGGGTCTGCGACCCTGTATATGACCGATATTCAGGGACCATAGGGAACCGAAATCGTACCTATTATAACGAGAGCACTAATAACACGATATTGAGTCCTTGGACAAAAGCGACGTGAAGCAGAGGGAAAGAGCACTCGCAGACGTTTTTGTAGAACTGGCACAGCGAGTGAGCTGGCGGAAGAACCGTGAGGATCTTTCGCCCCCTGCGCCCTATGTACATAGCGAGGGTGGCACAGGCCACACGTGGCATACAAATGAACAGAACAAATGAAAAGTATACAAAAGAGGCAGGCCGATCGCCTGACCAGTAGCGTATCGCTGCCGGGCGGCAATAACCATCGCAGCCAACAGTTTTTGTGACCACCACGAGGGCTCATGAGTCCGTGAAACAAACAAATGATCGTTGGGAAAAGGGTACATTTAACGCGGCATCGATGCTCGGCCGTCCTTGAAATCGCCGCGTGCTACGAAGCACACGGTTGGCTCGCGCTTCTTTAATTTGTCACCATTATCTGATAACAGCGAGGCGCCCGCATTCAGAAGCGCGTCTTTAGCTTTGGACGTGATATGCGTAGCACTGATCCCAGGTGGCATGCAGGTGGCCTTTGCACCTTCTCCCGTCTCCCTATCCTGGCCTCGACTCTAAGTCTTCCAAGGCAAACCAACATGGCCACTCAAGCACCCAAGGTATTGTGAGCACCCAGACAGATAGCGCGCGGCGCGCAGCATTGTTTTCTGACCACCGAAAAGCCTGCATTTAGATCGTGCGGCGCTTCACTCCGATCTGGGTCACACCGCTGATCTTGTGTGTCATACAGAAATCACTTTGCAAAATGGTACAAATTCGAGGTATCACCTGGAGTTGTTTGACGGAAACCGGAAGATAGGATTACGAAACCGGACCGTACCTGGACACCAGTCCAACGCTCGTATGTCCCTTGTATTCACTATAAACCCTCACTGAAAGCCCTGTGTTCGTAGTGATATTTCTCCGACATCCAAAATGCGCGTGGAGATCCAAAGGATCACCGGTCATATGTTTTGGAAGAAGATCCGGCCGGCGAGCGATGTGATCGACCTACAATGGTATTCCGATGACTATTGGGACTCCACCGGACATGATTTTATTGTACAGAGTCAGTCGTGATGACCGATTAGTCCGCTCATGTCTAACAAAAGGGCAGAGGACATTCTCATTGGAAAGAATTATGTGCCTCTAGAATTACGATTCTCTGCGGACGCTACCGTTCGTCGCATTGCCACAAAGCCCTCGACCAGCTAGCAATGTCCGCATAGAGTCATATGGAGACTCGATTTATATATGTTACAAAAACCGATGACGGTTTTCAGATTTACAATCCTGAGCCTGACGTCCCTATGGGCTATCAACAACCCCAATCGAACTAATTGCCTCAATAGCGCGTTCTGCGTCGTCCTTACGGACGAACTGGAGAGACCTTGACCTAGGGAGACGTATGTATTGGGGGAAATAAAAAGTTGTACATCAGATGAGATGAGAATACGACCAAATAGCGCGAAGAAGGTTCTCAGTACGAGCAGCGCAAGCCCACTTACAGGGGCACTCGGGTCTGGGGCCCAGTTGAACAAGTGCTCAATAATGGTACGAGTGTGGGGGCTTCACTGTTGAACCTGAGCGGGAGTCAATTCACAGAGCCTTAATCCTCCACTCATCTATTGAGGTGGGAGTGGGCAGTCACGAAGGTCGGATAAGAATCGCTGGTCACGGTGTAGTCTATTATAATATGAGGGGCCGGACCGACTGTAGGATATACTAGACACGGACCGATATGGATCTGGCGCAGACGTTCAGGCGGGTCGCGTCGACTCTTGCAACGGCTTCGGTTTTTGCCGAGGCATTTGGTGAATCCTCGATTGTTCCCACTTCCCACTCTTGCCATGAGTTCCATATTTCGTGGCTCTGTATTGTGGGAGCGATTAAAAACGTCAAAACATGGGTTGTAGGCGCACAGGTGGGCCGCACCAACTTTTGAATACTTTCACGCATATATTCGTCTCCCCATATATCCCACACTTCTTCGGAGAGATCTTCACAGAAGTTCAGGTCGACGATTGTCTTAATTTGCAGTTTGAAAATCGGAATTGCTGATGGTGTTCATGTTAATTCGGATAATATCCGTTGAACAACTACGTGTACTGACGGGGATAGTCGTTCTTTGCTCGTCTAAAAGGCTCCAGCAACGTTCCTGCGCTGTCTCTAGTGTTCACGTCGAGTGTTGCAATTTTGTGCCACAGTAATCGTGACCATACCTCTATATATGAGTCAGATTGTTAGGGGGACTCTGATACGCGCCTAATACACGTATGGCTTGCCGTCGGTTGGTGGCACTGCGTTTACCATCCACACGTCTGCAGCCATTTCTCCACTACCTCCCTTCTGTAACGCAGGCCTGATATACGCCACATGGTGCTTAAGATGGAAGGGTTCGTTCGCGACCGACTTCAACGCTTTCAATAATTCGACCTCCATCGCGGTCAGGTTCAAGGCGCAACACGAACCACAACAACAACACGACTCCTGGAAACCTGCGAGCCAATAAGATAGGAGTAAGAGTAGTATTACCTGTCACCAAACGACACTATTCGCAGGCGGTCTTCGCTGGACATTACGTGCGTGTTCCTCCCTTTCAAAGAGTACAAAATATTTGGGAAGTACCAAAGAAAGTCGTATTAGTAGGTTTGGAGCAGCAGGAACGTAGCTAGAAAGTAGTAAGAGTCTCCGCTTCCTTCCGTTCTGGAATCAACGGCGATTTGGAACCGACAATTAGGGGCGGTCCGATAGCATACCTGTTGACTCCCAACTTCTGGTGTTCGCGTTAAGACAAGGTAGTTACAAAATACATTTCGAATTGTTAGGGAATGAGAATGTGATACTCTATTGTCCGTAAAGAGGTGCTTTGCCAGTGGTAATCTCCATTGCAAAGAGATCGGGGCATAGTGTCGAACCAACTTACTCCTGGCAGGTCACATTGCGATGCTGTCGTGCGTGTACTTCTATTTGCGTTCACTGGTGATTGAAAACTTGTGGGGTTCAAAATAGTCACATTGCCGAATATGCAACAGCGCGTATATTGCATTTCAGTCAACGGAACAGTGTGGAATCGAGGATGAGCAGTGCTGGCGGCATATGGTATCTATAGATGAGCGCTGCGAGCCCCAGTATTGGGGAAAATCGGGTAATAGTACGAGAACTGTCAAGCAGGATGTGGCCGTGCGAATGCGCTGTGTATGTTTGCAAGATCTGGGTGAATGGTGGATGGTGTGGAAGGATGGTGCTTCGTGCCTATGTCGGTTTTCAAAAAGTGGTTTGAACGGCGGCGATGATACGAACATTGTGCTGCTGCAAATACGGATACGACGTCGGTAATCATGGTTTCGGTTGACCGGCTTTTAGCTCTTCAAGAGGAGTCGGAATATTGGCGTCTTCGCGGCCCAAGGCGGAGAGATGGGACACGTACTGGAGAAGTAAGGAGCCATCCACCAGATTCTCAACTGAAGCTTGGTTCCCACGCCTCCTGGCGCCTGTGCTCGGGGTTGGATCCCTTTGAGGATGGCGTTCATCCGCTTGAAGTCGATGGGTTTCAGGATCCAGCCATCCATATCAAGCGACTCCATATACTCCTGTTGAAATGGCTCCAAAGGAGTGGAGACTGCGAAGATGGGGTACGACCATGGATGGCAGTGAGTGAGATTGCAAGGGATTGACGCCTCGAATCCTCGAATGGCTTGTATAGCTTGAAAGCCATCTTTTATAGGCTTTCTGAAGTGCCCTTTGTCAATAGACCTCCAGCATCGTGACGCAATGGATGCTCACTGAAGGTGCATTAAAACGCAGCTAGTCGAATTCTCGTTCCGCAGAAATAACGTCGATGGCTTCTTGTCCGTTGGTGGCATGAGCTACTTGGTGGCCGTCAGACTGGAGACGCTTTTGGAGCATCTTGGCATTAATTGGATCGTCCTGCACTAGCCATCAGGATTACAAACGACCAAAAGTGCAGCTGATTGGACGAACCTCTACAATAAGGATGCGGAGATGGTGACACTTTTGAATTTGCGATTGAAGAGGTTGGAAGTGAATTCGGGGAGTCGTGCTTGTTGCTGCCGCCGGCTTCTCGGGCGGAATCACATAACCGGTATCGCTGACAACAATCTCAATTGCAGCGTGCCCTTCAGCGCAGAGTCCATCCGGTTCGTCGAATACGTGTGCTGTCACTGACGGATCCGCGCGGAGTATACTTGACATCATTTGCGGTGAGGTTGGAGACGGCAGTTTTAACCTTCCTTGGATCTCCAATGACGTATCCTGGGGTGTTTCCAGGGTCCACGTTGAACTCCAACTCGCGCCAGACCGCTACCAGCCTAGGCGAGCATTAGCAGGGCCCAGCGCGTTCGTATCATTTGTACGCACTGACAAACATAAGTCACGTCATGAAGAATGCTATGAAAATCGAACGGTTCGTGGAATGCCATTTCCTTGCCAGCCTCTAGTCAAGTCCTAAAATAAAAATTGGGTGCTTTCCGTGTGATTGGAGCAGATCACATACGAGGGGGTCAATGGTGAAGAGGAGTGCCTAGGTTCATATAAACGAGAAGAAACTGGAGGAAACTAAGAAACCTTACTTTTGAAGCCGCATGAGACCTCTCCAAATTCACCTGAGTGCCGGGATCGAGCTTTTTACCGTCAAGGACTAGCTCCAACTAGCTTGGGTGATACGTTGAGTATAAATATCCAGTGAATAAGGAGGTCGCCCACTTGATGATCTGGTTTAGCAGGGTTCGTACTAGGGGCCGTGAGCATATGGAAGACGGGTGGAGGTGGTGAGAGATCCTACCTCGTCCAGGTTTGCAGCCTCCTCGGATCGACTGGGCTGACTCTCCCCTCGCCCAGGCACGGCCCCGTGGCGTTGGGTAGTAGTTGATACTCGGGTTGCTTGTTGGTGCTGGTAAAATCACATTCGGCCGCAGAAAGGGCAAGAAGGTCGAAGTGGGTTCGGTGCTGTTGAGAGACGGAGCTAGTGCGGTTCCAAGGACGGGACTGCTGCGGTCATTCTCGTGGTTTCTTCCACATGCGATGTTGACTAGATGTGAAAACGTGGAAACCGCAGCATCAAGGCGACACGAAGGCGGATTCGCAACGAGAAGATGGCCAAGGCTGGCCTTTTACTACATGAGAAATCGGAGCATGTAGCGCTTGCTCACTTTGGCGAATTGGTGTAATGCATACCTCATTTCTCAGATCTCTTCACTCTTCAGACGCAACCCTTCCTCCTTGTCGCGAGAGGACTCATTCAAGTGAGTCGAAGAGTACTCTCGCTTGACGATCGCTGGTGATGAGAGGCTGGGCGTATTTCAGGGTAGACCTGGACTTGACTGATAACCTCTTTTCTTTGACCGCATGGTCGATGTTGGAAGAATGACAAGGGGACGCAAAGTCCTCGTTTTCGTCTTTGTCAGCGGAAGAGGCAAACTCGAACGCGGCGTGGGGGAGTAGCTTCAAGCCTGGTGCGTCACCTTGGAAGTGGCGGGTGG
>Ga0307515_10020657_pt1 | contig 11729 bp, 13 predicted proteins | sample 17_EM_MG_FD_194513 | JGI IMG/M metagenome (GOLD analysis project Ga0307515, IMG submission 194513) | Populus trichocarpa ectomycorrhiza microbial communities from riparian zone in the Pacific Northwest, United States - 17_EM | ecosystem: Host-associated > Plants > Roots > Unclassified | place...
GCGACACCGTTGTTGAGGAGCAGAAAAGCAGGTGCCTTGGACGGGACCACGTAGGTGATGATCGAGGTCTCCATACCGGAGAGATCATTGGTCTGCATTAGTGAATTGTCAGCATCGACTGTACTATACAGTACCGAACTATACTCAGTGACGGTGGCAGGTGCCACGGGTGACATACCAGCTCCTTCAACTTCTTGAGCGTTCTCTTCTGGCGCAGTGCCATGGGGACTCTGATAAGCGTTCCACCCGCCTCGTTAATGCTGCGGGCCTTCTCTATATACTCGTCCTTCCGATCTGGCCACCGTTCCGCGACGACTTTCGCGTACTCTCCGGTAAACTTGGGACGAAGTCCATCTTGTTTTATCGGACACCGGACATGATCTGGGATATCTGCCTTCGCCTCTGACTGGTAGAGGTTCCATGCCGACACCTTATTCCTTTTCATCCTTGCGGATTTAAATTCTGCAGAGAGCATAATGCCCGACATTTTAAGGATCTGATCTGCGGTGAATTTGTTGGTCATGGCAGCGTGTTCTTGCGCCGCTTCCCGGATGGTCTCCACGAAGGACTGGAAAAATTGCAGGTCTTCGGGAAGGCATTCGTTTTCTTCAAGTTCGAATACATCGCTTTCTTGTTCTTGTTGTACCTACGGATATCGTCAGTACGTGGTGGTACTATCCAGTAGGATACAGTAACAACCTGCTGCCGGCGACCATCTGATCCGCAAGCCTGCGTAAGACCATCTTCTGGGTCAGAGTCGACGTCTATCGACGGGTGCTGGCTCGGGCTGTAATCGGACGCAGAAGGGGACAGAGATTTTCGGCCCACGTCGTGCGGAGATGTGTAAGTAGCGGTGCTTGTCGTCTCATCTTCGAACCGTTCGTACTCGTCGATGTTGATCACATCATCATGGCGCAAAGTGACTTCGAATGGCATGGTTGAGACGCGAGGTTTTCGGCGGTGATGGTGGGTGTTGGGTCGAATGGTGGTGTTCTGAAAACTGGCAACAAAAGGGGGGCGAGGCCTGGGTTGTCTAGCTAGCTAAATGCGAGTATGATTGCAGTAAACAAAAAAACCCTACTACGGCAAACATCCACAACGACATCAGCGAGACATCCCACCACCCTGGCACTATCAACGACATCCCCACATACGAATCGATGCCGAACAACCAAATGTCGCCCAGAAAAAGGAAGCAGAAGGTTTCCATCCATCTCCTGGGATTCCCAGGGATGGGTGGAGTAGGTTCGAGATCAGCGAGAGTTCCTCATGGACAGGTTACCAAATACGTGAGCAAAGGTGCTGCGAAGCTGGTATTACGAAATCCGATACGTGCTAATGGTGGCCGTGGGAATAATGGAGGAGGAGCAGAAGGAAGGGGGGGAGAAGGAAGTGGAGGAGATGGCGAAGCAGCAGATGTGGGCGGAGCGGGTGGCGATCCAGACCAAGCGGGGTGGGTTCATGAGGAACCAGAGTTTATCATTCACCGAAAAACCAGATCGTCTGCGAATGAACGAGAGCGCCGAGCGGCGAATTGGCAACGCACCGAAGCAATACTCACCAATCTGATGCTGAAGGACCAACTTCCACACCCGTGCGTCTGCGCCCGACGCGACGTTGTTACTGTACGCTGTATTGATCTCAATTCGTACGAGCACAGAGTATTTGAATACTGCATTTGCGCCCGCTCCTGCAGCTGTCTACTTAAGGAGGGCTACTTCCCTTCTGCTCCGGTAAAACCAAGGACTGCGTTCTCGATCCGGCTCCTACAGCTCCTACATGAGCAGTCTGTGCTCGGATATGTCTCTAGAAGTGCTTGGTCGGGTGGCCTTAGAGCGTTGTTTGAGAGTGAGAAGAAGGCGGTGTTGCCGGCGTTTGATAGAGAAGTAAGTACGCCACTGCACTGCTCGATACCGCTCAGTACTGAAGGGTTGTAGCTTCGTGATGCCTACCACCACTGGCTCGCAGTAAAATCCCGGGTGGACACGATGGTGGCCGATTCGCTTGAACGTCACGATGGCGGTACCTGGCAACTGGAGGCCCTTTCCAACGTTTGTCCTGCGTGTTTCGACATCTCGCCAGGCGAGGACAACGCGATTGCCATCTCCATCGACGGCAACCAGCAGCATGTCCGCTTCAAGGACAAGTCGTCATATGAGTACGAGAAGCTGCCGCCGAAGCTTTTCGTGGACTACGGGCGCCGTAACTTCGGTTTGGCAGGGTCCGTTAGTGCCGCACGAATGGCTGGCTGTGGGAACAAGTTCAAGGCGACGAGCGGCTGGAATAAGGTAGAAGCCATGGCCCAGTCGAAAAAGGCACTGGATGAGACCGGGCTCATGGCTGCCACCTGCTTTCATGGCACGAATATCCGTTTCATGAACGTGTATAGCGGCAATGAACGGTACTCCCATGTGATTCGGCTTTTGGAATCAATCGAAGCAGAGTGTCCAGCCGCTGGACCGATCCGGCTATGCTACGATGTCGCCTGCGAATTTGAGTCATCGCTACGCCGTCATGATGCGCCATGGGTAGATCGTGTACAGGTCAGTGTCGACAAGTATCTGATCGACATGTGTCTAACTGTTTGCAGGTGCGGATCGGCAGGTTTCATCTCTACGGACACGAGATGAAATGTCACATCCTCTACAATCTCCTGAGAACCGAGGGATTCGGGCTCATGGTTGGCGAAGAGGTGGAACAGCTCTGGTCCATGCTGGGAAGTCTGGTTAAAACCGGGAGGGTGTCATCTGGCCCTCGCAGATCACAGATCATTGATGCAAGCGGTGGGTAGAGGCTGAGGTTTATTCGGTAGAAGTCGGTACTGACAGGGTTGGCGCAGGACAACACCTAGCACGTCGAGGTCGGGAGAGGATTGGGTACAACATCTCACGTCGCTGGAAGAAAATGGTTGGGATCTTACGGGAAAACCATGCCATTTTGCAACGTGTAGTGGGAATGACAGTACCACACCGTACCGACAAGAGCGGGCGTGTGCACCCCCGGCAACCGGTGACCCTTCAATATCTTGATCAGCAGGAAGCAGACCAGATCGCGTACTATCAGAATTATCGCCGGTACGTGCTGATCGGTATTTGTCTGTACTGGTCCGTACTCACACTAATTGAGTGCAGAAGTAGAGCTCAGGCAGACGAGGTCAGTGAGGTACAGAGGCTACAGCTCGAGATTGTAAAGCTGGTCACGGAGCGCCGAGTGGAAGTTGATGTCCTTCACCGTCGTGTCCAAGGCGGAGAAATGGCCAGGACATTCGTCAATCGACTCAACAGCCGGTGGAAACCTCTCGAACGGCTGGTGGCGAAATACAACGTCGAAGTAGCAAAACCTGTATTCGAGGGGAGACTGAGTCCACTGTCTCTACGGACGCTGAAGGATGACGGTATCGACGACAACGACGGTGAGATTTGGGATATCGAGAGGCTGATGTGTAGCTCAGATTGGGCTGTGCACAAGTTTGTACGAGAGGGTATAGAGGCACAGCATCGTATCAAGCGCGCCCAAGAGGAGCAGGCCGCATTGCTCCTACATATTCACCGGGTTTGTCGATGGGCTATCCGGCAGACCGAGGTGCTTTTACGGATACTGGAACAACGGCCTGCAGATGCTCCACGCATAGGATGCACACGGAAGTGGCTGGAGCTGCTGTTGTTTTCCAGGTTTCAGACTGTACAGTCGATGCTTGACAGGGCCAACTCCTTCAGCCTGGATATCAGGGAGCATGAGCAACTCCTAGCTGTCGAGAGGAGAATTCTGGCGGTACTAGCGGCGGTAGGGCCGGTGGATGCCGTGGAGGACGAGGGCGGAGAAGAAGGCGGAGGCGAGGACAGAGATGAGGGCGAGGATGAGGAGGAGAATGACATTGCCGAGGAGGAAATGGGGGAGGTCGTCATGCGTGTATTAGTGGAAGAGTTGCGAGACGAAGCGGCTGACGAGCTGGACGTGGAGTTGCAGCGAAATGGTAGAGTTGAGTAACAAACGGTACCGTTCAGTACTGTTGTCATTGCATTGGAGTTGCGCTTTTTTGGTTTCATTGCATTGGAGTTGCGGCTTCATTGCATTGGCGTTGCGGTTTCATTTCATCATTATTTTGTTAGTGTATTCGGCTTATATCTGATGGCACAAGAGCATTTTAACGGCGGGTGGGTTGCCCTAGAGTCGAAACCTCGTTGGGAGTTAACCGCGCTCTGCAAATGCGAAATCTCTGTGCTCGTTGAATTCAGACATCGGACGAGGACGTGGAAGATGATCCCGGCAGATAAAGATTCAGATAGACAACTAGATGCAGGAGTTGACGGCGCTGACCGGGGCCCTGGCCTATCCCTTTGTGTGAATCTCGTACATGCATTAGCATACACAAGCTAAGCCTATATGGGGCGCTTCTATAACCCTACAGGCTGTCTCATGTGGCGTAGCACCAATCATGACTGCCAAAACGGCAATTAGTAATCATGCAACAACGCAAAAGTTACGCTAATGCATGTACGAGATTTTCACGTAGTGTCCGTCCTGCCAGGGAAACATTTGGGTGCCAGTCAGGCGAAATTTAGCGTTTCCTGGCAGACAAAGTTGTGTTGTCAGGCCATAGCACTCGTTGAATTCAGACATCGGACGAGGACGTTCAATTAGGCAACTATATCGGCGCTAACCCTGTGCCTGCCAGGGAAACGTTTGGGTGGCGCGCGCGCCAGTCAGTCGAACGCCAACTTGGAGCGACGAAAGTGAGTTGGCGCAACGAACAAAACGCGAAAGTGAGTGCGAAAGTGAGTGAACAAAACGCGAAAGTGAGTAAACAAAACGCGAAAGTGAGTGAGAAAGTGAGTGAACAAAGCGCGAAAGTGAGTGAACAAAACGCGAAAGTGAGTCACACGCCGCAACCCACAACATCCCAATTCACATAGCTAACAACCAGCCAAAAACCCATTGTAAAAAAAGAGATGTTACGGCGTTCGCGTTTTGTTCGTTGTGCCATGTGCACATTGCACCATTGTTAGTTTTGGCCCTTCGTGTCGCTACAGGCCGGGGTTCCCTAGCAGGCAAAGTAGTTGAAGGCGCCGTATCCAGGAAAGGTTTACTGATTTTTCTTGTTCATGCTCGCATTCGACTATGGCGGCGCACTTTTTAACCTGTTTTCCTATCTGCCGTCCGCCCGCCCAAGCGGGCTCGGTGGCAGCCTCTGCTTGGGCAACCAAATGAATAAGACGCACCAAGAAAACAAAGGAAAAAGGAGAGTCCATTCCTCCTCCCAAAACCGTAGCTCCTCCTCCCTCGGCCCCGGTGGGCCGGCCGTCCTTTGTAGTGAGAAGCACCCACACGGGGGCTTTACTGGGGCTTTATGCACCTTCCCGGAGTTATTATCCAGATGGGGAAACTCGTCAACCGGATTTGGTGAGAATACCGCGATCCTTTCCACGTCAAATGTGATATCATCGGGATCGGCGATCTGCAATGCAGCTGCCCGCGCCTAGGAAAAATTCCATGAAGCAGCGGTGGCACTGCGAGTGACTGCTCATGGAATATTATCAACTCCCAACCGATTTTAACCGCTGTTGATGTTGACTTCGTGCACGTAGCGGTACACCTCCGTACCGAGCAGTACTGTCGAGCAACCACTAACTGATCTCAATCGGTCCGGACAGTTTGGTCGGCATCACAACTGTGTCCCTGGTGCAATACTCCTCTGAAAGTTTTAGAAGATAACTGTAGTATCCATAGGGCTCATAACGAAGTCTCGAGACCATTGCTCAAGTTGTGGATTCGAACTTTACATTATCAGCCAGTAGGCCACTTACAAGTTGAATCGGTTCATGGCTGGTTTCCTCCGATTCGAAAACATCTCGTCGAAAAGGCAGATATGAATTCAATACGCCGTATATATATGCCTCTCTGGTTCAGGAAGGCTCCGGATATGCAGAGAGGATTGGATGGGGTGAACGAGAGTTTCCGTACCAGCCAGTACTGACCGGCAACCACCGATTCAGTGAGCGCTCCGTGGAGCCGGTTAAGATCGGTTGGTATCGATTTCAGCAATTTTCGTACCTGCCAGTAGGCCGGTAACCACCGATCTAGTGAGTTACGTTGATGCGACCGCTTCGCCGGTTAAGATATCTTGGAAAGCTCACCCCGTAGCATCGACAGCTATCAGTTCACCGGTTTACACGCTTACTTGGTGTACTGGTGGTACCGACAATTACTATGCAGATATGCTCTCACATATAACTACATACGTAATTGTAGTATTCGGAACGGACCCATCACGTACCTGACGGTACCGACAAGTGCTTGACATAACTACTCAATCACAGTATTCGGAACATGATCCATTTACACAAATCCTAAATTGCATCACTTAACCTCCAGTATCCACCCAACGTATCCTCCAAATTCACTCGCTCCCTCTTTCCCAATGCCTCCCCTGCCATGTATCCGCTTTCCCCTGGATTCTCTCTCCGCTTACGCGCCTCCGCCTTGTCGCGTCTGATCGCGAGCATCGCGTCCCGTTGCTTCTTCCAGACATGCAGCTGCGCCACGAAGCTGAGTGAAGGATCTGGCTTGAAAGGCGCAAGCCGCTTGTCGCCTTTATTCCGTACGTACCGTTTGGCCGTGCCTTTATAGAGTCGGTGCATCTTGTTACAGTACCGATCAGAACCACGCCGTACTGACAGATAAACAAACTTACAAGATCAGCCTGGCCCTCAATACCGAGGTTTTGGATCGCAATAGCGACGTCGCTAGCTACAGGGGTTCCTCCCATAGACACCTGAACGCGCTCGTAGGAGTAGGAAGGGACGTCGGGGACATCATCTATTGGTCGGCTGCCAACGCCGTTGTCGTCGCTTAAAAAGCGCGTGAGAGAAGGAGACGTGTCCTGCGGGCCGTCCTCGTTAATCGATTCCAGTATCCCCTGCATGGATTGGAGGCGTCCAGACACCGGAGGTGAATGGGTACGAAGAGAAATATCCCCAAGCGAAGGGGGAGGCCGTGGTGAGGAAGCAGGATGAGAAGCAGAGGTGGTGTCAGGTGGAAAGACTCGGGTCTCAAGCCAAGACTTGTAAACGTGAGTGAGGAATTTGAAGTGATGTGCCGATGACTTACCTTTAGTGTCACCTTGGATATTTTGGTGGCCTTCCATGCCTCCCAAATATCCATATCCGTGATACCATCACCTCTAGCCCTGATTTCCTCCGCCTTTTTCTCCAAATAATCTTTTGCCTTTGGCCCCACGGAGTATGCAATTCTGCCGAAGCTGGATGTACTGGAAGCCATTTATGTCGTTTGATGCGTGGAGGATGTTTGGAGATGCGACTTGAGCCGGTATTATATTCTTCGCGCCGCTGTCAGTCTTGTCGGTGTGCCAACTAACGGTTGTTCCACCGGTCAGTACTGGTCAGCACTTGTGGTACCGAGCGTGTGTGACAAATAACGGTAGTTTCCGCCAGTCAGTACCGAGCGTGTGTGCTTGCGTGACGGTAGTTTCCACCGTCGGTACTGAGCTAAGCTATCAGCACTTGTTGGTACTGAGCGTGTGTGCCAACTAACGGTGATTTCCGCCAGTCAGTACCGTGCATGTGTGCTGCTTGCGTATGTGGAGGGACGGTGGTTTCCACCGCAGAACTTGTCGGTACTGAGCTTCTTCGTGCTAACATATCAGCACTTGTGGGTCCGAGCGTGTGTGCCAACTAACGGTGATTTCCGCCAGTCAGTACCGAGCGTGTGTGCTGCTTGCATATGTGGAGGGACGGTGGTTTCCACCGTAGAACTTGTCGGTACTGAGCGTGCCATGTGGATGCATTGTGTGTGCCATACTTCGTATCAACGGTCGCTACCGAGCGTGTGTGCTGTTCCACCGGTCAGTACCGGCCAGAACCAACCGGTACTGAGCTTCTTCGTGCTAACCTGTCAGCACTTGTCAGTACCGAGGGTGTGGTTTCCACCAGTACTTGTCGGTACCGAGCGCATGTGCAGGGTATTGCGCTAACGGTAGTTTCTGCCGGTCAGTACTTGTCGGTACTGAGCTTCTTCGTGCTAACCTGTCAGCACTTGTGGGTACCGAGCGTGTGTGCCAACTAACGGCCAGTCAGTAACAGGGATGGTGGTTTCCAGCGTGCCATGTGGATGCATTGTACTCGGATATGGTCACGATAATCGGAAATGCAGGGGTGTCTTGAGTCAGTGGGGATGCTGTCTGGTGAATGCCGATTTGAACGGCTAAATTAGTGTCGGTGGGAGGTGGTTGTTGGTAGCCATGTTGGGGGCTGGGTAGAGTAAGAGGGATGGAGGCTGGCATTTCACACCCCTCCTTTTTTAATCACTCGCTGTATTCTCTCCTCACTCCTTTTTTTTTTAATCGCTGTGTTCTCTCTCCTTTTTAATCGCCCTCCTCTTTAATCGCTGCTCTCCTCTCTGTACTGTGTTCTTTCTTGTGTTCGCTCTCTTTTTCATTTACCCCTAGAAATACAGCGACCATTTGGCAGTTGGTGATGGTTGTTTCAGCACTGGCCACCGTCCATCTCGGAGTTATCCGAGACAAAATCTGGCACTAAGCATTTCCGATTAATTCTTCGTCGGTACCGAGCATGTGTGCCAACTAACGGCCAGTACCGGTCAGAACTTGTGGGTACCGAGCGTGTGTGCCAACTAACGGTGATTTCCGCGTGCGTGTGTGCTGGAAGGTCTGTGCTTTCCACCGCAGAACTTGTCGGGACTGAGCTCACTTGTCTGAATAAAGTCGTTTATTAATAATTTGCTTAGAAGGGAAGTACCGAGCGTGTGGTTTCCACCTGTACTTGTCGGTACCGAGCGCATGTGCAGGGTATTGCATCCTGTGCGCTAACGGCCGGTCAGTACTTGTCGGTACCGAGCGCTTTGCTTGCTCCCAATATTTTCTTTCATGCTTAAAGCAAACACCATTCGTTAAGTTCTCCACTCTCTCCACAACTCCCTTCACCAACAACTTACACTCGAAAAATGCCCCGCGAGAAAGTCCAGGTGAGTCCAGCATCACCAGTACTGATCGGTACTGTTACAAGCCAATATGTACTGATGCAAACAGTTTGAACTCAAGCAGGTGGATTCGTCCGGCCTGAGCCGCGGAGAGAGGGCCTTACGCCAGAAGCTACGAATCGAGATCGTCGAGATGGCTGAGGACGAAGGCCTAGAACTCAACAACCAGCAAATCGACGAAAGAGTCGACCGAGCAATCAATCGTCGTACGGTACGATCACTACTCTACCAACAGTACCATTGCTGAATGAGAAGCAGGTTTTTACGATCGTACAAGATCACACTGACGCAGTATGGGAGGCGGTATGGGACAAGGGTTTGGACGGCGTTGGCGAAGAGAAGTACGGCGGCACTTTACTCGAACTCTATGAGAAGTTGGATGTGATGGACATCGCGAGACAGGACAAACTCAAAGTAGGACGCCCGTCCAGTCGCCGATACATTACTAATTGGTGATGCAGAACAAGGCTGCCAATGTAATCAAGACGCGCAAGGAGGTCCAGAAGATGCTGGCCACTTGCGACGTAGATACTGGTGCCAGGAGGCTTGCCAGGCTGGTGAAAGACTTGCAGGCCCGTGAGGGTGGTGAGGAGGCCTTGGCCTCGGTGGGCATCATCTATGTCGCTCCTGGCTCTCCTGACTGAACAACGGATAAAAACGTGGCTTTCTTGGTCTGTTGTGTTTATTTTTGTTCGTCATTTTGGGATTGGTCTGCTTGGTGTGGTATGGTACTGTACGGTACGGAAAAGTACTACAGAATAGCAAATAGCAAATTGAGGACTTCAAAGAGAGAGCACTTCAATTTTATTTCACATACGGCCTTCAGAGACTACGGCGAACGCGCCAACGCACTCCTTCCCTGCCCGCCCCAACCGGTCGAAGCCCTGCCTACCAAAGCAAAATGAGAGAAAATAAAGATAAAAGGAAAGCGCGCCACGGAAACCCCCTTACTGCCGCCCCCGCCGCGGCTTGCCTCGCCCTTCATGCTTCATTACACCACGAACAGCAAGCAACAAACTGAGGCATCCAACCCTACAACTAAACATAATACAGCAGGGCACGGTAATATGCAACGCCACTACGTGTCGGGGTTTCTGCCCTCAAAGATCCGACCCACCATCGCCAATCGCTTCTCAACCATCTCTTCGTCGTCATGTTCCACCATATCGACGAAACTCATCATAGTTTTGTGCGTATTCCAAATTCTGTTCTACCGAGGTCAGTACTGAGCGGTGCCGGATGGTAATGTATGGTACTTACTTTAACCTTTTCTTGACGTGCCAGTGCCGTGATGGCGAGCCCTAACTCTCGATACAATTTTCTCAACAGATCCGACTCCTTGCCTGATAGTCCCAAGTCCCAAACATAATGCCGAATCAGCTGTGCCTCTTTGCCTTCGATCGGCAAGACGTACGCCTCTGCAGCCTTCTCCTCGATGAACACATGAGAGTCTATCTGCTGCTGCGTGGGTACACGTTTCTTTTCCCACAGGTAAGCAACGTACTGTTGCCGGATCCGAATGCGAAGACGCTCCTGGCTCACGCTTTTCGCAGGCAGAAGTTCGTAGAGCATCTCACAGTTGGCATCGCTAATGGGCGACGATTTCTTCGATACTTGTCAGTACTGAGCGCTACGTAAACAGGAAACGGGCCTACCGCTAAATCAGCATGCTCTTCGGAGGGATCTGGCTGCTGGTCCTTCCTGCGACTAGCTTTCCCACCGCCGGCCTTACGTCCGCCTCCGCCCTTATGACTGCCTCCGCCCTGGCCCCTCCGGCCGACTCCACGTGCAACTTTTGGACGTTTTGGCGGCGGAGTAGCAGGCCGTGTTAGAGCTACTGAGGACTCGATAAGTAACACCTCGTCGGTATCGCTGGACGACGATTTCTTCGATACTTGTCAGTACTGAACGTTACGTAAACAGGAAACGGGCCTACCGATAGCTCTTCGGAGGGATCTGGCTGCTGGTCCTTCCTGCGGCTAGCTTTCCCACCGCCGGCCTTACGCCCGCCTCCGCCCCTATGACTACCTCCGCCCTTGCCCCTCCGGACGACTCCACGTACAACTTTTGAACGTTTTGGCGCCGGAGTAGCAGGCCGTGTTGGAGCTACTGAGGACTCGATAAGCAACACCTCGTCGTCATCGCTGGACGACGATTGCTTCGTTACTTGTCAGTACTGAGCAGACTTGATCGTTGCGCATATGTAACATACCGTAGGACCAACGCACTCTTCGGAGGGATCTTGTTGCTGGCTCATGGCTTACTACTGAGATCGAGGTCGGGTGAAAGCTAGGTTTAGCTGTCGGTTGTGAAGTTTCAGCGAGGGCTTGTGTTTAATACTTAGTACTAAGCCGTGTTGTTGATTACTAGTATGGAAGGCACACAAAAATGAAGCGTATCAAGGCTACAAACACTGCATAATAGTCTAGATCGATAGTGAAATGTTTTAAGGTCGATATTTGCTGAAAGCGGCGTTTCCAGCCGGTATTGGAATGTACTGTCACGTACTGGAATGCAACTCTGACGCCTCAGTCTATAGATTAAATCAGCTGCATACCGTGAGCAAGGGGTAATAATCCATACCACCAGAGCCACCACGCTTTTTAACCTTTGGTCGACACCCGGAGGCAGTGACCCCGTCTGGATACACGCACTGAGCGCCTCGCAAGCATCGTCAAGCTTCAATACAAGGCCACTGCTTGCCCGCAACGCCT
>Ga0307515_10020659_pt1 | contig 11729 bp, 4 predicted proteins | sample 17_EM_MG_FD_194513 | JGI IMG/M metagenome (GOLD analysis project Ga0307515, IMG submission 194513) | Populus trichocarpa ectomycorrhiza microbial communities from riparian zone in the Pacific Northwest, United States - 17_EM | ecosystem: Host-associated > Plants > Roots > Unclassified | place...
CTAGGAACCCAATAAAAGTTAATAGAGATATTCTTACTAGCTAGATAAGAGCAGCTTTGCGTAATTTTAAAGACTAGTTCTTGTCCCCCTGTAAGAGAATTAAGCTATAATCTTTTAATAGCTGCTTGGCTATCTATAAAGATATAAACTTGTTTCTCTTCTAGTCTTTATTGTTTTAGATATTTTAGGGCCCTATAGACTGCATAAAGTTCTACGTCCATAATTTCCATATAAGGCCCTAGATTCCAATTTATTGCGTATTTAATCCTATTTCTCTCCCCTATTTTACATACGGCCGCTATACTTAATTTACTATCTTTAGAGCCGTCTATATAGTATATATCTACTAGGTCCCATTCTAGGGATTCTTGTAAATTTTCTACTAGTCTTAAATGTTCTTGTACAGCTTCTTCTTTGTACATTACGTATACCACGTATAACATTATATAACCTTAGTTACTATTCTTTATTATATAGTTTAACCGGTTCCATCCTGGACCGTGCCTCTATTAACCAACTAGCTACTTCTAACTCCTCTCCTAATAGTCGTAATATTGTACTTAAAGCGTCCGTAATATCTAGGGTTCTTTTAGGGGTATAGGTTAAGTATATTCTAGCATATAAAGTAGGATATTATTAGGGCCTTCCTAGGCAGTATAGAGTGGTTTTAATATCTAAGTGTAATGCGTTAACACGTTATTACAGACGAAGATCTTCTTTCTTTGGGTGGGATATTATTAAGGCCTTCCCAGGCAGTATATAGAGAGCTTAGTATAATGTAACGGCTCGTATAAATGCCTCTAAACCAAAGCTTGTGGATTGCTATCTAATAAAGATACTAAGTATTACGGCACTAGCAGAACTTAGTAGAACTTTGCGATTATATAACTAGAGGACCGCATAAAAGAACCCTACTTCGACCGGCGCTGCTCTTCTTCTCCTTTCCTTTCTCTAGCTTTAGATCCTCGTTTATAGACAATCCAATTATATAGGCTTGCGCGTCCCTCTTACTATGCTTATACCTTAATTAACTAAGTCGCTAATATTATATAAAGCTTATTACTACTCTTTCTTCCTAAAAAGGAACTTAAAAAATATCTATAAGACTATAAATAGGATAAGGATATAGAATAGGACCCTAAGGATATTACTAGGACTATAAGGATAGGACCTAAAGGAAAAGAATAAAACCCTAAGGAAAGGACCTATAAGATACATACAGACTAGAACCCCTAAAGAAATTACCTAGAATTACCTAATACCCCTACTACTATACTATAAAATATAGTAGTAGGTAAAGTAGCTATAGGACCCGTAAATACCTTAGATAAAGAAATAATTAATATTTTAACCCCCTAGGTAGAGCTTATAGCAGCTAATACTAAAATTAAACGGCTATAAGAACTGCTTAAAACTAGAGACACCCCTATATCTTAAGATAACCTATTAAATAGACTTGCTATAGTCCTTAAGGCCCTAGCCTAACGTACTATATTATTAAGATCCGCGAAGGTTATAAACCCCCTATTACTTATAGACGGGACTAACCCTATATTTAATAATTGGAAGCTTTAACTATAGGATAAGCTTAAAGTTAATAAAGATTACTTCCCTAATAACTAAGTCAAGATAGCCTATATTTTTGGCCGCACTAGTAGAGATACCTAGATATACCTACGTCTATAATATACTACAGACTTAGTAAACCCTTTTGTCTTAGAAGAAGAAATAATTAACTACCTACCTTCTATTTATAAGGGCCCCTTTAAGATATAGAATGCCCGCCTTAATTATAAAAGCCTAAATATAAAAATAATAGAGACCTTTTTAGCCTTTTAGACCTACTTTTTATACCAAGCCGGTTAAGCCTAAATTCCCTATAAAGACCTAATACCAGACCTCTTTAATAAGCTTACTCTAGACCTATAGCGCGCTATACTACTAGTTTTTACTACTATATAGACGTTAAAGGTACTTATAGACTACTACCTAGCTATTAACTAAGGCCTCTATTAAATTAAGGCATAAGCTAAGCGGTATAAAGCTAGAAACTCTTTAAACCAGACTATAAGCTCTATAAGAACGGCCTATAGTACCCTAGTACAATCTATAACTCCTATATCTTCTACTATATAGCCTACTATTAATCTAGCAGCTAGTTAAGCAGCTAGTCCTACTACGGGCCTAGCATATACGCGGCCTATATATAGTAACCACTATAGATAAGCCCTTAGTAATTAAGGAGCTTACTTTTTATATAGTTAAAAAGACTACTTTATAAAGGACTACCTAATAGTAGTAAAGATAAACAAGGTCATATTAATTTAGAAGGATAGTATAGAGTTAGAAAAAGAGGAACCCTATTTATAAACTCTTAATAGTGCTATATAGGAAGGTAGAAGCAATTAGTATCTAATTATACTTATTAGAGTAATATTTTAGATCTAGCTAAAATATAGTTTTATATTAACGGATAAGACGATTACAGTTTTAGAGACTATTACCCTTATACTTATCTAGGTCTTTTATATAGAATTTAGGTTTTTCTAACGTTATAGTATAGTATAACGTTACTCCTTTAAGTCCACTTTGTGTTTAGGGTGTCTATACTCCTCCTATTTATTCTTATAATTATTCTTAATAGTTTTAATACGCTTATCTTAATTATATCTCTAACTCTTTTGTTTTTTATAGTGTCTTATATAGTAACTACTCTAATAACTCCCCAGCGGTAATTATTCCTAAGGGTCTCGCAAAGTTAGATAGACTAGCTATGGCTTCTTAGTCTACTCCTTTATAAGTAGAGGGAATACGCTCCTCTAGGGAGACTCTCTGAGCCTCTTACAGTAAGGGCGTTACTTTAGGGGGTAAAGGAGTATTACCCGTCATCATTAATTAATAGCCGTACGTTCCTTCCGTAACAGATTATAAGCAATTAGAATTGTAAGAGGCTAGCCTAATTAGAACGTATAGTTATCTAATCAACAGTGTTATAGGTAAGTAGAAGATAAGTTAAAGGTAAGTTAAAGGTAAGTTAAAGGTAGAATGGGTTTTATGTATTAAAGGACAAATGCTTTTTAACCTCTTCTATTCAGAGACTAATCGCTAGTTCTTCTCTAGAGGAGAACCAGCTCCCTATATAATCCTTCTAAGACGCTAACAAAACCCTTCGCCCCTTATCTATCTGACCGTGTCTTCTGGGACGTAGATAGGACATAGATGGGATATAGATGGGACATAAATGGGATATAGATGAAACCTCCTACTATCTCATCTGATATGTACCTTCTGGGGGATTCCGTTACAATAAGTATAATTACTCGCTTATTTGGCAGGGTTATTGAAAAAAATCAATCAATATGATATGATATAATATGATATCGCTTATTGTATCAATCTAATCGATAATGATTTTCGCCTACCCTATTTGGAGCAAGCGTTCTAGAGAAGTTGGAGAACCTCTAAGCGTCCTAGCTGCCTTAGATTGTGGTACTCTACCTAGTCTCTATCGCGCAGATTCAAGTCCCTTTCTATAGCAAAATGTTAGGTCTACGCAATTATTTAGAGTATCCAAATTCGTTTAGTCTTTAAGCTTACTTGTTATTGCATTATCTGGATATAAACTCGGATCAAATTACTAGATTAGACCGTTTTTAGACAGTAACCTTTTAACGAGGTCTAAAGCTATATCTCCAATATCTGTCTGTATACTCGGATCAGCGCCATAGTTAAGCAGTGTTCTTACACAACTGGAATAACCTGACTACGCAGCCCTATGCAAGGCTCTACGTCTAGGTCCAAACCCTATTTATAGTTAGCAGCTAAGTTGCAAAAAGCGGACTTAGCCTACGCACTTTGCCTATATTACTCAAAGTATTCGGCAGATTTTGGGTTATTTAGCTCTTCCCACCATTTGGGCTCTTTTCTGTTAATAAGACAAGCTCTCTAACTTAATAGCAATAAAAACAGCAATTAGTGGAGGCGTTCATTAATTAATCGGTCGTTAGTGGTTAACTCCTAGTTATATTCCCCAGGTCTCCATCATACACTAAACCGTCCGCATTTGAGGAGCCAGAATAGGGCAGTGAAATCTTCGTCTTCTATATTATCGATTGGTGGGCCATAGTCGAGCAGCTTTTGAATGATAAAGCCGTACGCTTTTCCTTTTAACATTTGATAATATAGAGAAGTTCGGTTTTTAGAATCCCTCCAGTGCAGACAGTCTGGGGTATACTTTATAACCAACTCCAGCATTTGTATTGTTATTTATAGCTGCTTATTCCCTGCGAATATAATAGAGTTATACCAATCGGGGAATACAAGATCTACTAGATCATATCCGTCCAAATTAGGATCTCCGCCCAGTTGCAGCGGTGACTATATAAAGTCGTAAACTGGTGTTCGCATGGAATCTTGGTCAACCTTGTTCTAGAGGTCGCCGTATAAGTCTAGATATGTCTTCAATTTTGCACCTATGCTAAGTAAAAGTTTAACCATCGAAACATTTAGCATCTTTATTACGATGTGGAGAGAAGTCTGGCTAGCTACATCTTTCTGATCAATTCTGGCCCTATGACGAATTAGAGTGCTCACAGCCGTATTATTGTTCGCGAAAACAGCCTAATGTAAGGGGTTACCACTTGGCCACGCGAAGGGGAAATGGAAGGTCTTAAGCGCCACAGCTAGATGCGATTCTTCGAACCGTACACCACCACGCTATAATAGAATGGCTGCGTCTTCTATTTTGTCATTAGCAAAAATAAACAACTAGTGCAGAGCCACGACACCGGAAGCCTCATTAACCAATCCTACATTAGCACCGCGGTTAATGAGCACCCGAAGAGAATCCAGACTGCCACCCATACAACATCTTATAAGAGCGGTATAACCCCACGGGTCTCTTATGTTGATGTCTTTAAGTGTATCTATAATACAACTGGGACTAGATGGAGTTATTAACTCGTTATAAGCAGCAGCAATGTATAGAGGGTATGAGCGGAGGCCATCCTTAATAGATCTAATCAGACCCACGTTATATAGGGCACTTTTGGAGCTAGCTAACATATCAACCTAAGAACAGTAGTGCACATTATATCCGCCTTAGAGTCGAAATTTTTCTCGTGCTTCTAGTAGACGCAGCTGTAGATTATCCAAGTTAGAGCCCAAATCCGCGAAAAGATAGCCCGAGGTGATGGCGGTAACGGACTAGTCCGAAATTGGAAGACCTACAATGGGGCGGTGTGAACGATTAATAGCAGCTCGAGCAAAGTAGATCTATGAAAATATTGCCTAAGTAGCAAGATGCCCTCTCTCTGCACACATTTCTAGAGTCGTAAGCTCCTGTTCGTAATGACCTTCTAAGGCGTAAGCTAGACTGATGTTGAAAAGCTTATTTGTACTTGTAGAACTCTCCTGTGACAATTGCTAAAGTAAAACTATATCTCTTAAGGCAAAGTCTAAAGACTTTTGTATGTCGTGCAGCCAACTACGCTGCTTATTCCGGACAGGGTGATGTCTTCTCACTAGTGTGTCTTTGAAATCATGCCATCGTAGCCCTCTAGTCAGAGAGTCTCGTTCTAAAGCATCCCAATTACAGGTGTCTTCAAAAAGGTACAGAAATCTGCAGTATTAACAGATATATACGCTCCTTGTTTAATTCAGGCACTCACTTCTTGTTTTCTTCTATCGAATCCGTCTAGACTTCCTAGTACAAGGCACCCCAGATGAGCCTAAAATAATCTACACGGTCCCTAGCACTAGGCTTAATTATGACGCACAAAGCCGGAACGAGATCACGACTCATGTCTAGGGGCATTTCCGCCTTTCGAAAATCATGAATCAGGATCTGTTTAGGATCCTTGACGTTTTATAGGGCGCCTCCTTTTAAGACCATACAGCTCCAGATGGCGAGCGCACACGACCAAATATCATATCTATGCAGTGCTCCAGGCTGCGAAAATTGTTCTGGGTTGGCCTGCTTAAAAGCGGCCCATCCTTCCGTACCTCTGGGAAGGTCTTGCACCTGCACTACCCCAATGTCAAGATCTCAAATCGATAAACTAAAGTCGGCAAGTTTGGCGACGCAACCAAATAGTGAAGAGTGACTTGCGAACACCAAGATGTTATTAGGCTTAATATCACCGTGTATGATACCGTGTTTATAAAGCGCCCTGGTACCGTTGACTATGCCTAGGCAAAGATGCTTCTTTATAGTCTAAGTAAGAGTATTCTTAGAGCACATCTGTCTAAGAGATATAGTGGCTTGTTTAATGAATATAACGGGTGAGAATAGTAAGTTACTCTTGCCGCGGCGATCATGGCCCCATGCGAGCAGCTTTACCACATTTAGGTGCTGCCGAAGTGGTTTATATATAAGGGTGAGGACTTCAAGAAGTATATCTCGCAGTTAATTTTAACCTACAGACCCGCCTTCTGTTATGCTTATATTGGTCGTGCCAGTTAAAGACGATATTAATATTTTGGCACGCTTCACAGCCACACACTAAATAGTATAGTGCTATGGTTTTTTACTAGACACACTTATATATCTGCCTAAGTCCGTCTCTGGCGTATGGCTTAGATATAGTCCGTTGAAGTGAGGGAATGCATCGGACACCTTAACGCGTCGGCTGTAGACCTCGAACTGATTACCTTTACCGAGAAAACTGGCTCCTTTATAGTAATCGTGGAGCGCGTACGGACCTGGCACCTGATTTTGTCTAAGCCTTGCCATTAACAAGTTTAAAGTAAAGTCGCTTGCGCCTGTCTCTGAGATGGAAGTTGCTATATATCAACAGGATCTTCTCCGTGACCTCGAATCGCTATCTATATTAATAAGCGGAAATGAAATAGGTGGTAATTAGGGCCGAGTTTCCGCTCAATATTTGACTGTGCGGTATATTCTAAGCCGCAATTGCAAGGGTGGATAAGGGTACTATATATGATGACTTATAACAGGCGTAGTGGGGCGGAAAAGGCAAAGCCACGAGGAATAGGGTTGGTACTTGACGAAGCTGGGCCTAGAGATTTTAAAATACACCAGAGCTTTATTTAAAATACGTCTGTCTACAATTTAGCAATACTGCTATCCTATTAATCTGCCTGGGCGTAACGCGTCGGCGGTTTAAGTATTCTCGATAGCAGCTGTGTTTATTAGCATAGCTGCTCTAGACCTTACAGCTCATCTTAATCAACGCCTTAGAGAAGGCAGTAATATAGGAAACTATTATGCTTTAGTTATCACCTGACTTTTATATTGGAGAGATAGTAATATAGGCTTTTACGAGGAGGCTAGGAAACTGGGTTAGTTCTTCCGCTACGTTTTAGGTTACGACGTCAAAGAATTCGCAATTCCCTTCACCCAAAGTTTCTTGAAACTGAACGCTTTTATTATTAAATGTCTATATACGGTCAATGATCTTATAGCCAAAAATAACTCGTCGGTTCTGTTGATACTGTATTATGGAGGGCACGGCGATGCAGACAATGACCGATATTATGGAGAAGAGGAAAGATTAGTTTAGGCGGCGTATGTTTTATACTTCTATTTCTCCTTCAATATTTTCTCTATGGTTGGCATCATCTAATTAGATTGACCCAATAGGCAATCCAGCGGCGTAGCGAAGTTAAAATGGTACGACATTTAACCTATCCTTAGTGAGTCAGAGGCCGATATACTCCTGATTTTGGACTGCTGCAATGCCGCGTAAGCAGCACGGTCATCTTTAAGACTTCCAGCCACGATTGAACTCTTGGCTGCGGCAGCAAAAGGGGTGCGAACACCGCTTCCTAAACCTATCTTATTCACAACAGCGTTACTAAAGGAAATGCAATATACTATTTTAGAATCTGGATTAATAACGATATCTAGTCTTTATATAAGACTTTGCGCTCGCGAAGCAAAACTACTTAAAACCCCCATTTATGTAAAGCTTAAAAGCGGTTCAAGAGAGCGAAGTATTAAGCTATAACTAATGCCTGCGCATTTAAACACTCTCGCTATCCCTTTAAACGGGTTAAGCTTAGCCATTAATTTACATATATCCCTACGTGAGCCCCTACGGCTGCACAACTTAGATAAAATTATAGAATGGCTGAAGATAGATCTTCTAAGGACAGTTACAGAGCTTAAATTTTTAGATGTTATAGAAGAAACCGGGCAGATATAATATGCTGTTATAGACGTCCAGCAAGGAGTTTCTACTATATCCAGGTCTGTTAGTAAATTAGCCCAAGCGGATATTCTTAACGCTTAGCAGGACGTTGCTTAGCTTATTACTTTATATATTACTTAGCATTTAAGCAACGTTAACAGATTTGTTAACCTAAATGTGCTTACAAGCTAAGCGGAGATTTTTTTGCGGGAATTAAAGGCACAGAACGTTTGATTCTAAGAAAGAGTGGCACGACGTGTCTTGGGCGCAAGTGCAGTTATAAATGAAAACTATCTAGATATAGCTTCTTATAACCATATAACGGATGCTTTTGGGCTCTCTAACTCTATTAACCTTAGACGTATTATAAAATTTGGAACAGATAATCTGCTGCATTCCCACTAAGGCATATTACCTAAGTCTATTGATAGGAGCATCCCAACCTTTAATGAATATAAGTACTACAAACCCAGCGAAAGTCTTGAAAATATTGAGATGGCTTTATAACGTGTTGTAATGTTAACTAATTTACTCAGCAAGTCTAAAGAGAGTGGCTTTTGGTCTTTACGGTGTTTGGGTTGGACTTATAACTTATCCAATCATTATTTTATCTTTTAGTTTAAAATACCATCTCGATATCTTCCCAAGCCCTCTTAATAGATAACTCTGTTCGAATGTATCCGTAGTATAAGGGGGTCGGCAAGGCTAACCCTTAGGGAACACTTTTAAATGGCCTACGGTCTCGCAAAAGCGTTGGAGAAATGGCATGCAATTAACTGGGTCCACTAGGGTATTACTAGTTATAATACTGTGTTTTTTAAATATAACTCTAGGAGGGTAGACTATGGGGAGCCTTATATGCAAGGGTTCAACTTCGCGCGACCAAATATTAGTCCCTTAAATAGTCGCTATATCGATGATGTCGAGACAAATATTTATAGGCACCCCGATAGGCAAGGTCTGTATCAGCATAGGTATTGAAAGATACACGACATCTACGCGATGGGCGTCGTTCTTTTGGAGATCGGTTTATAGGTAGATGCCTTAGATATTGTTAAAAAGCGAGATCTAACTGTACAGTCTATAAGAGAAACCCTGATCTTAGCGGCAATAGAGCGCTTAGGCTTATATGCTGGAAAGGCATATTAAGCGGCGACCATTGCGTGTCTTACTGGTTCTCTGGCTGTAGCCATTGATGATGTACACAAATCACATCTCGCAAAAGCATTTCAGACTATAGTGGTGGACGAATTATTACCTTGCCTATAAATTTACTAGTAGTAGAGGACTAGGACATCTAATAAGTTCGCTTAAGAAACACCGTCCCTATGGCGCGAATTTGATATCCGCTTTAGCCACCTCTCTCCTATTCTCCTAAGTTGTTCCATCCTCGTTATAAAGTGTATAAACGCCTTCGCGAGGACTACTTGCGATAAGAAGTGGGCCCTGAAGAGCACAACTACTTAGGTCTAATAGTAGAACTTTGTCTCCAGGAAGGTATTTACTACCCTTTAAAAATTAAGTTAGTTAACGGGCATTTTAAATCAGGTTTAGCTGTTTTAAAAATAAAAGGAATATAAAACACCTACTAAAGCATACTGTTTGATAACTAAACGGCCGCTATCTTCTCGCGAATAATCCATAATACACCACTAGGAACTTTTATTAATCTATACTAAGATATTCTAGTTAGTAATTGTTCCATTTGGAGGTCACGAAATAGCTTACATACCGTTAATTAAACTTTCTAAACGATGCATTAATTTCCGTATAAAAGTCGCTTATCCTAGTGCAATACTTCTAGCTCTTATAGTTGGCAGCTGCGCTATAACGTAGCACAATAGCTACTAGGTAGATATATGCTTACTAATAGCTAGACCAATAAAACACAGCCCAGTGCTAAGGGAGGCGCATTTTATAAAGCGCATTTCCATTCTCAAAACTTCCTAGCCTTAAAGCTTCTTATTAAGGTGTTGTGCAGTCTAGACATCTTTTGGTATCTTATATTTGCCATGGCTACGAACAACAATATCTGCTATAAGTGCTTTTAACTTTACTCTTTTAATACTTATCTAATACTGCTATTATATTAGTGGACAATTTCCGGCCCGGTTATCCCTATTATTCGGCTCTTTTGAGTACCCATAATTCGTTTCTTATCTGCCGTAAATTTACGCAAGTACGTGCTCGACTTCTTTTAAAGTAGAAAGAGCTGTCTTATATAGAATTAAGACTCGATAAGATTGACAGAGACAAACCCTATAAACTATTTCTTAGATATAACCAAAGAGATATAAATAAAGAAAGATTGGAGATAATTAAAAATATAGAGAGAGCTATAATAAACTACGGTTTGTGCGACCTTCTTTTGACCTCTAACTATTGACTGAATTTAGTAGATAAGTTCTTAGGACACAGTCTGAGGACTTTAGCACTACTAGAAGCAAAATCGAGAGACACCAATAGTCTTAAAAACTGGTTATCTGGCAATAGATGTATAGCTTAGGAAGAATTAGAATATCTTACCAAAAAGTATAACTTGGGTAATCTCGTTAATTATCGCGATAGCACAAAACAGAAAATTGAATATATTCTCAAGGAGATATCAGTATGGATTAATACTAAAATATTTATGGCAAGCACTTAGCACTACTACTATTAGTCTTATCTGCAGCTTACCAAATTAAGTAGCGTTTCTATACAACTGCCCAACGTCTTCGACGTAGAATCACGTCTGACGAGAAAATCTTCATTTTCGGTCCTTGGTTACAAGATAGTGCCTAGGCCTTAGTAACCTAGCTGATGACTTTGGTTACTCTTATCCCAGTTATCATCCTTAATAGCCTGTCTACTATATTAGGCAGGTTTGTAACAATTATTATTGTTATTAAACTATTTAACTTTACGATCTCTTTTATAACCAATGCAAGAACAATAGAAATATTTGCGTTAAGTGCAGCGTATATAACGTGTCAGCCTCTTACCGCGTTTGCTGATAACCTCTCTTAGGTATACCGCTGTACTAGTTGTCTTTACTTTAACCAACAACGGTTTAAATAGAGGCTAGAATCCTTCTAGCATAATAATGGGCCTGGCTATAGTGTTAAGACCTCTTATTAGGGGCCACTTAGGTATCTAACTATAAGCTAGGGGAGTACTACTTTTAAGTATCCTGAGTACCCCTTATAAGAGTATCTCCAGGCCAGTATGTCCGGCAGCCGGCGTCGCTGCCAAGAAGCTGAAAACATAAGCAACCAGCGAGCGGTCTTTATTTTTAGAGTCAGCAAGCGATAAAGTCATAAGCGCGCTATTAGCTCGCTGCCTTGGTGGTAAGGTAAGGAAGGATTTTTGGTGTCTTAGGGCTTTTTGTGGATTATAAGGATATTCGGTTAATATTTAGAGGATTAGCTAGTGTAAGAGATGGATGGATCGGGATTGGATCGGGATCCATTAATCCACTAATCCACGCCTAATCCATTAGTGGCGTGGATATGGATCTAGATCCAAACTTTATCCATTCTTAGGGCACGTTCGATACCTTTTTGGATACTACTAGCCATATACCCCCTAAATAAT
>Ga0307515_10020660_pt1 | contig 11729 bp, 3 predicted proteins | sample 17_EM_MG_FD_194513 | JGI IMG/M metagenome (GOLD analysis project Ga0307515, IMG submission 194513) | Populus trichocarpa ectomycorrhiza microbial communities from riparian zone in the Pacific Northwest, United States - 17_EM | ecosystem: Host-associated > Plants > Roots > Unclassified | place...
TGTTTATACTATGCTATAAGCGCCCTATTATTCCACTTAACTTATATTACTAGCGTTTAGAACTGCGTTATATATTTAATAGCTAAGATTTATTATATAATGTCTTAAAGCTTTCTTTTTACCGTAGTTGTTACCTTTAGGTCTCTAAACATCTATATAAGTTGCTCTATAAATCTATTTTAGCTTAAGAACATAAACTATACTTCTTAGTTTATTAATAATAAATTCAATTTACCGCCCGTCTCGGTCCCCCTAGTGGGTCCACGCAGGCTAATACCTTCTATAGGAAAAACTCTATCTTAGAGAAAACCCGATCGCGGGCCGCGCTGGAGAGACGATAGCGTTCCGATATTGGGGCGCTGGCGACTCGCCTTCTACCTGGCTAAGAGTCTGTATATTAAGCCAACTAACCGCGCTTTGCGGACGATCTTATACTACCCCTTCTTCCCTTATCCTTTTACCCTTATTCTTTTACTAGTCCTCTAAGCTTTAAAAGGGCTAGTATTTACTTATCTCCTCTACATCCATTGCCTTTATAGCCTAGAACTAAGTTAGGGCTCCTGACTGTACCATCTATTTTATAGCTGCTTAGGCACTTCTTTTATTGCTTAAGACCTCTTAGAGGCGTTTAGAGGCGCATTATGCTATAAAGTCCGCCCTTTGGTATTGTGGGCACTGGAATAATATATAGTGTACTGTCTGCCTTATCTAGCTATATTTGCACCGTGGGAGAATTTCTGGTACTCCAATAGATGCAAGCCATGCGTTAAGCCCTATTACCTCTATGCGAAGGAGAAATAGTGCTATAGCCTCTGCTTTTGTTAGATCTTTATATAATGGGATTGTGGGTTTCCCCTATGGGGTCTTCTATATGGTTTCTGTGCGATTTTTGGCCTTTACCTGCCACCGTCGGCGCCATTCTAGGTCTGCCCACTTCGCGATAAGGGTGGTTTCCCGCTAGCGATGCTGGTGACCTCCTGTGCGGTGGCGGCGCTCCGTCTGCGCTCTGCCGGCGTTCCGCTGGCTATGCCTGCGGGGGTTCATTACGGCTTCCTGCTTAGTACAATCCTTTTGGTGTGCAAGGAACCCCTGTATCTTATTCTCACGGTCCTTTACGCGGTCCCTAAGCGCTCTAGAATATATATGCATTGTAAAACTACTATATATAGCGAGTTTGCCTAAACTGCTTGCCTAGTTCCTTGCCACGGTTAACGTAGTAGCTGGTGGACAAAGCCAGCTCCTACCCGTATGCACCTGATTTGCTCTATAAGCCTATCCTTATAGCCTACCCCTGCCTAGATAGACTAATACGCGCATTTGTCCTTTCGGGCTATACAGACAGTGTCGTTGATAAGGTGTTAATCCTTCCTCTAAGATAGGTCTACCAGGAGTTAGAGCCTAGTAAAGGGGTAAGGTTCCTAGAGTTGTCCGTCACTGCCATTATATACCACGCCCTACAGCTATTAGCTGCTTCGCGTTACCTGTGACGCTCTTATGACAATAGGCCGACCGTGTCTTGCAGGCGTGGGCCTATGATAACTCGACGCCGCGCAGCTATTGTCCCTTAGCCGCCTACTAACTAAACTTGTTGTTCTTCTATCTTAACCGACACCTGCATCTAAGTCCGTTCTAGCCTATTCTGTGGGTCCGTTCTAGGTCCGTTCTAGGTCTGTTCTAGCCTAAAGGGAGGATTAATATCGGAGGATTAATGTTGTAGGATTAACGTCGCCTTGTTGACAGGTGGATTAACGTTGCTAAATGTGGTTAATGGTGTTGAGATTCTTCCTGTGCCCTTGCTGCTGAGTAGTCTTAGAGCGGAATAAGTACAGAGGTGCCCTGTTGTCCCCTTAGATTCCTATTGCTTCTACTAGCAAGTATAAGCGCTGGCTTATGGCCCTAGATCGGCAGCCTAGGTAGAGGGACGTTGGGTAGTTTTTAAGACCATTTCTCTGTTCCTAGTGAGTTGCCTTGTGTTGTTGACGAGCGCTAAGACCCGCGAAAACTCTGCTGTTCTGATGGCGTTAAGGACGACGCATTCGAAAGCGCCCTCTAGCCACGATGTAACGCCGCTGCATTAGTAACAGACGAGATCCTTACTCTTAGCTTGACCGTACGGACAGGATGAGGCGGAAAGGAACCCCTATAGGATAGTATGGGTCGGATCTCGCTTTTGGTGTTCCTTTTTCTTAGTTTATTATTGTTATTCTATTTGCTTATATCTCTATAAGGTAAAACTTAAACTATTTAAGTGCTTTTCCTAATAAGAATAATCCTATATACGCTATTTAATCCATAGGTGTTACTAGCTTTGCTCCCTTTTACGCAACCTTAAAGTGCATTTACGTAAGGAATTCTTTAAGCTTTAATCTCTCTCCTAAGAATCTTTTAATTAATGGTAACTTAACCTTTACTACTCCTATCCCGTTAACCCTTTGTTTAAGTGCCGTATTATTTTCTATTAACTAGTTAACTATTTCCTATAGTTATCTAACCGTTATAGGTTATTGTAAGTTAGTATCTGCTATACTGGTGTCACTTCCTAACTTTAAAGTAGTTGCCGCCGTTAATGGCGTTATAGTAGCTGCTTTTAGTGGTATATTATTTGACTTTTAATACTATAACTAGGTAGTAATTGTGTAACGGAACCTTATAGTAAGTACTACGGTAGGTCCTATTAATAGGCTAGGTGTATAGGTAATGCGTAAAGTTAATAACGTAATAATAACTAGTAGAGTAGTTGCCTAATAGATTAACTCTAATTGTATTCTAAGAATTACTATAAGGAAAGAACTATTTAGGTAGGGACTGAGGTCCTTTAAATACACGACCGTACTCCTATGAAATCCTTCTTATACGTGATGTACGTGAGGTATATAAGGTACGTACGTTCCGTTCGTTCTCTATGTTCCTTACATAGCATATTATATAACTTGTACTACTAATCCTCGTTATATAGTTCTACCGGTTCTATTCTGGACTATGCTTATATTAACTAACTAGCTTCTTTTGACTCCCTTCCTAGTAGTTATAACATTGTACTTAAAGCGTCCGTAATAGGATAGGTAAATACCTTAAATATGTTTCCCTATTTATAATACCCTTAAAGTATTATAAGGTAATACTTAGATATAAATAGCTAAAACGATATAACCCTTTAATTAGCTAGGTTAAAGAAATACTAAAATTCCGTATAACCTACTGCTGAAGTTATTACTTAAAATACTACTTACCCTACAAATATATATATAACTATTTAAATATAATATAATACAAATTGCCCTTATTACGAACCTTAAACTAATATAATAAAGTTATAACTACTAATTACGGGAAAGAATACGAAGATAATATATTAAAACCTCTTAAAATTCGTATAATATAAGCCGCACCCTTTTATTTATTAGCAAGAAAATGGGACTATAAGATCTTTACTATAATACTAAAAGATATTAAGAAGGCGTTAGAACTAAAGCAATATATTAACCCCCAACCTCTTATACTTAAAGAATATTACGATCTAATTAATACGTTTAAGAAATAATTTATAGATTAACTACCCCCGTATTAAGATAAGCATAATTTTAAAATAGAACTTAAACCTAGTATAACGCCAAAGTTTGGCCCGTTATATGGTATATTATAAGAAGAGCTGCTTATAATATAATAATACCTTAAAAAGCACCTAAAGAAAGGATTTATTCGCCCTAGTTAATTACTATTTACCTTACCTATACTATTCGTTAAGAAACCTAAAGGAGGCTTAAGATTCTATATTAATTATTAAGCCCTAAATATAATTATAATTTAAAACCAATATCTAATTCCTCTACTTTAAGAAACACTTAATTGCTTAGCGAAAGCATAATACTTTATAAAGCTTAACGTAGTCACTGCCTTTAATTAAATCTATGTTCGCGAAGGAGATAAGAAGTATATAGCTTTCTATATATAATAGGGACTTTTTAAATACCTAGTAATGCTATTTAGCATAAAGAATGGTCCTAGTATATTTTAGTAATACGTTAATAATACGCTTCGCGAATTCCTTAATATATTTATTACCGCGTATATTAATAATATCTTAATTTATTTGTCTTTACTTTCTAAGCATTAGAAGCACATCTAAATAGTTTTTAAACGCCTATAAAACGCGGGCTTATAATACGATATTAAGAAATATAAGTTCTATACGTCTAAAGTTATATACTTAGGCCTAATTATATCTCGCGACGGAATCAAAATGGACCCTAAAAAAATTGCTGCAATTATAAACTAGGAAAGTCCTAGTAGTATATAAGATATTTAAGGATTTCTAGGATTTGCAAATTTCTACCATTAATTTATTAATTACTTAAAAATTATTTAGCTATTAGTAAACTTAATAAGGAAGAATATAAGATTTAAATAGACTACTAAATGTAAATAAGCTTTTAACAACCTAAAATATTGTTTTATAACTGCTTTAATTCTCGCCTACTTTAATCTAGACCTTAAATATATTATTAAATTAGACTTATCTAACTATATACTAAGAGGAGTGTTATCGCAGTATAATAAGAACGGCGAGCTGCGCCTAGTAGCTTTTCTCTCCTAGAAACTTACCCCTACTAAATTAAACTATAAAATATATAATAAGGAACTGCTTATAATTATTAGATACTTTAAATAATAGCGCCTAAAACTTAAAGGATTGTTGTTCCTAATACGCGTATTAACGGACTATAAAAACCTATAGTACTTTATAACTATAAAGCAATTAATATAATGCCAAATTTGTTAGACCGAATACCTTTTATAATTTAACTTTAAGATCACGTACTAACCTAGTAAACTTAATTAAAAGCCTAACTTATTAATATAATAATTATAGGACTTACCTATAAACGCCTCTAATAAATAGATTATAAATTAATTATAAATTTTACTGCCCCCTAAACGCTTTAAGAAACTACGCCCTATATTCCTAAACGCGGAGCTTAATAAAAATAAATTAGAAATTAATAATAATAAATTTAATTTACCGCCCGTCCCGGTCCCCCTAGTAGGTCTACGCAGGCTAATACCTTCTATAGGAAAAACTCTATTTTAGAGAAAACCCGATCACGGGCCGCGCTGGAAAGACGACAGCGTTCCGATATTAGGGCGTTAGCGACTTGCCTTCTACCTAGCTAAGAGTTTATATATTAAGCCAACTAACCGCGCTTCGCGGACGATCTTATACTACCCCTTCTTCCCTTATCTTTTTACCCTTATTCTTTTACTAGTCCTCTAAGCTTTAAAAGGGCTAATATTTACTTATCTCCTCTATATCTATTGCCTTTATAGCCTAGAACTAAGTTAGGGCTCCTAACTGTACTATCTATTTTATAGCTGCTTAGGCACTTCTTTTATTACTTAAGACCTCTTAAAGGCGTTTAGAGGCGCATTATGCTATAAAGTCCGCCCTTTAGTATTGTGGGCACTGGAATAGTATATAGTGTACTATCTACCTTATCTAGCTATATTTGCACTATAGGAGAATTTCTAGTACTCCGATAGATGTAAGCTATACGTTAAGCCCTATTACCTCTATACGAAGGAAAAATAGTACTATAGCCTCTGCTTTTGTTAGATCTTTATATAATAGGATTATAGGTTTCCCCTATAGGGTCTTCCATATAGTTTTTATGCGATTTTTGGCCTTTACTTACCACCGTTAGCGCTATTCTAGGTCTGCCCACTTTGCGATAAGGGTGGTTTCCCGCTAGCGATGCTGGTAACCTCCTATACGGTAGCGGCGCTCCGTCTACGCTCTGCCGGCGTTCCGCTGGCTACGCCTACGGGGGTTTATTGCGGCTTTCTGCTTAGTATAATCCTTCTAGTGTGCAAGGAACCCCTATATCTTATTCTTACAGTCCTTTGCGTAGTCCCTAAGCGCTTCTAGTAGTACTAGTAGCCGTTTTATTTTTTACTGGCGCTTTACTAGTGTTTTCTAGATACCCTTAAGTGCCTCTACTGATTCCTTTTTTACCCTATTAGAAGCTGTCTTAGCAGCTCTTTAGAGGGCTGTCGTTTTAATATGGAGTTGGATTAGGGGAATGGCTGCTTCCTTCTTAATTGCAGCTATTAGTATTCGCTAGTATGCCCCTATAACCCTGCGGAGGCACTAGTTCTAGACTTTCTATAGCGGTTTAAGCAAGCTTTTTGCTGGCGTTCCGCCGTTATCCTGTACTCCCTACACTTAGGCGCTATATAGCATCGCTAGTTGGACGGTGGCCGTGTATAGGAGGCGCGAGCGGCGCATTAATGGGCCCTATGTAGACGTAGTGATCCTTAATATCGCTTTAAAGGCTGCTAATCCTTTAGTTGCCGCCTTCTTAATCTATTCTTTCTACTAAAGCTTAGGGTCTACCTAAATCCCTAGGATTCGTATACTGGTTTTCTAAGGAGCTGTCTCGCAGCTAGCGATACGCACGGTAGACGTAAGGTCTATAGTAGCGTGGCGCCGTTGCCTTGTGAAGTATATAAGCTAGTACTTTTTAGGGGCGAACGCCGCGCCGTGTTGGTTTGCCTATGTAGCGCAGCAATTATAGGCGGCCTCTAATTATTGATAGTTCTTTGCCGCGGAGTCCCCCTAAGTAATAAGGTTTATGTCGTCTATAAAGCTAAACCTTAGTGTGCCGCTATTAGGGCTCTGGAATTTTTCTAAGAGTTCTAATATAAAAAAGAGAAATAGAATTGGCGATAAAGGAGACCCCTAGGGGATACCTGTCTGTGTCTAGATCTAATTGCTCTTATATTCTATAAACTTAATATGGGTCTTATATACTGTTAGGAAGCTTTATATAAAGTCTATAAGCCACTTTAGAAAGCCTTTTCCTTTTAGGATGTAGAGGAGCCTTTTATGGGACATATTATTAAACGCCCCTACTAAGTCTAGGCTTAGTATTAATACTATGCACCCGCGGCGCGTTCGCTACGCTGTCTGTACGTAGGAGCTAAGTAGTCCTACCGCTAATAGTGTAGATTGCTTGCGCTTTACTCCCATCTGGTTCCAAGGGAGTAATTTATACTCTTCCGCTGCTTCTAATATAATATTGGCTATATACTTCTCTAGGACTTTTGCTAGCGTATTTTTAAGTGCAATTGGTCTATAGCTGCCTAAGAGAGAGTAGTCTTTCTTTTCTTCCTTATATAAAACCACGGTTATAGATTCTTTAAGGCTTTCTAGTATTATTCTGTTAGTAAAGCAGTAACTGGCTGCTTCTGCTAGGTCTTTTACAATAACTAGGGCAACCGCTTTAAGAACCTTATTTAGTATACCATCTAGCCCTAGGGCTTTTCCATTTGGAAGGCTCCTAATTAGCTTGCTAATTTCTTCTATTAAGATAATAGGGCTGATATTAAATGCCCTTTGTTCTATTATTGTCTCTATCTTAATATCGCTAAGGTCCGCTGTTCCAGTCTTAAGAAAAAACTTAGCTATAAGGATGTCTGCTTTTATAGTATTATTGTCTACTAGGGGGTCCTTAATGGACCTCCTAAGGTTTAGTAAGTGGGGGTCCGCCTTTACTATGCTTACTTTTCTGCTCCACTTTAATAGAATCTAAAGTCCTTTATTATAGGGTTTTAATTAGTCCTTAGTAAGTTTATAAATAAAGCGCCGCCAGTTATTACGACTAACTCTCCTAGTTTCTTTCTGGAGTTGATTACTTAGTGCTAAGTATCTTTGAAGGTCCTGGGGGTCGTTGTAGTCCTAATACTGTCGTCGCGCCTGGCGGGCGCTGGCGTGGAGCTGTGTGGCATGTAGCGACTATTCTCTACGGGCCTGCCGGCTAGGTTGTGCTTGTAGGTAGTGTTCTCTAAGTGCTTGTTTAATACCTTCCTGGAGGGCTTAAAGGGGGTCTTTAGATATGGCCCAGTTAAGCTCCTAAATGCTTTGGAGGAGGCCCTGTAAGTCTAGCTTTTTAAGGGCGAGGCGCTGGCGTTCCGCTGGCGGACAGCCGGCGTTATTAATTTGGATGTGGATAGGTATGTGGTCTCTTATAAGGGCCTATTCCTTAACCGTACTATAGAAGTTGACTTTTCTGTATAGATTTGGAGATATAAACGTGAGGTCAATTACACTTTCCTATTGCCCTCTTTTCTATGTAGGCTCTCCTTTTAGTGTGGCGAGTATAAGACCTCTAGCATCGGTTTCGGCCAGCAGGCGTTCCGCCTGCTCTTCACTGGCTACATGCTTTCCGCCCTATGTTTAGAAATTAATAAGTAGGATATAGAAATTAATAAATTAATAGAGCATAAATATAAGAACGGCCCTTAGATAGTAGATATAATAAAAGCAATTTAAATAGGAAAACGGCAATATAAGGATATTATACTTATTAAATGCGAAATCTATAATAATCGGTTATACTATTAATAGAAGATAGTAGTCCCAAACTTCGAACCCTTATAATTTAAGATACTCAAATTTATATACAATTCCCTAGTAGTAGGGCATCCTAGCCATATAAAGACCTATAAGATTATCTAATAAGTATACTATTGGCCTATAATGTACAACTATATATAAAAATACGTTTAAGTATATAGAATGTGCGTATATAGAAAGACCTCTTATATAAAGAAGTAAGGAGTACTTTAACCGTTACCAATTCTAATACAAAGATGGCAAGATATCTTAATTAACTTTATAGTTAACCTACCTAACAGTAATGGGTTTATAAATATTATAGTAGTTATTAACTATTTTATAAAAATACAATATATAATTCCTATAGACTTAATTAATGTAATATTAGTAGCCAAATATTTTATTAAGTACGTCTTTAAGCTACACAGACTTCCTAATTTAATAATATCTAACTACGAAAGCTAGTTCGTTTTAGACTTCTAGTAAGCCCTATATAAATAATTAAGTATATAAATATAACTCTTAACTATATTTTATCTAGAGATAGATAGTTAAACTAAAATTACAAACGCGATTATAGAACAATACCTATAAATATACTGCTCCTACCTATAAAACAACTAGGAAAAATGGCTACCGTTAGCTAAGTTTACTATAAATAATATAAGAAACGAATTAATAGGCGTAACGCCGTTCTACGCAACTTACGGATAAGACCCTTAACTTAGATTTAAACTATAACCTAAAATTAATATAATAAAACCTATAATTAAGAGAATTTAACTAATTAATATATATAACTTCGCTAATTAAATAAAGCAGTTAACGGAACTATTATAAAGTAAATTAGCGTACGCTTAAATAGTATAGGAATGGCATATAAATAAAGGACGAGCTCCCGCGTGGGACTTTAAGGAAGGTAATATAGTTTACCTAAATATACAAAACCTAAAGACTTAATAACCTTTAAAGAAGCTAGATTGGAAGTTTACGGGCTTATACCAAGTTAAAAAGAAACTAAGCCCATATACTTATAAACTTAAACTATTAACTAAGATAAAAATATATTTAACATTTTACGTAAACTTGCTATAACCCTTAAAGGGTAAACCTATAACTTACAAAGTACTACCACTATCTCCCGTAATTATTAATAACGGCAATGGTTCTTACTTTATTAACTTAATTAATAATATATAATAGAAGACATAATCTAAATAATTAAAACTTCTTATTAAATGTGTTGGTCACACAGGGTGACTCACTAATAACGACTACTCGAGTAGGGTTATAGTGATGTTGGTTGATAAAGCTTCTTGTAGGAATGAGGAAGGACGAGGAGCCTAAGACTCCTCGCCACGCTAGTGCCGCGGCGACACGTGACGACCGCTTGCCTTATTCCCGACACTGGCAACTCTTCTTTTATGGTTGCCATCTATATATATAGATACCGCTTAACTTGCATAGCGTTATGGAACCACCCTGTAATACCTTGCGCACGCCTACTAACTAGGCCCAGTTACGAGACCGCACTTTACCGCAATCTGCCGTAACCTGCCGTAATCTGCCATATTCTGCCACGCCATAGAATTCTACTAAATTCTGCCAAGTTATAAACTTCTGCCAAATTCTGCTAAGCCATAGACTTCTGCCAAATTCTGCTAAGCTATAGACTTCTGCCAAATTCTGCTAAGCCATAACATTCTGCCAAATTCTGCCAGCTATATTTCCTACTCCCTCTTAACCTAACCTTCAACTCGTATACGTAGAGTATTCGTGTTAACGAATGTCTCTAATGCCTTGTTTGGGTTTGCCTTCGTCATCGCATCTACCGGGTTATCTTGGCCATTAATCTATTAAATCTTAAAGAGTTTTTGACGCTTATAGGACTGTTAAAGTGCCATGATATTAATTATAAGGCGCTTCTCCTTTATAGTACTAAGCTTAACTAAACATTTATAGAGGGAATATAAGTCGGTGCATATGATTATAGGAATAACGGGGAGTTTGAGTCGATCTATAATTATCTTTAGGGTAGTTCCAATTGTAATTGCTATGTTAACTCCGCCAACCATTCTATATATCTCTGACGCTAGAACGCTTCGAGTGACGCGCTTACTCTTGGTTGAGCTCTAATGGATAAGATTGCTGTGGATTGTGAAGTTATTCTCTCCGGTAGATTGCAGGCGTATTGGCGCGATTAGTATCGTAATAGCAGGCATAGCGGCGCTATCAGTTTGTTAATGGTATGTGGCAGTACGGTGCCAGTACAGGGTTGGTTCCGTAGGCAGATCGGCACAGAATCGTAGATACTGGCAGTTCTTTCTTTTATGGATTGCCTGCGTAACTATGCCGTTCCAACCGCTCCCCCCCCCCCTATATCACTCTCTCTTCACGGTACCCTCCACGAGAACTTCCTGTCTGGATTACGCTGGTAGCCACCTCTGTAGCTACCTTAGGAACTATAGGAGTCTTAGAATCTTTGTGGAGGAATAGATAACTATTACTGCTGATTAAAGATACTGTTCGCAGATCTGGGTTGTTGTAAAGGTTGTTGCGGAGGTTGCTGCGGAGGTTGCTGCGGAGGTTGCTGCGGAGGTTGCTTTGGAGGTTCTTGCGGAGGTTGTCTAGGCGCGGTAGGGGTTAGAGGAGACGTCTCGGCACTTAAGTTAAACGGAGCTTGCGCGGACGGAGCTTGTGTAGACGAAGCTTGTGTAGACGGAGCTTGTGTAGACGGAGCTTATGTAGACGGAGCTTGTGTAGACGGAGCTTGTGTAGACGGAGCTTGTACGAACGGAGCTTGTGGCTGTCTATTGTTGGGATTCCCTTAAGAGTTACACTTCTTTGTAGCGCGTATTTGGTGCTTAATCTTAATCTCTTATGGAGTCCATTTGTGCTCTTCTTTTGCATTAATAATATGCTCCTAAATATTGTCTTTAATAACGCCCCCGTCCATAGGGACGAATACTCCATACTCCCGTAAAAAGTCACGGAAGTCTCGTACGATATCCTTGTTCGCGGGAGCCTATATTTCCTTTGTCCATCTAACAAAGTCCTCCCTTATATATTCCCATAGCGCGGTATCGTCGTATTCACTGTCTTTGTAGTGTGCCATGCGGTATAATAAGAATCCGTTTAGGTCTTGTGGTTTAGCGTTTGCAAGGTTAATGTCTCTATTCCATGTCTTTAGGTCGATATCTTTCTCGTACTTCTTTGGGTAGGTTAACGCCATAATAACTAAATCTGCGAAGGCACACGGAGGGTATTAAGGTAGTTATTAAAGCGGAACTGCCGATTTGTTTATATGTTTTTGTAAGGTGCCGTTAATCGATAG
>Ga0307515_10020663_pt1 | contig 11728 bp, 12 predicted proteins | sample 17_EM_MG_FD_194513 | JGI IMG/M metagenome (GOLD analysis project Ga0307515, IMG submission 194513) | Populus trichocarpa ectomycorrhiza microbial communities from riparian zone in the Pacific Northwest, United States - 17_EM | ecosystem: Host-associated > Plants > Roots > Unclassified | place...
CGGCTGCTGACCTAAAGGGGGTGGTAGAAAAATGCAGAGAGAGAGAGCAGAAAAATAAGAGAAAAACGGAGAGAAAAAAGCAGAGAAAGAAACAGCCAAAGACAGAAAAGAAAAACGCAAGAGGCAGAGTAAAAAAAAAAACGGATTAAATAGAGGGAGTTTCTTGCTTGCATTCTAGTGTTACCGTGAGGAAAGAGGAGAAAAAAAGACAAGACGTAGAGGGGGTTTTGCTCTAAACCTTGACAGCAATGTGCGCTTGGTTTTTTATTTCAGTTGTTGCAGTAAACCATTTCAGCGAGACCTGCAGGTACTTGTTTTTGATGTTTTAAAAACTACTTTGTTTTCTGGCTGTTCACTTTCGTTTTCTATTTCCTTTTTGCCATACAATGAATGCCTGTCTTCTGTTTTCTTTACGTGGCTGGAGTTTAGATGGTTTTTTGTGTTAAGAGTTGCGGGTTCCTTGTTTCGTTTTTTTCTTTCTGGTGCATGAGGAACCGAGAGAGGGGGGGCTGTCATCAGCCCACTTTTTAGTTCAGATGTTTTCCTTTTCTGCTTTATAATCTGGGATGGGGTATCTTTGATAAGTTTAGGCCGGGGAAGGAAATTGAAATTGCGGGGAAACCCCTTCTGCAATTGCAGTAAGGTGTTGGGCAGATTCAAAGGGGGGAGGCGTTATCCTTTTTGCTGTTGAATGACAGCATTTGTGTTACTGTTCAAGTGAATTATAATTCACCTGAACAGTGACAGAGCTTAATTTTTGGGGTTTAAGAATGAACCGAATTTTATTTGAGAAAAGTTAGTTTTGAGGGACCATCTTTGTTTGGTTATATTTTATTCATTTTTTACAGAATTTTGAGAATATATGTATATGCGTACGGTTTGTTGTCTTTAATTGTGATTAACTGTTTTGAAAAAAAAAATGTTTTCTTGTGTGTTGCATACGGCCAATACCCTAACATGTTTTGAACGTTTTTTTTTATATACAAAAATTATTTGAAGTTTCAAAAATGTGTTTTCGCATGGATTTCTTAAACACAACAAAAATTATTTTCTTGCATTTCTGGATTTTACAACATGTTTGTAAAACTCCAAAGGGTATTGGCCAATATTCAAAAAAATATAAAAATCTTATTTTTGGGGGGAATTCATCTTATTATTCACCGCTAATGTTTGGATAAAGAAATCCTTAAAGGACGAATATCCAAAATATTATTGGGAATAATTTGTTATTATTCACTGTTAATATTTGGATGAAGAAACCCTGAGTGGTAAATATCCAAAATAATTTTCTAGGAATAATAAATCCGCACACATCCTTGAAAGAAACCTTAATTATAATCGAGGACATTTTAATTTTTTGTACTCCACGGTTTACGAGCCGTGAGAGTACAAAACACTAAGGCAAAAATAGGTTTTTTTTAAAAGCGCCCTAGATTTCTAAATTTTTGTCCCTCCTCCTTGCGATTTACGAGTCGCAAACTCTTGAAATACTAAGGGAAAAATGAGCTTTTGAAGCACATGGAATCTTCTTGGATTTCTATCTTAATAAATTTAGTTAGAATCAAACCTAGAAAAACTAATGGAATTAGAAAACACCAACACCATAGCAATTATAAAACAAACCAAACACCAAGCAGCTTACCTTAGGTAGGGCGTACTAGGGGTGCTAATACCTTCCCTTTACGCAACCAGTCCCTTGCCTTAGAATCTCTGAAAGACCAGTTAGGTTTCCTAGTGACCATAATACTAGGTGGCGACTCTTTTACAAAACAAAAAAAGACCCCGAAATCAATCGAGGATCGCCGCGACGCCGCGAGGGTGCGACAATGTTGTCGGTGACAGCGCCACGTCACTGTACGACTATCACAGTTTGAATCCCTCGGTACTTTCCGTCGGTAAAATCGCCTGACGTCACCATGCCGTTGCGTATTTCCAGACGAAATGTATATTCCGTCGGTGAAACTGACGGTATATACCGACGGAAATATTCCGTCGGTATATACCGACGGCATTACAGACAGAAATATTCCGTCGGTATATACCGACGGCATTACCGACAGAATGATTCCGTCGGTATATACCGACAGATTTTGAGACAGAATTATGTCCGTCGGTATAAATTACCGACGGAATTTTTCCGTCGGTAATTCCGTTGCTTTTCTCCGGTTTTCTGGTAGTGTTAGAAAAGAAAATGAAGAAAATCACAAAACTATTTTTTAAATAAAAAAATCAATATTAACTCGTATTAACTTCGTAAACTTATGACCCTGGTCATTAGACCAGAAGTACCCTATTTTAAAAATATAATGAAACTTAATTTTCAATCAATTAAATATTGGAGAATAAAATTGACAAAAAAAATATTAATTATACAAAAAGATTAAAAATAAAAAATAATAATTAAAATAATGAAAATCAGAATTGAAAAACAAAATAAATTTTGTAAGATTGAAATTAAAAAAAAAACAATTTAACAAAGAAACACAAAAAAACAAAACAATCAAAAGATCAACATGCAGACCTGACCTTCCAAGCCTAAGCATAACTATACTTTTTGTGTTTTAAAGACTAGGCATGTGATCCTGGTCTTCCAATCCTCCGGACGCTTGGATAATCCTTTCAAGTTTAGGCATGGCTAGGTTTAGCTCTCTTAGCTCTTCTTCAATTTTCCTTTTTATTTAATTATTTTCTTTTTTATATATTAAACAAAATTTTCTTCAAGATTAGTAATTATAATGATATTTTAAAAATTATATGATTATATCATACTTTTGACTTAAGATTTTAGTTTTTTTATGATAATGTTAGCAATTACTTTATGAATAATTACATAAGAATTTAATATACATCCTTTTTTAATTTAAACATTATTCTTATGATAAAACTCTTTAAGGCCAATTTTAGTTTTTTGACTTTGATATTTTGATTGTCTCACAATGCTTTTTTTTTTTTGTTTTTTTAAATAAAAATATCAAATTATTCCTAAGCTCACCTATTAACCATGAATAAACCATTGTGAAAAAAACAAAAAACCTCTTAGATGTTAATTTTAATTTTTTTTTCTTTTAAGAACATTTTTTTATAAAATTAGTAATCATTAATACACTTGTGAAAAGATATCAACATCCCCAATTATCAGTTTAATATTTTTTGGTTTGATGAAAAAAAATATCATTATACTACTTTAATTAATAATGTAAATGAATATATATTTACAGTATTTTTCGAAGGGTAATCACGTTTTGTTAATATTAAGAATTAAACCAAGCTATAATAAGATACAAGGAATTAAGATATCCGCGAGCTAGGTGTGCCATGTGTCATGAAAAAATAAGGCCATGATTCTAAAAATAATATAAAAAAAAAACTGAACAACATTTTCCACCATAAAAATTTTCCTGGTCCAGTCATTATACAATATGATTATAATGTTTTTTTTTTCTATATTTGTAATTTCATTATTATAAAGGCTTTTGTTGTCGTAGAGACGTTGGAGAAGAAAACGACATGAGAACATGAGTTGAGTAGATGGAAAAATCTCATATATCCGTTTATAAATAAAGTTGGTTATTATTGTGAAACAAAATAGAATATAAATATATGACAACATCATAATTATTCATTTATATATAAATAATATGATTAGTAATCTTAACTATTGGTTTGGTTAAAAAGATATGTTTTATTCGTTGAAGGCACAAAATAAATGGGTGTGTAAACTAACAATAACGCTCCAAATAGCATGAGAAATCTTAATCCTTTCCATATAAATAACTCCACTAAAGTTTTTAGGATGCTCCTCCACCTCCATCGCAACCATCTCCTCCACCATCTTCTCCATCTCCACCTCCTCCACCTCCTCTGTCTCTACCATAACAATCACCTCCACCACAATCATCGCAGTGGCGGAGACGACCTCAGCCCGAATTACTATTACCACAATCGAATATGACCATGGAAATAATTGACAAGCAAACAACAATCACGCATAACAACAGAAATGAATGGAAGTGTAAACTAACAATAATGCTCCAAAGAGCATAGGAAATCTTTATCTTTTCCGTAGAAATAACTCTATGAAAGTTTTTAGGATGCTCCTCCACCTCCACCACCACCAACACCTCAGTCACAACCTCCACCTCCTCCATCTCAACCTCCTCCACCTCCTCCACCTCCTCCATCTCCACCACCTCCACCACCTCCTCCATCTCCACCACCTCCACCTCCTCCATCTCCACCATCTCCACCACCTCCTCCATCCCCACCACAGCAATCACCTCCTCCAAAACAATCACCTTCAGCAAAATCCTTGCAGCAGCGGCGGCGACGATCTTTTCCTGAATTACTATCACCACAAGCGAAAATGACCATCGAAATAATTGACAAGGAAACAACAATCATGCATAACAACAGAAAAGCCTCAGAGGAATCAAGCAGGAAGCCTGCTTCTGAATGGACACTGCCTTCATGAACTATGAACTCTCTCGCCATCTTAATTTCCTAAGATTTATGCTCCTAACACAAGGCTTGCTATAGCTCTAATATATTGTTACTAAAACCATTTTATATACAAACTTGCTGGAATATTCAATTGCCTTTGCTTAAGGAAGAGGATAACTTGGTGGACTTGTCAAACGTTTTAGCATTACTAAAACAATTTATATTCAAACTTGGTGGACTGGTCCATGTTTTCGGCAAAAAAGAAACAAAACTCAGATCAATTTTTTTTCTTTTCATTTTCATGTTGAGATGTTAATTATCATTTTCTTCTATTATATTTGTTCAATACTACCTTCAAAATTTAAATCAATGATTAGGCTTGCTAGCTAGTATAGTTGTTTATATGAAGGTTTGTCATGAATCTCCGTTTTCAAAAGAGAAAGAGGCCTTCCTTTTACTGACTTGTAGGGTTTTTTTCAAAAAAAAAAAAAACAAATATACTTAGTGTTCGTAAGATTTCTGAGACATAGAAGGGGCTTCCCTTCAAACGTTGCAAGATGAAAATCTGATTCGATGCAATTAAAAATCTCTACAAACGGTTTATATAATCTTAATGAGGAAACAACATGCCTCGCGATAGTCAATCTTACAAAAAAGGGGCTGCCCACGGGATAATGGCCACCAATTTCAGTTCTCAGCTTTTTAATATATTATTTTATTAATCATATTCTTTCTTTGTCTGTTCGATGGTATATACTGTATCATTGGTAGCAATGTGAATTATATTAATATTTAACGTACATATTGTAAGAATCTTATCCGAATTGAAGAATTTTTTTTTAATTTGATAAAATAATATTTTGTTACGACAAAATCTAATCAGTTAATGTTTTCATATCAACAATTGAAGTCAGTTAAGAATTTCATAGCTTTTTTTTTTATTATTTAACTTCATTTAAATATTAATATCTCCTTTAACTCTTTGACTTTAACATAAGTTCTATATTTATTATTTCTATATATGTTATATTTAAATGCCATCATTTTTTTCTTATAAATCCTAATTTAGGATAATTCTATAATTTCGATTTAAAAATTTAAAAATTTAAAAAATAAATTATTCAGCTTTACATTAAACTTTACTTATTTGTAAACTAGTCATCCAAAATTTATAATTATTTTTCAGCATAATTTACTAGAAAATCTATAAATACAAACGGAAACACTACCAAATTTTTTCAATCACTAACTCCGTTGGTATTTACCGATGAAAATATGTCATCGATATATACCAAGGAAATCCTAGTTGGAATAGAAGAAATAAAAAAAAAACAGTACGATGACATGTAAGTTTTTACGGACGTCGTTACCGACAAAATTATTGTTGGATTCAAACAGTCAAGCTGTACAGTGATGTGTCACTTATATCGATAGAATTGCTAACGTATTGACAAACAGAAAAATTTCGTTGGTAAAGCCATCGGTAGTATTTAATATATGACATGACCATCTTCCCTCCCTCATTTCTCCTTCTTCCTTAAAAAAACACTTTGCAACAAACAAATAGCCCCCTCACATCCCCCCTCATCTCAACACAACTTATCATCCCACAACTTTTTCAGTCACAACAACATTCTGTTTGACAGAATCCATTTTCTGATTGAAATTTTATTGTGAATTTTTCATTTTAAGTAAGTAAATCTACCATTTTTAATTTGAACATAATTTTAAAATGTTAATTTTGTTATTGCATATTTTTGCAGTATATGTATTTTGTTTGAGTGTTATATTGTTTTATTGTTTTTTCTCAAACAAACGTGTTGTATGGATTCATGATTCTGTACATGTTATGGTTTGTTTTAGATTTTATAAATTAAATTGTATTTGTTTGTAAATTGTTGAAACTTATGTTGAATTACCAACTTAGATGTGTTGTGATTAAATAAAAAATGGCTTGTTTAACGAGTATATTTTATATTTTGTCAATTTTATTACCGAGTTCTAATTTCTGTAAATGTGCATAAATTTGTATGTACGAAGATTATTAACTTTAGAAGGTTGTTCTGTTTTATTCATCTTCTCATAATAAAGTACAATTAGTTATATATAAAGAAAAACATTGTTGAAGTTATTCTATACAACACAATCTCTTATACGGAAATTAAGGTTGTCCCATGACGTGTAGGATTTCCTTTACCTAACAGATTCCTATACTTTCTCTAACTCCTTTATTTTAGTAGCTCACGCCAACACTCCCCCTCAAGTTGTTGCATATATATCTCTTATGCCCAACTTATCAAGTGAGTCGTAGAAGTTCCTTGTGGACACTGCCTTCGTGAGCATATCTGCCAGCTGATCTTTTGATTTGACAAATGGGAATTGAATAATTCTTTCGTCAAGGTTTTACTTGATAAAATGTCGATCCACCTCAACATGCTTGGTGCGGTCATGCTGGACATGATTGTGGGAGATGTCAATGGCTGCCTTGTTATCACAAAACAAGTTCATTTTAGAGCTAAGAGTAAAGCCAATCTCCATGAGCAGCCTTCTGAGCCAAAGAAGTTCACATAGGCCCTTAGCCATCCCTCAAAATTCAGCTTCAGCACTGGATAATGCAACTACTTTTTGCTTCGTGCTTTTCCATGTGACGAGGTTGCCTCCTACAAATGTAAAGTAGCTTGATGTGGATTTCCTGTCAGATTCCTGCCCAGTCAACGTCTATGTAGCCATCAACATTCAACTGATTATTTTTTGAGAACATAAGTCCTTTTCCAGGGGAGGACTTCAGGTAACGTAGAATCTGAATTACAGCATCTATATGGTCTTCACTAGGACGGTGCATGAACTGACTTACTACACTCACTGTGTAGGCAATATCTGGGCGAGTATGAGATAAATAAATAAGCTTACCAACTAGCCATTGATACCTTTCTTTGTTCGCTGGCACCTGATCTGTATATTCGCCAAGTTTATGATTTTGAATAATAGGAGTGTCAGCTGGTTTACACTCCAGCAATCCTACCTCTGATAGTAAGTTTAGTACATATTTCCTTTGAGAAAGAAATATGCCTTATCTTGACCTGGCTACTTCAATCCCAAGAAAATACTTCAGCCCTCTTAGGTTCTTCATTTAAAATTCGGTTACCAATTGCTCTTGGAGTTTAGATATTTCTTCTGCATCATCCCTTGTAACAATCATGTCGTCTACATAGACTATTAGAGCTGTTACCTTTCCCAATCGATGTTTTAGGAAGAGTGTATGATCTGAATTGCTTTGTTGAAAGCCATATTTTTATAAGATGGAGCATTTCACCTTACGTAAGGCAAAAAAAACATACAGTACAAACTTCTCAATAAAGAATTTATTAGGAGAACATGAGGTATCTATAAGAGATTTATATGATACTATATTTGCTTTCATTGAAGAGATTTTTAGGAAAAGAAAATGGAAAAAATTGACTAAAGGGATACCTATTCCATATATAGAAATTGTGAGGGAATTTTATGCTAACTGTGAACCATTTGACTTAGATGACAAGTCAATCACCTTCAAAGAAAGGGATCAAACCCTCACCTTGTTCCCCTATATCATTAGAGACTTTTATGACTTGCCTAAGGTTAGTATTTTGAGTTTTCCTTACAAATTTGTAAATTGGGACACTATCCAAAACCTAAATGAGTGATCTTTTTATAGGACCTAAATGGGCTGCCAATTCACTAAGGTTACCTATAAGGTCGATGATAGCACCCAATAGATTGTTAGGAAAAATTATTCTGACAAACTTATGGCCAATTACTAGACATACAAAACTAACAATTGAAAAAACCCAATTCATGTAGGTAATTATGACTGATGTACCTAATGATCTAGGTACACATTTTATAAATGTGATTAAAAAAGTATTCTCTAATAAGGAATGAAGTTTGCCCTTTGGGGGTCAAATTACTAGAGTAGCTAATCTGACTAAGGTTCCTTACGAGATGTTAAAACCATAGTAAAAATATTTGGCAAAATTCATACTATAATTATTGTGAAATCTAAAACTATGGTTAGCAATAAAAGACCTTTTGCTAACGAGTCAACTTCATCTTAACTAGAGTCACCCTCAACTATCTCATTACTTCTAATAATCATAGAGGAATTATAATTTTTAACCAACACGTTTGATAGTTTTACAAGAAGGTGGGATCAAAAAGCCGAAGAAGTTGACAAGTTGCTCTCTAATATCCAACAAGATGTGGTACACGTTAATGACATGCTTGTATAATTAGGGTTAGATGTTGAGAAAATCCATCATATGGTTGTGGGAGATAATGATAATGTGAATCTTGATTAGTGCCAAATCAAAGGGGAGATGAGTTGATGGAATGTATGATTATGGTAGTTTGTAGTCCTTTATAATGGTTAGGCGGACATTTAATTGCTACTTTGTTTTACTCCTACTGATTTTAAGTCTTGAATTGATTTTAATGGTTTGTAATATTTTGGATAAGCATATAAACTTTTATGTTATAGCTATATGCAACACTTTTAATCTAAACTTCATGTATCTGCATTATTAGTTTAATAATTTTTTAAAGTTTTTGCATAAAAGTACCTTTTGAGCATGTTATCAACTGTTAGTATGATACAAATTATGAACTATTAAGAACACTGACAATTGTTCATATGCTAATTGATTGTGTCTACAAGAATTTTTGTTAGATCTTAACTTGATGCTTACAATTTTTTTTTTTTTTTTTTGTGTTTTGTAACAAATCAAGCCAAATATAGAGATTATAAATGTAGTTTTGTTGGCTTAAATTAGTGAAGATCTTTTTACGATTGGTAAAACGATAATTTATTTAAGATAAAAGTTTACACAGATCTTCTTTGTGATTATCTAATTAGTTTAGTTAATGTAAGAGATAAGTTTAGATAGAGAAGAAAATGTTATCCAAAGATAACTTTATTAGTGTTTTTGTAAAACATGTTAGTAGTCTGTTACCAATATAACATACTAGGAAGCTTGAAGATTATTTATATCCTTATCATATGAGACATGTATATAAGGAAGGTTAAGTATGAAGAAAAAGGTGCTTCAAAGGAGAGTTTCAGAATATAAGAGCATCAATTACATCAAAGCAAGTGTGCCGACCAACTAAGTTTACATAGAGTTACACAACATAACTTTTGACACACGAGGAGTGTGTAAGCAATTCTTAAGGAGAATTGGTTCCTAAAGAGTTTGATAGCATGCAGACTCCAACGAGAAGTTCATGTGTGAATTGTTAGCAGCTGGATGTTCTAGTTAGGATGACAACAATTTGAAGATCATTAGGAGTACTGGTAAGCTACTGTAGAAGAAGACATAATGTGGTTCACTATCTTAAAAAGTAAGGTAGTATAGATGCAAAGGGTTTATGATCAGATCATTTAAATTTTCTTTATTTTCTATTTATTTTATTATTGATTAGAGTTTGCAAAGTGTTATTAGATCATTTGTTAACATGTAGTAAACATGAAAATGGACTTTCACATTGTTCCATAAAAGTATTTACTATGCCATCAACATATATAGTTTTATTGGATCATATTTCCATATAAAAATGTCAAATCCTCACGAAACTACTTTGAACCTTTAGTTTTTACAAGTTCGGCTGCATTACATGTTCATCTTGGACATCCTCATATTTAAGTTCATTTGTACTAAATCATTGAATTCAAACTAAAGAAACATGATTTAGTGCATGACTAGTTAGGTGGCTCGCGCCATGTCACGAAACAATTTTTTTTGCATAAAAAATATATATATAAAAAGTTAAGATCCAAGAGTGTTAGGTCTATCTACAAAGCTATACTCAAAAGCATTGGGTCTCGCTGCAACGTCTAACCCAAGAGTAATATTTATAATATTAACTATAATACCAATAATAATATTTTTAATATTAATAATAATATTAAACTTGCATAACCCAAGTTTAAGCGGGTCTGCCTTTAATGTCAGGCCCTAGAGCTTTGGATGTGGGTCTGGCTAAAAGATCGTGTCATGAAAATATGATAACTAAATAAAAAAAATTAATATTACAGAATGAAATTAAAAAAAATATTAATTGAAAAGGAAAAAACAAAGAAAAAACAATAAAGCAAAACATTATTCCAATGAATAGTGCTTTGCGAGGAGGGGTACAGTAAAATACCTTCATAAAATCATGATAATCTATTGAAAAGTAAATAAAACAAATCATGAAGTTTAATTCTCAATCAAATTGATATTAAAAGATGAAACTGGAAGAAAAAAACTACTTAAGAAAAAGAAAAAAAATTTGAATCAACTAGGTTAACCTATCAAACTTGAGATCCATGTCATGAGAGTGTGATAACTAAATAGAAAAAAAATATTAGCGAACTAAATTAAACAAAAAAAAAAAGATTAATTAAAAAGAAAAAAAACAAAGAAAAAGGCCAAAAAAAAACCTATAACTAAAAGGCATCTGCGTTTCACTGTGGATTTGCACAGTGCAATCCACATTGAAAGGTTGACCTCTTTTAGTTATAGTTACAATATTAAAAGATGAAATTGGAAGAAAAAAACTAATTAAGAAAAAATTTGAATCAACTAAGTTAATCCGCAAAATCAGGTTAACTCGTCACACCTGAGATCTATGTCATAAGAGTGTGATAACTAAATAGAAAAAAATTAATATTAACAAACTAAATTACAAAAAAGATTAATTAAAATGAAAAAAAAACAAAAAAAACTATCGGAAGAAAAAAAATATCAATCAACGGGGTTAACCTATCAAACTAGATTAACCCGTCAAACTTGAGATTCATGTCATCAGAGCGTGATAACTAAATAGAAAAAAATTTAAAAGATTAATGAAAAAGAAAAAAAACAAAAAAAACCCTATAACTAAAACTGACCAGCCTTTTCACTGTGGATTGCCTGTGAAAAAGGCTAATCAGTTTTAGTTAATAGATAATAATTAAAATGACAATAACTTAATATTGTATTATTTTATTTACATAATAAAAAATCATTAGATTTTAACATATTTGTCATATAGGATATTTAGGTAAACTAAAAGTAAATAAAAGATAAAAAAAAAATGTAACGACTTTAAAGATAACCACGGTATCTAAGATTGATCTAATAGAGATTCTAATTTAAGAAATTGGTTTTACTAAATAGAAGATTAAAAAAAAAAAAAAAAACCCTAAGTCTATTTGTTTGTTTTAACTTATATAATCACATTGAAAGCCATGTTTTTATATCAAGTAGTATAAGACTATTGAGTGTTTTTT
>Ga0307515_10020664_pt1 | contig 11728 bp, 13 predicted proteins | sample 17_EM_MG_FD_194513 | JGI IMG/M metagenome (GOLD analysis project Ga0307515, IMG submission 194513) | Populus trichocarpa ectomycorrhiza microbial communities from riparian zone in the Pacific Northwest, United States - 17_EM | ecosystem: Host-associated > Plants > Roots > Unclassified | place...
GATGTGTTCAATGGGTATGTTGCCTCTTCTCGGCTGAAGGGTTTGATACACTCTGCAGGAATTGAGTTGACCAGTTTCGAGCTAGTCAAACCATGAACGCCCTCCTCGAAACCCCCGCCACGGACAGCGCACCTCAATGAAGCAGAATTGGGGCACATGCAACATATGAATTGTAGCTTCTTGTCCCCAAACCCCAGCCATCAAAATGGTCAGACATTCGATACTCCACACCAAAACAAAGACTAAGAAAATACGCTGTCGAAATCCCCACCTTACTCACTTCTGACGAAACCAGTGGGAGGCAGAGGGAGACATGGATGTGGAAGAGGGGGACAGGGATGTGGAAGAGGGAGACATGGGATGTGGAAGAGGGAGACAGGGATATGGAAGAGGGGAACAGGGATATGGAAGGCGGAGACTGGGATGTGGTAGAGGGAGACATGGGATGTGGAAGAGGGTGACAGGGTTGTGGAAGAGGGGGACAGGGTTGTGGAAGAGGTGTGGAAGGCGGAGGAGAACAGCTGTCAATACACCTGGAAGGCTGGGCATGCCTCTTTTACTAAACACCAAAGGATAAATACAGTTTAATCTTTCCTTTAAGTGCTGAGCATGCCGACGCCGGTGTGTTTTACATCGTACATTGCAGAGTCTTTGCTAGGGTACACTTGCTCCGGTAACAATTCTTGGCATAATAAGTTTCATGCCACTATGAGCTCCCACAAACCGCTCCAGCACTTCTCCGAATAACTCAAGACTTAGAACGTTCTACCCGGAAAACAAACAACGAAAACCCAGAATCAAGAAAAAAATACTAAAACGAAACGACTCTTAATAAGCTTTGAATAGCGGCTAGTACATACCACAGCGCCATTTTCAACCACCGTTCATACCATCAGTAGTTGGTAAGGACGCCCAGTTTTGAGATAATTCAGAGGTGGTAAGTGAGAGTTCTAGCGGCGAGGCTGCATGGTAGTCACAGTGTACACAACCGTCGGCGGCCATGGGTTTTGCTGAACTGTAGATAGTCGTGGCAGAGGTCTCGGGGGCGGCTAAATGGTCGCACGGTGAGATATCCTGTAACTGACTGCCAACGGTCTCTCGATTGTGCAAGACTTGTAAGCACTCCAACGAGCGGCCGAAGAGGAGCACCATACTTCCTTCCTCCTCTCCAACACTTCCACCCGAACACCCCAATCGCGGCGATCAGAAACCCAATAGTCGTAATCACCAGCCCGTATACAGTACCAGCGTTATTCAATCTCGAGTCTTCATCTCTCCGGTGGAGTTCGGTTTTGTGTCGGCGCGAGATCGGAGTGGCAAGCGTGAAAGGAAAAACTATGAGGATTGCCATTATATATGTGATAAGCTCTGACCAGTGGTGTTAGATACAGCACAGCACTATTCTGTCTCTGCCAGAAGTCTCATCCACGATTTGAATGTGGGGAAAACCGGGCCAGATGTATTGATATACTAGTGTCTAGAGTGACAAGGTAATGAGAGTAGGGGAAGTGATGTTAGGGATAGTGTGCTGGATATTGGAGTTGTTAAATGCTGTGCGAGGAGTTGACCTAGAGGGTGTTGATAGGTTTTTAGAGTATTATAGCAATGGGGGATATGCTTTGATTGTGGAACACTACATGAATTTACTACTGCCTAGCCTATTTCCAGTTGCCACATTCTAGATGTATGCTCACCTCGTGCGGAATCTTTCATACAGCCATGACACATGGCCGCATACTGCAAAGTCGAAGTACTATTTATTAGGGCACTACGTAAACTTTCTATAGTAGAATACTTCGGAAATCTCCACTATGTTCCCCGGAATGAGCAAACGGAAAATGAGAACAAATTATTGAAGCCAAGTTTCACTCCAGCACAGCCCAAAATCACTACTAAGGAAACACAAATAGCAGCGCAATCGCCATGCAAATGTCCAAAAAATGGCATGAAATATGCCATATTTCCTTTCTCTCGTATAAGGGTCAATGGGGCACGTGGACGTTCGCAGTAGGGACAACTACAGGTAATATTTGACTGTTGCGGTGCGAACAGTAGGAAACAGCAGCGGCGACAATCCCGGTAATGTCTTGTTGCGCCACGATTTGGTCTGGTTTGGGGTCGCGGGAGAGCGGTAGCGGCGAGATGGCAGGACAATGACCGATATTCCTGGCGGCAGTTACTGGTGTCGTTGAACTCTACAGAGCCATCGCGGTGGTTTCGGGGGTAGCAGCGGGCTCTGTCGGTGAAGTCTCGGGGATGACAGCGTAATCCGTCAGCGATGCGTGCGGTGATACGGTATCGGGAGTAGCAACGCGTTCTGTCAACGAGTGAGCTTATGATGAAACAGCCTTCAACTGAGTCTGATCTTGATTCTACACCACTAGTAAGTACTTTACCTATCGGCTAGAGAGAAGCGCCATGTCCCCTGCTTCCTTTTCAAATGCTCCTACTCTCGTGACCACGAGTCCATCTACATTAACAATGTCCTTTGAATTCTTATCAATAATTCGCAGGTGGGGTATGACAGGCCGTAAGTATTTAGAAGGGATCGATTGGACGATGGAAATTGCGGGTGTGATGTTTACAAATATATGTTGGGTATTGGGGTGGTGAAAGCTGTGCGAAGAAGTCGGCGGGGAAAGTATATCAAAAGTATTCATTAGTTTAGTACTGAGGAGATTCCTGTAGATTGAGAACAGAGGATAAATATTATAGACACTGGACCAGTGGTTGTACAACCCAGATGCAATGCCGTTTTTGTGATAAAACACGCCAAGCCAATAATCAGCCGGTAAGGAATGACTTCCCTGGGCCCAAGGTACAGAGGGTAAGGGAGAGTAACCTCTGATTGCTTTACCTTCCACGCTTAGTTTAAATAAGGTCACCCGCTCTGGTCCAGCAGAATTTCAACTCAACCTAATACATCACACTCTCCCCTCAAGCAAGAATAACGAGAGCCATAAGAAATACTATCAATTATTTAATCCTCTATGTCGCGAAGCAACAAACACTTAAGGCGACGACTAAGTCGAACAGAAAGCTATGCAAAGCGCAGCCAACACTAACCCCATTTCAACTACATACTAGGTGAAGGGTTAAGGCTAACGGAGGACAAGGAATGGACTCACCTAACTATACGAATAACTGAAGACTGAGTATGAAGGGCTGCGACTCCTGGTGGAAGTAAGGCTAAAGGGTCGGCGCTGATCGTTTTAAGATGTAGGTCTACAGTGTGGAACTTTTAAAACAGAGTCAAAGTATAGAGTTAGGTCAAATGTTTACTTTTGTTGTTTTTGAAATCATGTCAGTCCTGCAGCGGTTTCGTCTGATGTCCCGAACTTTGTATTACTGTTGAGAGAGAGCGTCGAAAGGTGAAATAATCTACTATATCGTGAGATGAAAACAACAAAGAAACACATCGACTTTTGAAGATTAAAAGTCAATATTCTTATTGTCCAGCTACGGACAATACTTTAAAGTGCTAACGGAAGCGTACGATCGGTATGTGTGTTGAGAAAATAAGGCAAGTTTAATGCCGTGTTTGATTCCTAGTCATGGTTGACACAGTGAGGCAATCTTTGTGATTACGTTGAGAGCGAGGGGAGAACGGAGCCATCTAAAGATAGAGTATGTTTACTCATGATAGTTTAGCGAGATGAGGGGAGCCGTTAAATTTACATTGTAACGAGGCGGAAATTTTTTTAAATAAGTTACGCGGGTGAGGCTAAAATAAAGAGAAGGCGAGGCTAACTAATGATTGATTAGGAGAAGTATCATAACCATCTAGGTAAAGATTGTTGAATCAGGCGGGGGGCCCTATTCGACTGAAAGGAGAATGGCGGGTACCCGGAGTGCAACCACTACACTAAGGACTACTATTTTCAATTTGTTGAGGAGAGGAAGTATGGTGGAAGAACAATGTAGTAATAGTCTAATGAGAAGTTTGCCTATAGCGCAGCGGTGGGTAAATATACTCGAGTACTTGAACCGAGTGATAATTTTTCCACATTTCCCTTGGGTTTAGGATTACCCTAGGCAAACGTGGGATTAAAAAGTACGAGGCGCTAAGTACTACTGTATAGAATTTAGGGTGAACCGAGTGCGTGCCTGCGAGTCAACGCTAAATAAACCCTGCATTTCCCCGCTTCGCTCCACACTGATTATCAATCTGGGATGCGCAAGGGTTAGATCTTATCAGCTGTGCACCTGCATGGATATTTGAAACTTATTATTTGTAGATCCATGTATGCCGGTCACGTCAAACTATAACAAGTCGATCCTTCAGTGGGGCTGTGTGACAGTCCGAGCTTTCTATTGGCTAGCCTTGTAGCTTCAACTGCTGCGCTAAGCTTATCAGCGTTTGAGGTTGTTTGCCAGAAGAGGAGCGTCCGATCCTTTGCTCTTGAGCCGAGTACATACCACAGTGAAAAATTAAAGATTGAAAACTCCCGGGACCAAAGTACCCAAAATACACGCCGTGGGTACGTTCCGAGATCGCCCTTCTACACGATCGGTACGAAGCATACACCGAATTTAAGTCAAATTCGTGCGTCAATGTACACCGAATACTGGTTTTTCAACTGTGCTTTTTTACAACGGTAGTTACGAGCACCGATCGACGAGGACAGAATTATGCGATCAGAGCAAGCGGAAATACCAGGACAAATCAAACCCAGAACTAAATAGAATACCACTGACACCCTACAATTTATTAAAGAAAATTCCGGAGCAGCCCAAAAAACCCACAAATAACTAACACATATTACGCCTACATCGTCTTCCGATCTCCTTTCTCACTTGGTGCAATAGATATCACCCCTCGGTGTAGAATTGTCAAAACGCTATGGCGACGTTCGAAGTAGGGTTTTTAGGCGACGATTGTCTCGCTGTGCGGAAGAATACCGATGGGAGCTTATGACCGCCGGTGGATAACTAACCTGCAGAGGGCTGCCATTGTCCTGTGGTACCGCGACTTGGTCTAGTTCGGAGGTCTCAGGAGACCCAGGTAGCGGCGACAAGGAATAACAGTTGCAGTGAATACTACCGTCAGTAGTCACAGGCGTCGTTGTACTATACGGTGCTGCGGCGATGACCTCGACGGGTATAACGTCTTCCGTCGGCAGAGAAGCGAACGGTCGAACGGCCTCCTGTGTAGCAACGTGTTCTGTTGATGGGAGAGTGCGCAGTGACACGGCCTCTATCCGACTTCCAACTAACACATCCGGGATCTGCACCATTAGTCAACACTTCACGGGGCTACCGTAGAAAGAACCATACTTCCTGCCTCTTTCTCAAATTCCGCCTGAAAAGCCCAGCAGCGGCTATCAGCACTCCGATGATCGTAGCCACCAGTCCGCATACCCCAACAACATCGCTCGAAATGTTGTCTCTCCGTTGGAGGTGCGTGTATCGGGGCATGATCGGTGTGCTTTGTACGAGACGAACTAGTAAAAGGAATGATAGATATGGTATATACACTAATCAAGCGTACCGGTGTGTTAGCAACAATTGCATTGCTGTATTAGGCCCAGGTAGAAGCTTCACTCATGAATGGAAAGTGGAAAGAGCTTAGCAGTATAGACGTCGTTGGTGACTAAATGTCATTGATTGTTGGATGAGGTCAGTAGGTTAGTTTTGAGTGTTGTCGAAAAAATAGAAGGTAGAATAAGTATGTGAGAGTAGTGGAAGAGGAGGTTGAGAAGGTTAGGAGGCTGCCCTACGACAAAACAGCCGCTGAGTTCAACTCACCAATCACAATGTGCTCGTTGTAGTGTTTCCAGCTTGCATGTAGGTTGTGTCATAAGCGCTAAAGTCCTTAACTGCCGAGTGCTAGTTAATGACACAACGACCAAAATGGAAAAAGAGGCCTCACCGTAGGCCAAAATGGTGCAAATCACGATTAAATCGGAAACTGCCCAGCAATCGGTTTGATATCCTGCTCGACGACTTCAGCAACGGGCATGAGATCGCCGTGTGCCAACGCTGCATCTCTGCATTTTAGATGATATTTGAGCTGATATGGGGTATAAGTAATGCTAAGGATGCCCGGAGCAGGAGGGCCTCTTCATGACGCCTATGAAGACAGTGAAGCTAGTCACGGTTACCTTATAGAGCAAGTTTGGGTCGTTGTAGGTGTTACTTCTTATGCCACGTATGATAGTCCTGTCCTAAGGTTCTGATTCACGATTGCGGCTGGTTTGCGTTTTGGATTTCGCAGACGCTTTTTTGCCCGTGAGATTGCTCACCCAAAGCGTTGCAAGCTTAATCGCCACACCAAGTCACCAGATATTTGACGAAGTGTGGCTGAGGCTGAGATCTATTGTACTTTACACATGGAAAGTGTGGCTAGGCTGGGCAGGTCGACGCGAATGCTCCCATTGTGCGACCCCGCGAAGCTCCCACATATTCTCAAAGTAGACTGTCCAAGTACCTCCAGTCCCAAGAAATACAAGCGATAAATATGATCAATTATCTTGCAAATCACTAGAACGCTAATACCACCAGAACTACATCCAAGGAATGACAAACGCCATATGTGTATCCAAAAATCGACACGAAATATGTCAGCCAGATACCCCCGCTCTCGTTTGATACGACTTCTGTAGGAGGATTAACTAGCCGTTTCGAAGTTCGTGGAAGGGGTATATTCGCCAGTTGCGGTGCGGAACGACAGAAAGTAGCACTGAGGTGGGTAGGGAAGCTCCGAAGTCCCACCAACAACCTGTGGTGCCACCAGATGGTCTCGCTCAGACGTCGTAGGTGAGAGCGGCGAGGCGGCATGACAGTCATAGTGCGTACTAGCGTCGGTAGTCGCAAGTGTCGTTGTACTGCAGAGGGCCGCAGAGGAGGTTCCAGTAATAGCAACAAGTTCTGTTGGCAGGGGAGCGTGCGGTAGAACATCCTTTGAGGTACTAGTGGACTCCACCGGCAGGAATGCGCGCGGCGGAACGGCCTCGGGAGTTTCTGCGGATTGTCGCGGTGGGGAAGTATGTAGGAGAACGGCAACGGGGGTAGCAATGTGATCCGTCGGTGGGGGAGTGCGCGGTGGAAGTGCCTCCAGCTGAGTATGATTTTGATTCTGCAACACTGGTTAGCACTCCAAAGGACGGTCGGGTAGAAATGCCATACTTCCTGCCTCTCTTTCAAATGCTTCCACGCGAAATAAACTCCAACCGCGGAAACTGGCACTGCAATACTGGTGAACACCAGTCCACCCAAATTGACAGCGGTATTTGAAATCTCGCCTCTCTTAGACAGGGTTGATTCCAGGGACACCGGTGTGCCGTTTGTGAATCGAGAAAGGATAAGCGTCGTGGAAAGAACGAGAATTGGGATCCTATATAGTATACGCTCTGATTAGATGTGTTAGCTGTCGTCCTGGATTGTGGTTCCGAGGTATGGAAATTCACCCATGGATCAAATGGCGGTCGAAAAGCTGGCAGGGTATATCTTCGGCGAGGATTAAGCTGTAGTTGACTGAACGGTGAGAGTAGAAGTAGCGCGGATATTTCGATTGTGACGGTAGTTCGAAGGGTGGAGGTAGAGGAGGTAGATTTTATCTACAATGGATGGTGTGGGTCGAGCGGTGTTCTGATGGTAAGTGCTGCACGGTGTGGGTAGCTGAAGTACTCGTCGATATCAAAAGCTATCGGGCAGGGCTGGGCTACGGATTTGAGTGCGGTCATCACGTGGGTTGGTTTAGGGTTGAGCGCGGCGGAGCCGCATGCACTTTAGTTCTTGTGTACGTGTCAATTAGACTTAGAGACAGTCAGTGAGTTTAGGTCAATAGAGAGATTCAGCACAGCGGACATGGTACAACAGGAGTGATTAGAGTGCTCTTCATAAAAGCGAAATCAGTCTGTGCGAAATTACCATATCGACGACTAGGCTTTATCATAATGGGTAGATGCAGAAGAAAAAGGTTACCCTAGGGAGGGGATGGGATGGGGTCGGCGGTCGGTAGGTCCATTTTACTCGAGATCAGGCGGCAGCAACCTGCTAACTGTCCGACCTTGCTCAGGGTACAGGGATTTTGTTCATGCAACACAAATTTATAACTTGCCAATTAATTGGGTGAGCACTGGTGTGCGTCAAACACGATGCCGTTGGTTCGGGTGGGGACCAAAGGACGGGTGACAAGCGAAGGGCAGTGAACAAATTTCGATTTTCTGGGCAACGGGTTACACGAGATTCCAGAGGTCACGTGCGCGGGAACGCAACTCGCACCGTTGTCCCTGATTATTTATTGTGAGCGTCTGCTCGAGAAAATGAGGAAGTCATTCCAAGAAACTATGGATACCATACTTTCACAATTACGCATTTACAGACCAATTTTTTCAGAGTGGGACTCGCAGAATGAATGCTAAGATGCCAGAAAGTCGTGATGCTCTGTAATAATGTTCGGTGTGAAGCAATCAATACTTTCCTATAGGTTATTAGAACTGCACAAAAGTTGTTGCGGCCAGAGAGTTTCCTCCTATTGTTCGTTGTTCAACGTCGGCTGCCACAATCCATCTCCAAGCCGCTTGATGTTGCTTTACATCGACTTTCATAGCATTTAGCTTCCACCATAATAAGCCAGCATATATGCCATTCACCTCGATGATCAATTGATCAGGAGTGATGGGCTGAAATTTAGCTGCCTGACTATCTGTAACAATTCCTCGCTTTCGTGTGGGACTAACACGGCATTGGATGGCAGAGGAAAATCTTTGTTCTTAGCCCTAGGCTCACCAGCGGCATCACTGTCTCGTACCTAGACTTCAAAAATAAATTGTAGCTCGGCTAGAAATCTGGTCAGTGGTCACGAGAAGCGGCATCATTCCTCTGGACTGTAGATATGGGGCCTTTGTTCTGACGCTCGGGATGTTTCCTCGATTCCTTTCTCCGATGTAAGGTTAACTCGTCGAAAAATCTCCGGCCTGGATCAACAGCCGGAACCACTTATGAATTGAAGGCCTTTGCATCGTGACGGTCGGGGTTAAACAAATACTTTGATGATCGTTTCAACTCTCTTTGGTGTATGACTGAAGAATACTTCCGAAAGCTATACTACCAATCTTCGATGAGCTAGACGAAATTTAAACATCTGGATTATCAGAACTAACCGCTTGCAAGCGCACCTGCTTTTGCCCTTATTCTTTTCGGGCTACGGGCAGCTCTGTACTCCAGTCGCGATAGATGAAAGTTTTCTCTTTCTATTTAAGTTAGATCTGATCCCGGTAAACTGACTACATTCAAAATCACCAAAACCAACTATAGTACAGTGCAATAAAGCTCAATGTGTATTGATTGTGGGGTAATGTGATACTGGGGCGGAGTTGCGTTGTGTAGGCTTGCGGTTAGAACCGGCGGTGATGGAGCGGTCTACCTGCAGATGGAAGCTGCACACAATTGACATACGTAGTAGTCGTCTATTCTGACTGATATATTATTAATTAATTGAGAACAGTAGTATCTAGTACATTTTAGAGTAGTTCTGTCTGAAGACTATTTATTAGGCGGCTAGCCCCCTGTCTAGTGGGTAACACTAAAGCTTGCGCACAGGTAAAATAGCCGCTGCACAGGGCGCTCGGACTGTGCGAAGACATTCTTGAACGTTCAGGCATGTCCACTCCTCACCATTTCGAAGCTGCTGATACGCGCCACTGTGCTCCATGACTCCTTTGGTTGCGATGAGCTGAGCGTGGCTTGCAATAGGCAGACTGCAACTGTGTATGCCAGACGCTCTAGTGGTGTTAGCGGTCGACCGAAGGGAGTGAGTTCCGGCAGAACTTAAGTCTCAACCATGAAATCTAAAATCATCATGCAAAGCCCGAATTCAGGTACCTATAGACTGCAGAATAAGTGGCTTGTGCAACTTCGACGGAGTTTGTGATGAATAAGAGTTGCGATGGGTCGGAGAAAAACCGAGGTGGAATGTGCCGGATTGAAATCAAAGTTCGATTCAAAGATATACCTAAGTATACCTACCGAAAGAAGTTCAAGACGGTAATAACGCTTGGTGACCGACTGTCGGCCTACTTCGGATTCTACGCCAACATGGGACGGCCACTATCAAGTGTCATTGCTCCTTCCAATTTATCCAGCAGTAGACTGGATATTCGCAACGTGCGGCTCCAGCACATACGGAACCTAGGTACACTAACACAACACCGATAATCATTTGGTAGGCCTGAGCCCTCCTGATCAACTACATGTGGTTTATGTGACGATAGTTAACCAAGATCCATAACCCTAGCCCAACACGAAGATCTCTACTCATACCTACCTACGCTTTTTCAAAAATGCCAAGGAGCGGCTCGCAATTGGCAAGAACAACAAATCATACATAAACCACTTTAAGTGCCATGGATAACGGAGGAATCCCTACGAGCTGGTTTCAACATGCATGAAAATCGAGCGGTAGCAAAAGCAATACATTGGTAGCCTCAGGGATGGCATGGTCACAGAAAGGGCTTCATCGGTGAGCAGTGTTCCGAAGCGGTCAGGCCGGCCGCCGGCCGGACTGCAGATCCGTAGACCGGTCAGATACAGGCCACCCAAATTACGGCCGCCACCGACCTGGGCCGGCCCAGGCCATCTCCCATGAAACCTGGGCCGACCTGCAGATATCTACAGATTTGGGTGGATCATTATGTGGCCTGCAGAAGCCTACATAAATCTTTAGATTTAGCAAGTTTAAATAAATAGTTGCTGCGAAGCACACTATTACTGCATATATCTACATATGTCTACGTTGACCTGCATAGACCTACAGAAGCCTACATATATCTTCAGATTTGACAAGGTTAAACAAATACCTGCAGCGAAACACACAATTACTGCATATATCTGCATATATCTGCATTTTGCCTGCATAGACCTGGAGTGTTTGAAATCATGGGAGCGTGCAGGTCTGGCTCAAGTTGATGAGGTCCGTGAGGTGGATGAACTGCTCAAGGCCTTGGAGAAGCGGCAAGTGCATATTTGAGCATAAGAAGTGGCTGTGTTTGGGTTAGAGAAATAGTGGTGGAGGACATTGATGGTTAACAGTATTTGTAACGAGTTTCTTTTATTTTTTAAAGGTTTTGCACCACAATGTTTTGTATTATCTAGTTGCACCATCGGCCGCCAGATATCTGCAGTCCAGTCAGATCAAATCTGCCAGATTGGCGGCCGGCCTGGGTCAAAGATTTCGTGGCCGGCCTTGGCACAGACCGGCACAGCTCATGCTCAGATCTGACCGGACTGACCGCTTCGGAACACTGGGTTCAAGGTGGTGATATCTTGTCGAGATTTCAAAGATATTGCAGACGCAAAGAAGATGTTGGTAGACATGCAGACGAAGCGGAGGAGCTACAGTTGTGAGTGTGGGAGGCTTCGCAGTCAGCAGAGGGTCCTGTTTGTTTGTATGTTATCATGTTCGTATTACAGCATCGCCATGCCCACAGTGAATTCAACCGTCCCGTCTGTCCGGGAACTACTCAGGACGGGACGGCACGGTGTCATGCCGTCCGTCCGAGGGTAGGACGGAAACGGTGCCGTCTTTTTGAGGCAGGATGGGGACGGACGGAAAGGACGGCCGGGGACGGAGAAGAGCCGTCCCAGGTGGTCATCCACCAATATCCATGGATCTTAGCGTACATAGCAAAACTTATATGTAAAACGGAATGATTACTCTGACCATGATGCAAGATCCGTGAGCATCTTCTCCATGCGTACCATGTCAGACTCTGTTGCTCCAAAG
>Ga0307515_10020665_pt1 | contig 11728 bp, 11 predicted proteins | sample 17_EM_MG_FD_194513 | JGI IMG/M metagenome (GOLD analysis project Ga0307515, IMG submission 194513) | Populus trichocarpa ectomycorrhiza microbial communities from riparian zone in the Pacific Northwest, United States - 17_EM | ecosystem: Host-associated > Plants > Roots > Unclassified | place...
GGGACTGGATATTTATCCTGACGTTTCAGGAACCCGCGCTTGCCGCTGGCACAGTCTCCAGGTGGGTTGAACCCACTCCCATTAAGCGCGGGCAAGATTTCTAAGACAACGTGAATAGACAGAACTCCTTTGTGTGTACTAAAGGCAAGATCCTATCGATAAATTTGCACCGCACACCGAACCCTGCGGTACCCACTTAACTGACTACACAACAACCCCTACATATGGCGTGCTACACGCTCCCACAGGCCAGAATGTGTTTCCTGATGGCCTGTTACGAGGACATTACTCGCGCTCCACTCGTTTCCGCAATGAGCTGTTGGGGTGGTCGTAATGGCACCGGTTGCGCTTGGGATGGGCTTTGTACTTGGGAACCAGCCGCCCGTTCTTCGTGGTGAATGTGAGTTGGCGGGAGATGATGGCGCCAATCAGATCAATCGGGTTTGGCCGATTGGTTGAGCCGAGTTGAGGGGGTTTGGCGACCGTGGTTGAAGCACTCGAGAAAGAAGAGGGACAAATCATAATAAGATACTCGAGAGTAATAACATGAGGTTTTTGGAAGCACCTCGAGAACATGCGTGATCGGGTCGATCTGCTGGAGCCGGTGTTTACAGTAAACTCGATGCGTTGGAATGGCTATACAGCGTATATATAGACTTTTCATCCTCTTCTGACTCAACGCTGTGGGCTGGATCTTCACCGGGAGTAGGTCGGGGTACAAGGGAGGACTTGACTAGCTTCCGGAGTTGTTGAAGTTTGCGAGATGCAGCCGCCAACAACGAAGGTTGGTAATGCGACCCTTCCAACTCACTGAGTATTGCCGTGCTGGAATGAATGAAAGAGAACTCACCGGATGCCATCTCTTCCTGTCGAGTGCTCCCCAAAGTCGAGTCAACCATCTCCGCATGAGCGGAAAGAGTCCTCAAACGCTGAACAACTTCCGATATCTCCGGGCGCCGTCGCGGATCATGCTCCCAACATTGTTTGGCTAGGTCCCAGAGATCGTCATTCAAACTCGGGTCAGTCGGTCGGTTGGGTCGGTTCCCTGATAGAACGTCCACGACAACCGCAGCGGGAACTATGCTATTATAAAATGGCACCTTTCCGGTGAACACCTTATACGTACACTGATGAGTGGCGCGCTCTATCGGGGTGAGGTCGGGGGCCCATACCTCGATTACGACCATCGCCCACGAATACACATCCGATTCCTGGCTGACCGACTGTTCCGTGGCCAAGACTTCAGGAGCAGCCCATCGCACTGCATGGCCATTTGTTGCGGATGCAGCGGGCCCTGAGTCTGAAGCGACTCCAGCAAGGCCAAAGTCGGTCAGTCGTGCGTGACCCGTATCGTCCACAAGGATGCTTGGCTAATACGCAGGTCAGTAGATTTGGAAGATACTTTTAGACCTCACGCACCCCCTTGAGATCGCCGTGGACTATACTGTGGGAGTGGAGGTAGCTGAGACCATTTGCAACATCGGATAGCTGGGGTGGTGGTCAATTTCGCAATCCGAGATGTCACGCAGCGGCAACCTACAAGACCGAGTCGATCGGCACACGGGTGCATACTGATGTACTCCGGCAGCTCTCCACCAGGCATCCAAACCGAAATAGATTGGAAAGGAGCGAAAGTCACACCCAGGAGGGGGACGATATTTGGGTGCACCAAGCGTTTCCACACCACAGCCTCCTGGCAAAAAACCTATACGCTTCATCAAATTTGAGCGGGGGGATACAGTAACCTCGGCAACATACACGCTTTACATCCATTGGTCCCTCCATGGAGTAAATCCGTAGCCGTTTGACGCAAACTTTCGAGCCGTTAAGGAGACCTTCATACGCGTCGCAGAAACCCCTCGAGGCGACCGGCAGTTCAGCGGTGTTCAGGAGAGAAGCTGGAAGCATGTGAGATTGTGGTAGTATCCTCCGGCTGCCACATATCTCCCTGAGTTCACATAGAACTTTCTGGAATGCGGGACTGGCTGGGTGGAGAGTATCGAGAACCTAAGCAAGCTTCAGTGATGAGTTGGTGAAAGCAACCGGAGACGTACATCGTTCAGATACTCAACCAGCCACAACAAATCCTCGTCCTGAAGGTTTGTTATGTGGTTCCTGTACCCTTGTTCACGGAGGAGGTCCGTTATTTGATCTGGGAACTGAGGCGAAAACTTGTCGAGGCGACGGAGCTGCTGCGATGGTGTGAGTGGGGACATGGGGAGCAAATCGCTTGAGGAGTTGGCTACACTCGACGTTAATAAAGTACAAGCAACCCGTGGGCTACGCGTTATGTGTCCGGAGTCGATTCGCGCGATTGGCGAGATGGTCGTTTCTCCATCCGACGAAACGAAACCCGACACGGGCTGTTGCAGATATGGGACACATAAGCCCGGAGGAGAAACGGGTATCGGAACATCTCCACAGGGATCCCGTGTGGGATTGGATTTAAGGCTACTTACCAGTTGCATACTATCGGCATATTGCGTCCCGAGCAGACGGCGGCCCCGCACACGCACGACATTTGGATGACTTAATGAATATCGCACCGCCAATGGTTCTTTCTGGTTACCCATATTCACATTGTGTTTCCCAAAGGTTTTACGCCCACCTTTTCGCCTCCAAGCAATCATTCCCAAACACCGGGGAATCCTCCATACGCAACAGGATTGTCGCTCGTTTTCCTCAGTCCATCAGATATGATGTGATGATGACAAAACGTTGTGATGGCCGCGAGTATATAGTGCGGTCGGTGAATACGTCGGAACAGCGTATCCATCAGTGGGGAAGCAGCCAGCGCCCAAGGTGGATAAGGGGCCGAACGTTCAATGTGAGTAGAATGAGGTTGCACTGCGATTTGGTTATACCCGTCCAGGAAGTTGACTAACCGAGCCGGGTCAGATTGTTGTAGATTGGGAGAATATTGTCGAGCCGGTGAGTGTGTGGAGTGCACGTGAGAACTCTGATGAGGATCTGTCTGGAGCTATCAGTCGAGAAACGTCCGACGAATAAGAAACAAGTAAAAAAAGAACAAGGTAACAGAAATGGGGGCCGATGTCGAGACTGGGCTAGGGTTTTGTGGGTGCATTTGGCATGCATGAAAACAGTGAATACTGGCCGAAAATTGAAACAGCCTCGATATCACCACGTTTTCGGCTAAGTACAAAGTTGTTGCCATCTTGCTCCCAATCACAAATGAGAGTGAGTTGAATCAAAGTCGTGTCGACGCCGCGAAACGGCACGGTATTTTGGGATAGCTTAATCCGCATCGTCACCGTTTCTACAGAATCCGTAGATTTCGTTCGAGAAAAGTCCTTCAATGTTACACACCTCCTTTGCCACTTCTATATTTTGAGCGGGAAATATACGAAAGGCTTTGATAGCCACCTGAGTGCCCCACGCATCTCAAAATAATCGTCTGCGGAGCAATTGGGCACCTAAACAGCAACATGCAACGCGCCATTCAGCCTCACAGTCAAGAAGAAAAAGACAGCGCTTACATGGATGAATATAATACTGTTGTGGCCTCCATTCACATCGACCAATTGGTTAACGTTCCATGGGAGCTGTGCATTCACCCCGGTGGGTGTCAGGTATCTTACCCCGCCCAAGTCTACATTGACTCACTCCCTCAGGTATTTCACACGTCCCTGCATGTTGAAGTCGTACACGTCCATCTGGGTGTCCGGACGTACTCTGCTGAAGTGGTGGAAAACAACCGACGTCCAGACGTCCAGACAACGGCGAGGTCCTGCCGATGAATAGGAGGGATGGCCGCGTGTTCCTTCCATCAATCTCGCACCCCTCGCGGCCCTCAACAGGTGGAACGGGACCATGGCTGTCAACCCTCCCACGACCAAAGGCTTACCAAAGCCGATAACCGCCGATAAACGCCAGAGCCATAGCGCTTGTTTAAATCCTACACGAGTGCTTGAGCTTTGTTTGTCGAATTACACAAAGAATTTGGTACAAATAGGACTTGAACAATTGTTCAGTCCCAATAACTACGTACACACCGTGACGTGCATCCGTCAGAACAGTAAGCCGGGAGCTTGCTATCGATATGGAGAGGAAGATATACCTCTTCGCGAGCATCAGGTTGTCGGGCACCGGGCAGCGAGATGATATCCACCGTTTGATAGAGCCTTCAAATGGATGACAGTCTGCAGATTGCTGTTGCACTGGAATGAGCTCGCAATGACGAACCCTGTGATCAATGTACGCACATCGCTTCCTGTGGCTCGACAAAGAAGATTAAGTCGGCGCCAGGGTGAAAGCGCCTGCCACAGTGCGCGGGGGCGGGGTCTCCCACACCTCATGCGGTATTCCTCGTGAATCAGATCCAATAATGAACAGCCTGACTGGTTCCCTAACGGTCGCATGTACGCCACCTGCCGCTTTCGAGTTGCGGCCGTATATCCGGGATCTGTAGGCTGTCCACTGCCCTCTTATCAATCAGGCGCAACGAGTCCAACTTCGAGCGGTATGGGTGAAAAGCCTTTGGCTCTCGGCGAGCCCCGTTCCTGCCACCGCATGACATTCTAATCAAGCAGCAAATAGCTCCACTTGTGTTGAATTAGGGGGGATGCGATTGGCCTGCCAAGACCGTCTGTGTTCAGTTGGTCTGCTGACACATAAGAAGTAATTCCTCGACCTACTTGGACCTCAAAACATCTAGAGCAGACACGTGTCCGAGCATCTCTCCGCCAGCGGTTCGACAGGAAGTCTTTGAGTAATGTCGGTCATCGTGGATTCAGTTGTGATGCAGAGAGTGAGTATATCCCGCGGCGGATGTGTTAAGTGGTTTGGGGTAGGCCAGAACGACGCGAGTGGTCATGGAACAACGAACGGACCCGCGATCGGATGCGGACCGGGGTGCACATCCCGGACGAGATCCGACGGTTAGGCTGGATTTCGCCTCAAGTCCAGAGGGGACCCGAAAATCGAGCAATCGGCACGCTTTCTGGGAATGCTTTTGCGTATTGAGCTGTAGTGGTGCTTGTAGTGGATGTTTTATTTCTATATGCCCATGCGAAATGACCGATGGGTCCTGTTGGGACAACGAAATACAGACCCCAGGGTGCATAAAACCGCTGTGATAACGGACAGGTCGTTCCTTCAAGCGCGGTCCTTCGTGACACAAGCTTAGCCTCAGACGTTACTACCCTTCTGCTATCCGTGACCCTTCTCCACCGGTTCAGCCATCGGTTATTCGTTCTTGTGGTCATTTGTTCGGTCCTTACCGCTGTACACCGAAAGTTTCTGGCTGGCCTGGGGGTACACACACCAATTGGGATGGTCAGTAGGTACTTCCGGGGTCTCGTCGGGGTTTTGGGGGTCGCGTGTCCCTGGGTGTGTTGATGGTGGTCCGGTGGTCCATGGAGGGACCGGATATTCAACCCAAGGTTCCAGGAACCTGTGTTTGCTGCTGGTACCTCCAGCGGTGAATTCAACTCGCTCTTATTAAGCGTGGGCATGGGTTCTGGGACAACACGGGTGGAAGGAACTCTTGCATGTACGAAGTATGTAAAAGGCTAGATCCTATCAATAAAATTGCATCGTTTACTGATTCCTATAGCACCCGTTTAATCAACGACAGAACAATCCCTCTACCTACGACGCTGAAAGAAACTTTCAGAAACGCCTCCGTATCTATCAGTCGCAGATATACCTGGTTTCTGTGACGAGCTGTGTGTGCGGTCGCGCGTGGGACTGGCTTTGTATTGTGAGAACCAGCCCCCTGTTCTTCGAGGTAAACTTGTTGCGCTGGAATGGTTGTGCGGCGTATCTATACACTTTTCGTCCCATTCTGATTCAACATCGTGGGCTGGGCCTTTGTCGGGAGCAGGTCTGGATACGAGGAAGGACCTGGCGACCTTCCAGAGCCTTTGAAGTTTGTATGATGCGGCCGCCGACCGCGAAGGTTGGTGACGTGACCCTTCCAACCTCACTGAGTGTCGCCTTGGTGGAAGGAACGAGAAAGAACTCACCGGATGCTATCTCTTCCTATCCAACGCTCCCCAAAGTCGTGCCATCCAGTTTGGCATGACCGAAAAGAGTTAAACGTAGAAAAACTTCCGAAATTTCTGGGCGTTGCTGTGGATCGTGGTTCCAACAGCGTTCAATCAGATCCCAGAGATCGTCAGTCAAACTCGGATTGGTCGGTCGGTCGGGTCGGCCCCCCGATACAACGTCCACAACAACCGTGGCGGGGATGCTATTATGGAACGGCACCTTTCCGGTGAGCGCCTTGTACGTATACCGATGCTCAGCTGCGCGCTCTATCAGGGTTGGCCACAGGCCCTTACCTCTATAACCACCATCGCAAACGAATACACATCCGATTCCTTACTGACTGGCCGTTCCGTGGCCAAGATCTCAGGTGCGGCCCACCGCACTGAATGTCCCTTGGTTTCGGATGCAGCGGACCCTGAGTCTGAAGCGACGCCAGCGAGGCCAAAGTCAGTGAGTCGTGCGTGACCTGTATCGTCCACGAGGATGCTTGACTAATACGCGGGTCAGTAGATTTGGAGGACAGTTTTGACATCACGCACCCCCTTGAGATCACCATGAATCACGCCATGCGAGTGGAGGTGGCTGAGACCGTTTGCGACGTCGGATAGCTGGAGAGGCGGTCAATTTCATAATCCAAGATGGTGCGGTGGAAACTCACAAGACCAAGTCGGTCGGCACACGGATTCATACTGATGTACTCCGACAGCTCTCCGCCGGGCATCCAAACCGAAATGGATTGGAAGGGAGTGAAAGTTACACCCAGGAGAGGGACGATGTTTGGGTCCAAACGTTTCCACACCACGGCTTCCTGACAAAAAACCTATCCGTTCCATCAGATGCGAGCGGGTGAATTGCAATAACCTTGGCAACATACACGCTTGACATCCGTTGGTCCCTCCACGGAGTAGATCCGTAGTCGTTTGACACAAACCTTCGAGTCGCCGAGGAGGCCTTCGTACACATCGCAGGAACCTCTCGAGGCGATTGGCCATCTAGGGGTGTTCGGGAAAGAAGCTGGAAGCATGTGAGATTGCGGCAGTATCCTCCGGCTGCCGCATATTGCCCTAAGTTCACGTAGAACTTTTTGGAATGCGGGACTGGCTGAGTGGAGAGTGTTGAGAACCTAGGCCAGCTTCGGTAATGAGTTGGTGAAAGCAATCCGGAGACGTACGTCGTCCAGATACTCAACCAGCCACGAAAAGTTCTCGTCTTGAAGGTTTGCCACGTGGTGCCCGTACCATTGTCCACAGAGGAGGCCCGTTAGTTGATCGGGGAACTGAGGCGAAAGCTTGTCGAGGCGACAGAGCTGCTGCAAGAGTGTGGGTGAGGACATGGGGAATGACTCGCTTGAGGAGTTGGCTACACTCGACGTTAATAAAGTACAAGCAACCCGTGGGGGCTGCGCTGTGCACGGAACCGGTTCACGCGATTAGTGAGATCAGAGATGATTGTTTCCCCGTTAATGAAGCCAACCTCCAGACCATACATGTTCTCCCGCCCTTCGGAGTAGGCCGATACTATGTGTATGTATTGGATGGCACGGAACCCAGAAAGGAAATCAGTATCGACTACTTATCTCAGGTCTAAGACAATAAGTATCGGATACAATCCCCCGGGGACATTTTACCCAAACTGTTCTTTGGATGTTCCCAGTAAGTCAAAACTCCATCATGCATGCAAGTGCTCTTTCTGGTTATTCGCATTCGCGTAACATTCACTAAAAATTTACACCCATCTTTTCGCCTCCAACTTTGCCTTCTCACACGTTGGCAAACCCGTACACAAAAAGGTTGGCGCTCGTTTATCTGTTTGTGAGGTGTGTGATGACGACAGAACATTTATGACCACGGATAATGCTCAGTCGGTGGAAACAACAGTCGGAACAAGGCATCCATTACTGGAATAATATCTAACTTGGCACCCAAGGCAGGTAAAAATTCAATCCAAGTGGAATGAGGTTGCACAGCGATTTGGTTATACCCCATCCAACGGGTTGACCAACCGAGCCGATTCGGATTTTTGCAGATCGAGAAAGTATTCCCCTTCTCATCGAGCCGGATGAATGTGTAGAGAACTCTGATAACGTTCTCTCCAGAGCATAGATGCTGTAGCGCTCGAGAAACGCCCGATGGATGGGAAACGAAAAAAAAAACGAGAGCAACAGATGGAGGCCGATGACTCGACCAGACCAGAACCTCGCGGGTGCCTTCGGCGTGCATGGTAACAGCATGTACTGGCCGAAAATTGAAACGGCATCGATATCACCACGTTCCCCCAAGTGACTTAGGAGTCACGGAAACACGTAGTGACAAGTAGCCGATGAGGTGTCCAAACTCGGGAGATCGATCCACTCCCAGATCCATTAGAGATCGGAGATCACAAGACCCATAGATAACCTGCGTGCGATGCACGTGTACTTGACGTGTAGTAGGGTTGGAAAAGTATTGGGGGCCCTACGAAAAATAAAGCCCACGGCGAGCGTCGAACTCGTAGCCTCCAGAATGCCCACGTAAGTTAGGAGTCCAACGCTCTATCCGATTGAGCTAGGCGAGCTTTTGTCAAATAGGATTTAGGAGCATGGCGTGCCGTTAGCTGGAGTTGGTTTGGAATTGGAGATGGGTTGAGCGATCGAAGGAGTGGGCGCTCCCTCTAGAAAGGGGCAGTGGATGGGCGGAGGTGCACAACCCCAGGCAAGATCCGACCATCCTTCCGGGATGCTCGATCCGGGCGATCGAGCGAAAACCGCAGGGGCGGGGATCACAGAGCAGGCGGGACTCTGTCTGGGAATGCTTTTGCGTATTGGGCTGTAATGGTGTTTGTAATGAATGTTTTATTCCCATATACCAATGTAAAATGACCGATGGGTCTTGTTGGAACGGCGAAATACAGGGCGTATAAAACGGACGGGTCGTTCCTTCAAGTGCGGTCCTTCGGGACACAAATAGCCCCAGACGGTGCCACCCTTTTGCTAATCCGTGACGCTTCTCCACCAGTTTAGTCATCGGTTGTTCTTTCCTGTGGTTGTTTGTTCGGTCCTTGCTATATACACGGAAAGTTTTCGGCTGGCCTGGGGGTATACCCCAATTGGGACAGTGGAGGTGCTTCCGGGGTCTCATCGGGGTTTGGAGGATTGCGTATCCCTGGGTGCGCCCCCGTGCACCCCCTGGTGGCGAGACAGTGATGGCAGAGGGACCAGATATTCATCCCGATACTCCGGGAACCCGTGTATGCCACAATTCTCACTCTTATTAAACGCGGGCACGAGTTCTAAGACAGCATGAGTAGACGGAACTCTTTTGTGCGTACTAGAGACATGATCCTATCGAAAAAATCGCATCGCGCGCCGAATCCTGCAGTACCCGCTTAACCGACTACCAAACAACTCCTCCACCTGTGTTGCAGTGCACGCTCCTACGGAGCCTACACAACTCCTGATCAATGATCAACTGCGGAGCAAAATGGGTTTCCTGATCCCTGCTACAAGGACGTTACTTACGCTCTACAGAACTGGGCGCGCTTGACGCGTTGGAATGACTGTGGGGCGTATATAGATACTTTCCATCCTCTTCCGACTCAACGCTGTGAGATGGGCCTTTGCAGGTGCAGGGAGCAGGTCGGGAAAGGGACGACTTGACGAGCTTCCATAGCCATTGAGGTTTGTAAGACGCAGCCGCTAACCAGAAGGGTTGGCAACATGATCCTTCCAACCTCACTGAGCGTTGCCTTGCTGGAGGGAATAAAGGAGAACTCACCGGACGCCATCTCTCCCTGTCGAACGCTCCCCAAAGTCGTGCCATCCAGTTCTGCGTGAACGAAAAGAGTTAGTAAACTTAGAACAACTTCCGAGATTTCTGGGCGCCGTTGCGGATCATGATCCCAACAGTGCTTGGTCAGGTCCCAGAGATCGTCAGTCAAGCACGGGTCGGCCGGTCGGTCGGGTCGGCCCCCCGATACAACGTCCACAACAACCGTGGCGGGGATGCTATTATGGAACGGCACCTTTCCGGTGATCGCCTTGTACGTATACCGATGAGCTGCGCGCTCTATCAGGGTGGGGCCGCAGGCCCTTACCTCTATAACCACCATCGCAAACGAATACACATCCGATTCCTTACTGACTGGCCGTTCCGTGGCCAAGACCTCAGGTGCGGCCCACCGCACTGAATGTCCCTTGGTTTCGGATGCAACGGGCCCTGAGTCTGAAGCGACGCCAGCGAGGCCAAAGTCTGTGAGTCGTGCGTGACCTGTATCGTCCACGAGGATGCTTGACTAATACGCGGGTCAGTAGATTTGGAGGACAGTTTTAACATCACGCACCCCCTTGAGATCGCCATGAATCACATCATGTGAGTGGAGGTAGCTGAGACCGTTTGCGACGTCAGATATCTGGGGGGGTCAGTTTCGTAATCCAAGATGGCGCGGTGGAAACTCACAAGACCGAGTCGGCTGACACACGGATTCATACTGATGTACTCCGACAGATCTCCACCGGGCATCCAAACCGAAATGGACTGGAAAGGAATGAGAGTCACACCCAGGAGGGGGACGATGTTTGGGTGCGCCAAACGTTTCCACACCACGGCCTCCTGGCAGAAAGCCTGTCCGTCTAATCAGCTGTGAGCGAGTGAGTGTAGCAATCTTGGAAACATACACGCTTGACATCCGTTGGTCCCTCCACGGAGTAAATCCGTAGTCGTTTGACGCAAACCTTCGAGTCGCCGAGGAGGCCTTCGTACACATCGCAGGAACCTCTCGAGGCGATCGGCCATCTAGCGGTGTTCGGGAAAGAAGCTGGAAGCATGTGAGATTGCGGCAGTATCCTCCGGCTGCCGCATATTGCCCTAAGTTCACGTAGAACTTTCTGGAATGCGGGACTGGCTGGGTGGAGGGAGTTGAGAACCTAAGCAAGCTTCAGCAAGGAGCTTACGAAAGTGAATTGGGGACGCACATCGTCCAGAAACTCAACCAGCCACGACAAGTTCTCGTCTTGAAGGTTTGTCGCGTGGTTCCCGTACACTTGTTCACGGAGGAGGCCTGTTAGCTGGTCGGGGAACTGGGGCGAAAGCTTGTCGAGGCGAAGGAACTGTTGCAATGGTGTGAGTGAGGGCATGTGGAATGACTCGCTCGGGAGTGAGATACACTCTACGTTAATATATAATAACAAGCAACCTGCCGAATCGATTCACGCGATTGGGGAGGTGATCGTTTCCCGTTTAATAAGCCTAAACCTATCACGTCCTCTTGACACGGGCTATTGCAAGTTTGGAACAAGCCAACAAATGTATTGGAATGACCCAGTCAGTCCCAGAAAGGAAATCACAATCGACCGTCGAATTGCTTCTCGAGTATTAGGGTTCCGTGAGAAACTCCTCAAGTTGTTATCCGGTACATTACTAAGCGTTAGTAAAATGTTAGTAACTGCAAGCAAGGGGGCACTCAGCGGCGTCGGGAGAAGATCTGAGATTGCAATAGGGTTATAATCGATTATAATTGGAGAGTTTTACAGGACTCCACCGGTCTCTTTGATTATCATCGATTATGGCGACGTGCGTTTTTTCCCGATGTTATTTTTTTTTGGACCGAAGTTGGGAGGGGGGGGGGGGGGGGTGGGGCGTAGGACCGTGCTGGTTTGAGGGTGTAGGGTGTGGTCGGATGCAGGCACGGAGACGGCGCGTTTATATGGAAGCGGGCCGAGTCTCAAGAGCGCTTATTTTAT
>Ga0307515_10020666_pt1 | contig 11727 bp, 7 predicted proteins | sample 17_EM_MG_FD_194513 | JGI IMG/M metagenome (GOLD analysis project Ga0307515, IMG submission 194513) | Populus trichocarpa ectomycorrhiza microbial communities from riparian zone in the Pacific Northwest, United States - 17_EM | ecosystem: Host-associated > Plants > Roots > Unclassified | place...
TAATAATAATAATAATAATTAATTCACCTAAATGCATACGACAAAATGATAATGATTTTCTAATTATATAAAACATTTGATTAAGCTACCTTAAAACTATGTTTTAAATGACAAGAATATGATTTATATATCTATTTTGAGAATGTTAATTTTATTAAGCATCAAAAAACTTTCCTAAACATTTAAGTTAGTTATTAGATAACCTTAAAAAAAGTGTTAGTTGTTCAAACATTTGTTTTGTGTGTTTTGTGTCTATATATATATATATATATATATATATATATGTATGTATTTCAAATTTATCTATAATTTTTTTAAATTTATTTATGATATCATCACATTAAAATAATTTAAAAATAAAAAAATTAATTTAAAATAAAAAATTTAAAAATATAATTTGACCGCAAAAATAAATATTACTTACTATAGAAGTTTCTAAAGAATTCAATTCTATAGAAAAGAGTTTCCAATAAATGTTTTTTATTCTTACATATTTCTATTGTTTTTTCAAATTAATTCTCCGTATATATATAATTCAAAAAAATATGTGAGTGATTTATATGCTAATTTGAAGGGTGCACACATCAACCTCCATGCAACCTCACACACGTATACAACTCAATATCACTCCAAGTCTCCAACGCAGCATATCCTTTAATATATTCGTATGAGCTAACAAGATCATTCGCAAGAGAATCTACCCCACCCAATCTTTCCGTGCCACCTCCTCTTCCCACGTGACTCATCCACGTCATCACCCGCCAAAATCCCCCCGACCTCTTCAATCGTACACGTGCTTCATTCCAGAACCTTATAGAAATATAAAGGCGAATTACAATACAGTATCCCAATTAAATTGATGTATTCAATTGAGTATATATCTTCCAAATTCGAACAATTTCTACCCTCTAAATAGAAATATAAAAAAACACTCAATTAAATAATATTTTTGATCGGTCCAAGTCAACAAAAAATATAAGATAATATTTCCTTATTTGAAAGAGTTTGTTTTTTATGGAGGAAGAATAAAAAAAAGGATAAAATAAGAGGATGGAGAAGAGTGACAATAGACAAACGAAAATAAATTTACACTATATTTAAAATATAAATAAATAAATAAAAATCAAATGATAATATTAAAAAATAAGAATCCTTTCATTCCATAATACTATAATAGGCATCTAGCCACCACCGTATGCCAAACAAGAAAATAATCTTATCCATCCCTTCTCATTAATTTCCCTAATCTGTCTCTCCTAAGTAACCAAACTCAAGAGTCCAAATGAAATAGTATACATAATTGGGGTACTGATATGTAGTTTCACCAGATTAAAAACACGCCCCCCAACTCTCAACCGTTAAAACAATTATTAATAGTAATAATAATAATAATAATAATAAAGAAACCCAATAATAATAAAGAAACCCACTCCTTCCTCATTTCTCTGCATCTTTGCCTATCTGCATTGTTTCTCTTCCACGAAAGAACTCTCTCTAACTGCCAAAATTTCACATATTAAGAAACCCATATTATACAAATTTAAGCATGGAAACCACTTCAACATCAACGAGAACCAACAGCAACAACACGCCTTTCTCTTTACTTTCACGAGGATGGAAAGAAGTCCGTGACTCAGCCGACGCCGATCTCCAACTCATGAGAGCACGAGCCAACTCATTCAAGAATTTAGCCAACTCATTCGATCGCGAAATCGAAAATTTCTTTAATTCAGCTTCAATTGCATCCTTCTCTGTACCTTCACCGCTCAAATCCTCTACTTCACCTACAGAAGTTGATTTTGTGAAGAAGCTGCGGCCAAAATTTTCCGAAATTCGGAGAGTTTATTCGGCTCCGGAGATAAGTAAGAAGGTTTTAGAGAGGTGGGGGCCGAGAGCGAAGTTAGGGATTGATTTGTCGGCGATAAAGAATGCTAGTGTGGCGGGGGAGAAGGAAGGAGAGGAGAGAAGAGGGGTTGTGGGTCTTGATAGGAGGAGGAGATTGGGGTTTAGGGAGTTCTGGGGGGAAGGGAAGGAGGGAGGAGGAGGGCAATTTGGGGAATGGAAGCCAATACGGGTTTTGAAAAGGAGGTTGAGGGAATTTGAGAAGAAAAGTGAGTTCGGTGAGATATTTGGTGGGTTTAAGAATAGCGAGTTTGTGGAGAAACTGAAGTCTAGCTTGGTATGTCTTTCTGTTATTACTATTATTTTGTTTTTATTGGTGGCTTCGTTTATTTAGCAGTTTTTTAGATGAGAATATGAGCAATTTCGTTTTTATAGGATTTTGAGTTTTATTGCTTATATGAGACTTGGGAATTTGGGGATTTTGTTTGGAGTAGAGTCTTTTTTAGTTGATCGGTTTTATTGGTCTCTTTATTTATTAGTTGGACAAAGCTAGATGACTTTATGCAGCGCTACTCAAATGTTTATTGGTTGTCAATTTTTATATTTAAGATGGTACACTAGCTTAAGGAGAAACTTTTGCTAAAGTATTTGAAGCATTCGAGGGGGACTGTAATGGTCTTGTGTAAGCTGAAATATGCTGGGAATGATGAAGTTGGTGTTTAAGTAATGAGAAAAAGGCTGATGCTTTGGTGTCCCTAATAGCATTTAGACATTAGTAAGGTTATAATTAGCTATAGGACCCTATTTTCATTGTGTAAATTTTTAAGTTCACCATTTGGCTGCTGTGAGTTCGTCTATGAAGAGCTATGTCAACATGTGCACCACGGTCTGGTTTGTTGTGCTTGTTCAAGTTTCAGATTTGTTAATCATTATGAGATTTTCTCTCATTTAGGAGTTCATGTAAACATGTCTGACATGAATACGGTAGTCTGGGCTGGGTGACATAGATGCAGGGCTTGCTTTCAAATCTGAAGGAAATGTGTTGATCCTCATAGAGACATTCTTCCACAGAATGAATTAGATTGACCTTTGATTGCATACACACACCAAAATATTCTCCCCTGGTTTGATGTTTGATACTTAAGCTTAGTAGAATCTTACACTTACTGCACAATATAACGTTTTGAAATCATCAGTGCATATTTTGCATTCATTAATATTCATTAGATGATCATTAGCTGCGTTCATTCTTTTAACAATGTAAGGAGTCTCATTCTGTCTACATTTTTGCAGAAAGCAATCCACAAGGAGCCTCAGGAGTCAAAGGTTAGATGTTTGCCTGTATATGCTTTTGCATTCTGTCACCAAAATCTCCCCTAACTCCAGACAGCGAGACTCATTTTTAGTTTTGCACCATTAGACTAAAGCTCAAGTCACAATGAATTGTGCAAGTCCAATATCATCTAAAAACCAGTGTCCCATCCAAATTTTGTGACCTTAGACTTGGAAGCAATTGATGACATTGGGTGTTGAGACCACTTAAACCTGTGGTAAATTACTTGGGATTGTTCAGAATCAAATTATCTATCTAAGGGGAAAAACAGAGAGAAAAAGACAGTTTTAGTTGTGGCTCTGATGTCCTCACTCCACACAGGAGGAATGAACTTAGTATCTATGCTGCTAAAATATTCTTGTGAAGAATTATCTATATGATATATTTACAACTTTTGAAATTCAATCTTTCTTTATATGTCATTTAATGGTTGTAAATATAAAAATATTGCAGGTTGATTGTCCTTGCCTTAGTGAACAATTTTGAAGTTTCTGTGCTATAGCTGGAGGGTATACTACACTTAGTCTTCCATTTTTATTTTTTCCTGATAAATAAAAGCAAATAGGTAAAAAAAGGCACCAAAGGGTCGCCACGCATGGTGTCTTCTTGATTTGAAATTCTAAGAGCACATAAATTCTCTTGATCAGGTTGCCTCCTTTTTTATTTTTTTGAAGATCATAGACTGCCCAGGCTGAACTTTGAGCCTGTTTGGAAAGCTGGAACCTTACTAAGCTTGGCCACTTCTTAACCTAGGACTCCATTATTTACAGTGTACTCAAGCTGGCTGGCTTTCTGATCGTTCATGGAGGAAAACATAAATAGAATTATTTATTGTTATTATTACTATTTTTTAAGATCTTTTCTTGAATAATAAATATGCCAAATGTTTGCTTGTGTATGCCTGATGCAGGAAGTACCACCACTGGATGTCCCTGAACTATTGGCATATTTGGTCAGGCAATCTGAGCCATTCTTGGACCAACTTGGTGTCAGAAAAGGCAAGCAACTTGAGTTTTATAATTTTCTAAACTTACGCTCCGGGTGCAAAGTCATGATTATATGCATGCGTGTTCTCTTGTGAATGTAATATTTTTGTCAATACTGCTTCATTAGCTGGACTATTCTTGAATGTCGATCTTTTGTGTACCTGAAGAGATCTTTATATTTTGTAGAAGGCATGGCCTACATTTATTTCATGCTCTTATGTGTGGAAAATTTATGAACCAGTTGCAATTTTCCAGATGGCAATGAAATACGAAGGGAGGCTGTTACTTGAATAATCCTCATCAGATTAAGATTTTTCATACCAATGGCACTGTTGACTTTGTTGGATAGAACTGGCGGTTGTTTATACAATTTAAGCATGATGACTATGATTCAGTTCCACCATGGATGCTAAATTGTAATTCTTGATGCTTAAAAAAGTTCAGAATGTTGTCTTGTGAGAAATATTGTAGTAATAGGTTAGGGTACAATGTTTGGGGGGAGGATAGTGAATGGATGGGGTGGATTCTGTTCATTCTGAGGTTTTTTCTTTATAACACACCAGGCTGAGGTTGTGATATTCATACGTGTGATTGGATGTTTCACAGCTATGAGCAAATTGAACCCCTGCCTCATACCCTCCTGTGATTTTCTCTAGCATGTTGATATTCACTACTGATAATACCAGATGTGGAAGGATACACCATCCATTTGCATCTCTTGAAGAAAAGCATGTAAATCCATTTGTCAATGGTGACTGTTGTCAAAAACTACTGTTATCGGGAAACTAATATAATATCACATCTTTCAAATATTTGTTTATGTGACTAATGCCTTTCCTCTTTCCACCAAACATGCTTATTGTATGTTGGTTGACCTTTATGCAGTTTTTGAGTTTTGTGATGTTTTCATTATGATTCAGATGTTTGTGACAAGATAGTGGAGAGCTTGTGTAGTAGTCGCAAGAACCAACTTTTGTTACCCTCGCTGTCTTCAGGAGAATCGACCCTCCTTGACGAGAATGCAAATGATGAACTGGATTTAAGAATAGCCAGTGTTCTTCAAAGTACAGGGCATTGTTATGATGGAGGCTTTTGGACTGACTTATCAAAGCATCACCCATCTGATAGGAAGAGGCATGTTGCAATTGTCACAACTGCTAGTCTTCCATGGATGACTGGGACAGCTGTTAATCCACTTTATCGAGCAGCATATTTAGCAAAGTCTGAAAAGCAAAATGTTACCCTGCTGGTTCCATGGCTTTGTAAGTCAGATCAAGAGCTAGTTTATCCTAACAATCTCACTTTTACTTCACCAGAAGAGCAGGAGAATTATATACGAAACTGGCTTGAGGAAAGGATTGGCTTTAAAGCTGATTTTAAGATCTCGTTTTATCCCGGAAAGGTAGCTGATTGATAATCAAAATATGCACCATCTTGTTGATAGTATTGAAGTGTAAAAGGATAAGTGATAATTTTGTTCTTATTGTTCTCTAGTTTGCAAAAGAAAGGAGAAGCATAATACCTGCTGGAGATACTTCCCAGTTCATTCCATCAAAAGATGCTGACATTGCCATCCTGGAAGAGCCAGAACACCTGAATTGGTATCACCATGGAAAGCGTTGGACTACGAAGTTCAATCATGTTGTTGGTGTTGTCCACACAAATTATCTAGAATATATCAAGAGGGAGAAGAATGGGGCTCTCCAAGCATTCTTCGTCAAACATATAAACAACTTGGTTACACGAGCATACTGCCACAAGGTAAATTGACTAATTTCTTGGATACACTGATCATTGGATACTAAAGGTGGCTTCACCTAAACTTTGCTTTCTATAGCAGTGTTAACCATATAAATGGCTGGTTTTTGAAATGTTCATCCTATTATCTAGATTAAATCATTTCGTGTTCACTTTTCAGGTCCTTCGCCTTTCTGCTGCCACCCAGGATTTACCGAAGTCTGTCATTTGCAATGTTCATGGTGTGAATCCAAAGTTTTTGAAAATTGGGGAAAAAGTTGCAGCTGAAAGTGAACTTGGGCAGCAAGCCTTCTCAAAAGGAGCATATTTCTTAGGCAAGATGGTATGGGCCAAGGGATACAAGGAGTTGATAGATTTGTTGGCAAAGCACAAGAATGATCTTGATGGCTTCAATTTAGATGTTTTTGGAAATGGAGAAGATGCAAATGAAGTTCAGACTACAGCTAAAAGATTGGATTTGAATCTCAACTTTCTGAAAGGAAGAGACCATGCGGATGATTCTCTTCACGGGTAAGGATTTTATAGAAACTGTCTTTTGGTTTTTTACCATATGAGCAAGTTGTAAATAGGAAGAAATTTAATAATAACTCAAGAACTATAACTTCGAAAAAAAGAGACTAAATACTAATGATCGGGTAGAGCTTTTTTTTCTGAGCTAGCCTACACTTTCCAGCTGTGTGATTGGCAGTAAAAGGACACCAGTGAATGAAGCATGTCTGTGTTGTTTCGTTTTGAAAGATTTTTGTCAGTTCTTGAAGACACTTAGGTTTTAGTAAAATCATTGTGGCTGTGTTTTCACTATCTTTAGGCTTTTAACATTTTCTTCTCTGCTTGAAGGTACAAAGTTTTCATAAATCCTAGTCTCAGTGATGTGCTCTGCACGGCCACTGCTGAGGCACTAGCAATGGGAAAATTTGTTGTATGTGCGGACCACCCATCAAATGAGTACTTCAGGTCATTTCCCAACTGTTTGACTTACAAGACATCTGAGGACTTTGTTGCAAGAGTCAAGGAAGCATTAGCAAATGAACCTCATCCTCTTACTCCAGAGCAAATTTACAACCTCTCATGGGAGGCAGCCACCCAGAGATTTATGCAGTATTCGGAGCTTGATAGAGTCTTGGATCCTGAAAAAGATGATGTAAAACTGAGCAAAACTAATGGGAGGAGCATCACAAAAGCAGTTTCAACGCCTAATATGTCAGAGATGGTTGATGGAGGGTTGGCGTTTGCCCACTACTGCCTCACAGGGAATGAGCTTCTTAGACTCTGTACTGGAGCCATACCCGGGACACGGGACTATGACAAGCAGCATTGTAAAGACCTCCATCTCTTGCCTCCACAAGTAGAAAACCCGATCTATGGATGGTAAGTAGATAGTACTGTCGATATCGCAGATCTCCTGTATAATAATCACGCACACAGTATGTAGGATCCTCCTAAACTAGCTAGTTGGAAGAAAGTTTTCTTTCATTACTGATGTATTTATATCTGAAGCATACGTATTTCTACAGCCACCTCCAAATTTTGTTTTTATTTCTTTTCAATAGATACAGGTAGATGCTAAAGTATGTATGTAGTGGTGATTCCAAGTGCAAGTAAACTGTGCTTTTATGTAAGAAAGTATCAATGATAAATGTCTCTTAAGTTGGAAGTTCATTTTCGGCATTTCTCTCTGGTGTCTTCTGTTTGTTTGATTTCTTACGTTTTCTTTTGCTTTTGCTTATTTCTGATAATCCACGTTTTACAGATTTACTAGCCATTTAACCTGTGCTATGCGGCTGTTTTTGTTTTTTGTATGTTTTTTTTTAATATTGGATATATGGGCTACTTCAAAATGTTTATTAACATAAAAAATTATATCAAGCATCTAACTAAATCAATAACTAATTATACAAATAAATGAAAAGTATTGTTAGTAATAACAGAAAAAAATAAAAAAAAATTAAAAGATGAACGTAGATAAAAATAATTTATCCATATATGTCCATTGAACTTGTTTATTAAAATTAATCAAAGATAATATTATGAAACTGAGTTAATAAAATAAAAGGAAAAAATATACATGGCCAAATATATTTGAAATATTATTTCAAAATAATTATTTTTTCTTCCAAAACAAAACTTCTCTATAAAATAAAATTAAAAATTAAAATAAAAAATATGCAAAAATTAATTACAAAACAATTTAAAAAAAAAACTTAATAAAAAAGACTTACAAAACTCGTGGTTTAAATAATGGGGTCGATACAAACTAATTGAATAGAAATTAAAATTAATCACAAATTATTATTTTTTAAAATAATGTAAAATGATTAAATCATAAAAAAAATAAAAAAAAATTCATAACTATATTAACACTTAAAACTTGTGACCCGTATGATTAAGTCAAAAGCATGACATATAGAAAAACAGTGAAATCTAATTTTGAAGAAATCAAACACCAAAAGATGTAACCAAGAAAGAAATTGATCATATAAAAAGTGTACTTAAAAGAATGAGAGTGAAAATCAAAATAAAAAAAAAACTTTGAGAACATCTAAGGATAATTAAATTAGATGACATCACAGGCGATAAAAAAACCAACTTCCTACTGTTTATTTTTTTTCTTTGTCTTAATTCTTTTAAATTTATATATTTATAACACTTTACATCATTTTTAAACCAACATAAAAAATCTAATTATTTATATGATTCTCATTATATTTTATTTAATAATTAATTTTTTTTATATTAAATATTATAACTTTGACATTAAGTTAAAAAAACCCATTCCACCATCCTTATCTTTTCTCCTCAACCCAAACCTCACAAATCATACTTTTTCTTAACTAATTCACTCAAAAATATTTATAAATCATAAATTAACGGTTTTGTGGTTGAGTTTGATCAATCCATTCTCCTTCAAAACTCAAAGTTATGAAAGAAATCCATCATATAAAAAGTATAATTAAAAGAATGAAAATGAAACACAAGCAATAATTAAAAAAAAAAACCAACCTTCTACAATTTACCTTTTTTTTTTTGTCTCAATTCTTTTAAATTTATATATTAATCATAACATTTTACATCATTTTTAAACCGACACAAAAAAAATCTAATTATTTATATGAATATTATCATTATATTTTATTTAATAACTAATTTTTTATATTAAATATTATAACTTTAACATTAAATTAAAAAAACCCATTCCACCATCCTTATCTTTTCCCCCTCCTTAATCAGGCAACCCAAACCTCACAAATCATACTTTTTCTCAACTAATTCACTCATAAATATTTATAAACCATCTATACGCTCTTTAAATTAGCTGGTTTTGTGGCTGAGTTTGATGAATCCCTTCTCCTTCAAAACTCAAAGTTATGAGAGGCGAATGAAATCCTAAGTTTCTTTGCCAATTGCGTTCTTTAATTATTATTGGCAATATTGATGAACGAATTTTGTGCTTTTGATGGAGTGAGTAGTGAAGTGAAGAATTGGTGAAAATGTCATTTTTGCTTTGTTTATTTTTGGAATTGCAGAAAGAGAAGAAATTAAAGAACCTAAAACCCTAACAACGTCAACAATTAAACCCCACCCATCATGTTTTCCTAAGATCTACTGACCCGAGTTTTGCACTTTGAGAAGAATCTGAGGGAAATTTCTACTCAAATTTGATAACCCTATATCCACTAATTGAAATCACACAAAATTATACCCAAAACACACTTCTAAGACACAAAATTGAAGAGCAAAAGATTGTAAAAGCATGAGACGAGACAAATTATTTTTGAATCAACAACGTAAGTCACTAGAAGGAAAAAATTGATTAAGCAAAGCTTGGTTTTGATTTCAATTTGGGTTCCAAAATATTATCTAGAGAGAGAAATCATGACTTGAGGAGAGTGTGTGTTTAATCTGTTGTTTATCTGATTTTCTCATATATATTATATATGCATATAATTTAATTATTTTATCCAATTTAAAATGTAAAATGTAATTTTTGAAAGAAGAACAATAAAGTAAATAAAAAAACATAAACCACGCTAGGTTTTTTTTTTTTTTTTTTTTAATTATACCTTATCATATAGATTTTTTATATCAAAAAATTTGGAAAGGAAAACTATGAATTTGATTCAAGAAGACAAAATGTAATGCTGGCCACTCACTTTTCCGTCTGTGTGCATCATGTGCGTTCTTAAATTTTCATGAATTTACATGCCAGTAAAATTAATGTAATTGGGTTCACAATGACTGAAACGATTCTCATTTTAGCATGTGAACCCCATTGACAGAGATGAAAAGCATTGAGCACTCTTGTAATGAATGTACTAGAATTCTCAAGCCCAGTTGGGGAATCTAAGTCATATATGCTCATTAGTACTGATAATCTTCTTTTCAAGGAATAAAATACCACCAGTAGAAAAGATTAGTCAAAGAAAGCTGGCTGATGCTTTGATACAAGTACTTATTAGCCACTTGATCGTGGATTCGTATCGTTAGTGGTAGGGTTCTAAGTGCAGAATTCTGAGGATCGTGGAAGAGATTTTTTGGCGTTAATATTTTGTGATCATGCTTTAGCTAGCCAAAAGAGACTATCTGTACATGGATGTATGGTGTGTGCAACCTGTAGTTGAATATAATTATATAATACTTACCAGCAGGTCCAAGCTAATTACATATATGATCAGTCACCTTCCCGTTCAGATTTCCTTTCTGATAATTTTATTTTGCCATGCATGAATCTGTCTACTTTAAGCTGGTCTTGTTATATCGATCGATGCTGTAAAAAGTTCAGCTTTTGAGTGTGGTTAGGCTATGGGATTGCAGCCACTGCTCATTCTGATAGTTTTAATGGGAGACAGAAGAGAAACAACCATTCAGATCCATATTATATCCCGTATAGTATATATAATTTGATTCTTCCTCTGCTGACTCGTAAAGACTGGAAAACCTGACGCGCAGAGGAATGTTCAGCTTTCAAATCGGGATTGCAGACATTATATATTATTGTTTTCTTCTGTGAGTCCTTGTCAATTGTCATGCATATGCTACAACTGAGTCACATGCTTTAGCAATATTTTAAAGTGCTTAAAAGCGCATATTCTATGTGATTCTGCAATTTGTACCGAGTGTTTTACCTTTTAAAGTGTTGTTTTGGTGCCCCTTCTTTTTGTCCATAAGTGGAACAAATGATTTCGAGTGGCGGACCTTGTTAATGTCATCAAAGGAAGCCAGGACCCTTGCTTTTGAAGGAAGGAAAGCAGGGGAAGGAGAGATCAGTACTTGATGGCACTGAAAACCCTAAATAAATTTTTATGTTCAAATTTATTTATATATCTTGTGCATGCAAGGGAATCTTATAATCAGAGAGAAATGGAATGAAGCACGCCCTTATCTTTTATGTCTGCTGCACGTTTATGCTAATGTACCTAACATAGAACCAAATTTTGTGGTCGGAATTTGTAATTTTGTAGCAGAATGGACAAACTTTGTTCCAATTTTTTCGTTCTCAATAATTTCCATATTGTATGTGTTGGGTTTCGAATATCATATACATAGAGAAAATTATGAAACAAAATTGTTCAGGAGTTCTTAGAATTCTGTTAGACAAATCTAGAGTTGTTTAGAGATTTATTATCCGGAGATCTAATCTTTTTTGGCTTTGAATAATTTCTTAAAGGCTAGGTTGTCACAAATCACTAGCCGTTTAATTGTCCAGCTTTAAACGGTGATTCACACGAATTACCTGTGAGAAATCTTCTAAATCTCTATTTAGAAGAGATAGATTGCTATGCCTAAATTGCTAGCTTTAATTCTGTGTTT
>Ga0307515_10020667_pt1 | contig 11727 bp, 8 predicted proteins | sample 17_EM_MG_FD_194513 | JGI IMG/M metagenome (GOLD analysis project Ga0307515, IMG submission 194513) | Populus trichocarpa ectomycorrhiza microbial communities from riparian zone in the Pacific Northwest, United States - 17_EM | ecosystem: Host-associated > Plants > Roots > Unclassified | place...
CCGGCTTGTTCATAACTCTAGTCCGCACTCTTGGCGTGCAATGACTTCAAGTTAACGAACCCCACGACATCGAACCCTGGGCATCCAACTACCTTCGTCCTCTCTACGGCTTGGTCTTCTGCTGAAAGATAATGATGTGTGGCTGAAGAAGGAACCGAAAGGTCTCGAAGACGAGGAAGATGACTCGGCGAAACACCGGCCTAAGGATCAGTTGAGCGACGACCCTTGTATTCCGTGGTGATCTCGAACGTGCTCCCGAACTTGGAAGAGGTTGATCTGGAGAGAGATTGAGGGAGTTCAGGAACGAGACTGAAAGGATGTCGCTACCGGTATGTTGTGTATCTGTCTCTTCGCCGATAGGTTATCTCAAACTCGTAACGTAGACTAAGTGTTTACCGGCTCCAAATACCCATTTTATCAGACAAACGCATCACGCTCTTGCTCGATACGTCGTTGCACCGTATCTCCCTATCCCATCTGCGCACCGAACCGAAACTACCATAGACCTGCTGGTGTATGCAAAACAACGAGTGCACTTGCGATCAGGACCCTCGATGGGGCCAAAAAAGCCACATGCTCGATGCAACCTCCCCCTACCAAACGCCGGGGAGTTCGCCGTCGCGGGTTGGAGAAATCTGCGGACCCCGACTGCGATCCGAACCAAGGAACATATCGTTTCGTTGGTTACGTTCCCTTCTGAGTGAATGTATGGGAATTGGATGGGTCGGAGTCCGGACCTGCAGAATTTGGGGAGTTACTATCACCCCCTCACCCCCGGATCTGGCACGACCGTCCACCGAAGTTGGATGGATGTGGTCTAGCCAATATTGAGGATGGATATGCCCAGATTGGGGTATCGGGTTCGAGCTGCTCGTGATCATCGAGGGCCAGTTTTGTAAACCTTTCAGCCAGCTTGGGCTCTGGAAGAATGAGTGGAGGCCGAAAAGACGGCGAAATGGCACCTAGCTGGAGGGATGGGATGATAAGGTTAGTTGTTCCTCCCGCAGGGGAACGTTGCTGATATGTTCTATTCGCTAGGTTGACCCTACGTTACTGAACAGCGCAGGGGACGTTTTCACCGCTTCAGCTTCGTTCCGGACCCACTCCTCTGGTTTTTGCGCCTGACTTCGGCGCGCAGAAGGTTGAGAAAGCCCTTCATCTTGAACACGCCAAAGGAGGAGCTACCTGACGCATATCAACGGTGCATTGAAACGCACTTTCGATCAAGACATCGGCAGAAGATGAGCTCGAACTGCCTCGTTGACCAACGTAGGTTCCTCCCGGCGACCACGCTGCGTTTTCATTCACGTTCATTGTTAGACGAAGAATACCAACGGACGTTTGACTACGAACCGTTCATCGAGGAGTTCATAAGGTGTTAGTAGAAAGGATGGAAACTTGCTCCCTTCCTGAATCGGAAGAAATGACGGGTGGGAGTACGGCAGTACGATGACGACTTCAAGCCGCTCTTTTCTCGTTTTTGGATTCGGGCCCCGTGTGTAATCCGGCCCAGTTCCATTCAGGTTTCGACCTATGAATCTACTCTTGTAACTCAATCGGTGCCGCGTTGAGGGTTTGGGAGCTAGGCGTTCCCTGTGTGTAATCGTTCCTGTTTTGCTCGAGTAAGCCAAAACCAGTATCGCGTTGTGGAGGAGGCCAAAAGCTCTCGTTATCGTAAGCACTTTAACCCTAGGAACTTGTAGCGCGACGGCTGGGAATGGGATCTTCCTAGGCGCTGGAAGGTGATCATCAAAAGGCGACGGGCGCCCAGTGGTTAACCACCAACCGTGACCATAGGTGTCTGCAAATTCCGCCAGAATCATGTCTGCGTCTCCGTCCTGCTTAACTACACTTCCTACCGAGATCCTAGAGCAACTACTTCTGCACCTACCCGGTCAGGATCTCATCAAGATGGAAGTGGTGCGGAGAGTTAATGCCAACTTCAGACAGGCCGTTCGTTGCTGACTTTGTGTTGTGCGATCTAGGTCAACCGATACTTCCAAGACCTCGCTCGTAACTCGCCCGCCCTACAGCACCGACGCGACCTCTTTGCCATCGGTCTGATCGATAATCCCTGTTATCCTTGCGACTTGGCCGAGCGTCGAAAACTATGCAAGGATTACGCACACAAGTGGTCCGACGCGGCGAGTATCGTAAATGTTGCCCCCAAATTGCCTCCCAGTCAGTCAGTATGCTGGGGTCTCGCCAAGTATTTCGGGAATGGTCTCCTCGTTTCCAATTCTTTGGAGGATAATGGGCTCGCTTTCCTTCATATCCCGCCGGTCGCGAGTCGAAAGCCAATTGAGGGCTGGAGAATCCCACCCGTCGCTTTCAAGATCTCGGGTTGCGTCGTGTACCCACCTGGAAATGTCATGGCTGTGATCGAACGGAAGGAAAAGTGCGTACCTGGGGTTCCCTATTTGTCGAAGGCTCAGCCACTAATTAGTCGTAGCTTCATTCGTATACACTTCCTCAATCTTCGGGATGGCTCCCCAAATTGCGCGCCCCCTTCCAACATCATCATGTGGGAATTTCCACCCAGGGTTGTCCTGACGAGGCGCAACCTGATTTCCATCACTGGCTCCAGAGTCGCGATGCGTGTTTCCTACCGTAGCGAGGACCCGCCGGATGATGTGCTGATAACGAGGATATTCGTGTGGGATTGGAGAACCGGGGAATTGGTAAGCTTCTGCGGTTCGAATTGTTACATTTAGTTCAATTCACCTCATCAGGTCCTTGACCTTCTATCAACTGACGGGAGGGAATTGGTTACACATAATCCCCGGGTCATCTTCCTCGACGAATTTCGGATGATTCTCATACACGACGAATGGGCTATCACGGAGTTGGCGGTGTTCAACACTCTCATTCCACAGGACCATCCTGGGAATTTACAACGATTCGGGTTCCCACCGGAGTTCCACAATTGGCAAGCTAGGATACGTGTCGATTATGACCGAGATTTGGGGACTCCGAAAAAGAATAGGGCACTCATTACTGACCCGGCTCAGGCGGTCCTCGCCATGGAACTTCTGCAGCCCGTGGGGCCCCATGCTTTACTCGTTGTGCGAACACAAGCTTTCGCTCAGCTGTATTCGGTACACGAGGATTCCAGCATAGTACCTTGGACTGAATGGGGAAGATACGTCGTGGTCTTGCGGGTCCCGGAGTTGAACATCCCCCAACTATTCACTCTTGTTCACGGTGCCCAAGTGATGGTCGCGTGGGCAATCTATATTGGCGGTTGGTACCAACAAGGGGACCCATGCTACCATGTTCGCACCTTTAACTTTGGCCAGGGCAGTCCCCTGCCACTTCGGTGTAGGGATGATGGGACCGGGTGGAGAGCTTCGTTTGAAGACGGAGTGAGTTTCACGTTTGAGTCGAACATTGATTTGAGAGGGAAGGATGAGTTGAGATCGTTGAGTGACGGAAGTTTATTTTGTCTGGTGAGTTGTCTCCCCCAGCCCCGTGGAAGTGAAGTCGTAGGCTGATGCTCGTGGCAAGGGGATTCCGAATGTCAGTGACTGTCTGAACCCCGCTCTCCTAGTCTGGGAATTACTTTGAGGACGCTCCCAGTCGTGTCTTGTGTTTGCGTGTACGATACGAGCAGGGTGTAGTTGCCACAGTGGCGTACAAGTGAATGTTGGTCCATATGCAAGTGGAGTCTGTATTTTACTGTCTTAATTTCATTGTAAACGAGGCGACATCCGACGTCCAGCAGCGGTCTCTGGCCCAGGGTTCCCTTTCGTGCAAGGGGAAGCTTTCACCGCTTGCTGTTTCTTTCTCACAGACTCTGGCGTAACCACCAACACACCGTACTTCGTTTTGTCCAAGTTTTCTTATCTTGGTTTCTGTGCTCGGTGCTACTACGTACATTTTTCCCGACCACTTGAATTTCCACCAACTGCCGACCGAGGCGATCGACTTCGTCCAGAGCGTCAGCTAGATGAGGTTCCCAAGACCCATAAACGCGATACCCATTAAGTCTCCCAACTGCGCTGGCCTCAGGAGAAATGGTGGAAGTATGCTCCCTTCCTGACTCGGGAGAAATAACGGGCAGGAGTACGGCAGTACGGTGACGACTCGGACTTCAAGCAACCCTTTTCTCGCTTGTGAATTTGGGCCCCGTGTACGTTCGAACCCAGTTCTATTCACGTTTCGACCTATGGATCTACTCTTGTAGCTCAATCGGTGCCCTGCAATATACGAACGCACCAGCTAACACCTAGAACATTTCAGACTGCCTACCAGCACGCCGATGCTTGCTAGCACCCTGAGCCTTCAGTCGCTTCAGCTCGAACCCCGCCTCGCTGCGAATCTTGAGACAGTCCAGCACTGAGGGCCTGATCACGCTCAGATGTTCTGCCTTCCAGTTGATGGTTTCGGCCCATTTCGGAAAGAGGGTAGCGGAGGGATTGCCCGCCAGGCAACAATCCACGCAACAATCCATTTGACCCGCTGTTTTTGACGTCGTAAATGAAGAGATGGAGTACACCTCGGGGCGTCGACGTACAAATTCCCTTCGTCGGGCATGTCCTGGATTATTCGAGCTCTGTCACGGAGGGCGGTACCATCATGTACATCAGAAGGTAGTTTCTCCCCGGCGTTCGGTCACGCTGCACACCAAAAGGAGGCCGTGCATCCTGACCGTGTCAATTGAGTGGGAAGTTTGGGGTGATTTTAAACGGAAAGTTCGTGAGAATGTCGTTTGGGCGAAGGGATGGAAATGAGAGGCCTCATAAATCGAGAGTGAGAGAGGTGATGGAGGGGAGGTTCAGGTGATCCATCATGGACACGGCTTCCGGGTCAAGGCCCTCAAGAGCCACAAGTGCAAGGAACTTCAAGTGGCAACGCGTTTCGACTGCCTGCCATCGTGGAGCAAAACGTCTGGACCCAAATGTCCTAGCGAGAGGGTCTCCAGATGAGGTGGGGCGCTTAGAATGGCGATTAGTTGCCGCGTTGTCACCTGCTACAGGTTTTTCAGGTTGTGGAAGAGGTGTGACAGGGGTGCTGATCCGGCCGACGGGAAGGACTCCAAGTACTGCCCGATAGGGAATCCCGGGCTCGTCACGACGAAAATTGTCAGACGTTTGACGTTGGGAAAACGGTTCGTCGAAGATCCGGGAGGAGTGAGTCCATATGTCGCTCACTCCGCGGAATTTCAAAGTATGGAACCTATTGCAGCGAAGTTGGCCCGCATCTCCCACGCTGTCCAGAGCACCCGAGGACCCTTCCCCCTTCCAACACGAATGAATGCACGTATGACAGGGTCGGGCTCCACGCGGCCGTTTCTTGGAACGGGTTTAGATCTATGTAGAACGTCAACTTCGGCGGGGTGGACTCACAAAATGGCGTGCATCCACTGTCAAGCACACAAGACCCACCCTGGTCAGTGGGTGGTGCGGAGGCGAGCGATGAACAGGACACAATGCATTGCGCTCGTGAGTCAATTTCCGGCTAAGCCTACAAGCAACGGTCTCCGAGTAGTCCCACCCTCCTAAGAAATATAACGTTTGCGGAAGGGAACGTACTATAGCCCACTCTCTTCCGTTGGGAGAACAACGAATGAACCAAGGCAGCCGGCATCTCCAAAGTCGTCTGGTATCGAGCCGTGCTCCAGAACGTGTTCGCCAGAGTACATCGTCAAGAGCGACAGGATTTGATTCTGATGATGCCTTTCGGTCGCCCGAGAGTTTTGAGGAAGCGTACTCCAGTGGTGTGGGTGCCAGTGTGGGTCGAACGAGAACTCCCGGTTGGGCGTTTATCATTCAATCGCCTCCCTCTCACCCTCATGTCCGTGCCGGTGTCCCACTTAACTCAGCTCCCCGTAGAGATTCTGGAGCAAATATTATTGCACCTACCAGGTCAGGATGTCATCAAGATGGAAGCGGTACGGGGAGCTTTATCCAACTCCGTGCGATGTTTGACTTTGTGGTTTTGTGGCCTAGGTCAGTCGACACTTCCGGGATATTTCATGCAATTCATCCGCCCTTCACTATCGGCGCGAGCTATTTTCTGCTGGCCTGGACAACAATCCCCGTGTTTCTTACGATTACGCCCAATGCCGAAAGGCATGCGATGAGTACGCACACAGGTGGTCCGATGCAGGGAGGGTAGTGAAGAAAGTTCACGGGTTGCCTCGGGAAACATTCTCGGAATTTCATACCATCACGATCCTCGACGGAAATCTTCTCGCTTCTCGTGGATTGCGGGATAAAAGTCTTGCTTTCGCTCGTGTCCCGTCAGCCGTGAATCGAAAACCGATCGAGTGGTGGAGTATCCCTCCATTCCCTTTCCGGATCGAGAGCTTTGCTACACACCTGCCTGACAATATACTCGCTATTGTCGAGGGAAAGGAACAGTGAGGTCCTTTCCCCAATCCAAACGCTCAGGGACTGATCGTGTGTAGATACGTCGATGTCCACCTTCTCAACCTCTCGGATGGATCCCCTTACTGCCCACCTCCTTCCAACGTCGTGAGATCACCCGTTTTCCCAGGCCTTTGCGTGGTGTCCATTGGAGCTTTGGCCATCACCAGTTCCAGAGTCATGGTGTACGTTCGTCGCCGGGAGTTGGTCCCACGTCCCTTTCAAGAGGAATGGGGGATACATGTGTGGGACTGGAAAACTGGGGACCTGGTGAGTGTACCGTGGGTTCGGTAGTTATCTTTCTCACTTCATCTCCTCAGGTGCTCAACCTTTCATCCATGGACGAGAGTAAGTTGGTCGGACGTGATACCATGGTCACCTTCCTCGACGAATTTAGAATGATGATTCCACCCCCCGACTATAACAATGATCTTGCCGAGTTAGTCCTGTTCAACACGCTCCTCCCACAGGGCCATCCAAGGAATTTACGACGATTCCACATCCCACTGAGATACCGCAATCGGTTTCCTTTCATAATTATCGATCGTAACAGGTCTTTGGGGACGCAAGATGGATCCTTCGTCATCGATCCGGCCCAAGCGATCCTGGTCGTGGACCTTTTCGATCGCGACGAGCCACGCCACGTTCTCCTCGTCTTGCGCACACAGGCATTGATTACGCGTGTGTGCTCGATGAGTTCGGACGCTAGCATACCCTGGGATGAATGGGGGAGAGATGTCATGGTTATGGAAATGCGGACGAACGATACACATATCTTCGTCCAAGGAGTCCATATGATTGTGGTGAAGAAGCGCGCCCATATTGATGCGGACAACCTGCGTCTCCGTACCTTTGATTTCAGCCTGCGTGGTTGTAGTACGCTTTGGGACAAAGGTAGCAGAACTGGACGGACGGACTTTTATGGAGGCGGACGGGATTTCATACTTGGGGGGACCAGGGGCGTGTCTGATTGGGGATTAAACTCGCTAGGAAATGGTACCTTCTACTCTTTGGTGAGTTGTCCCTGCCGTTGGAAAACGTATGTATACGGTGGGCTGATACCATCGTAAGACAAGTACTGTAACTTCGGGAACCGTATTGAAGGTTTGGGAGCTGATTTGAGGCGAACGTTCCCTGTATGTAATCGTTCCTGTATTGTTCAAGGGAAAAAATCAGGACCGCGTTGTGGAGGCGGCCAAAACCTCTCTCGTTATCAAAACTCTACCCACAGGAACCTCTAGCGCGACAGGGGGGAATGAGATCTTCCTATGTGCTGGACGGTGACGATCAAAAAGCGACAAGCGCCCAATGGTTAACCACTAACCGCGACCATAGGTGTCTGCAAATTCCGCCAGAATCATGTCTGCGTCTCCGTCCTGCTTAACTACACTTCCTACCGAGATCCTAGAGCAACTACTTCTGCACCTACCCGGTCAGGATCTCATCAAGATGGAAGTGGTGCGGAGAGTTAATGCCAACTTCAGACAGGCCGTTCGTTGCTGACTTTGTGTTGTGCGATCTAGGTCAACCGATACTTCCAAGACCTCGCTCGTAACTCGCCCGCCCTACAGCACCGACGCGACCTCTTTGCCATCGGTCTGATCGATAATCCCTGTTATCCTTGCGACTTGGCCGAGCGTCGAAAACTATGCAAGGATTACGCACACAAGTGGTCCGACGCGGCGAGTATCGTAAATGTTGCCCCCAAATTGCCTCCCAGTCAGTCAGTATGCTGGGGTCTCGCCAAGTATTTCGGGAATGGTCTCCTCGTTTCCAATTCTTTGGAGGATAATGGGCTCGCTTTCCTTCATATCCCGCCGGTCGCGAGTCGAAAGCCAATTGAGGGCTGGAGAATCCCACCCGTCGCTTTCAAGATCTCGGGTTGCGTCGTGTACCCACCTGGAAATGTCATGGCTGTGATCGAACGGAAGGAAAAGTGCGTACCTGGGGTTCCCTATTTGTCGAAGGCTCAGCCACTAATTAGTCGTAGCTTCATTCGTATACACTTCCTCAATCTTCGGGATGGCTCCCCAAATTGCGCGCCCCCTTCCAACATCATCATGTGGGAATTTCCACCCAGGGTTGTCCTGACGAGGCGCAACCTGATTTCCATCACTGGCTCCAGAGTCGCGATGCGTGTTTCCTACCGTAGCGAGGACCCGCCGGATGATGTGCTGATAACGAGGATATTCGTGTGGGATTGGAGAACCGGGGAATTGGTAAGCTTCTGCGGTTCGAATTGTTACATTTAGTTCAATTCACCTCATCAGGTCCTTGACCTTCTATCAACTGACGGGAGGGAATTGGTTACACATAATCCCCGGGTCATCTTCCTCGACGAATTTCGGATGATTCTCATACACGACGAATGGGCTATCACGGAGTTGGCGGTGTTCAACACTCTCATTCCACAGGACCATCCTGGGAATTTACAACGATTCGGGTTCCCACCGGAGTTCCACAATTGGCAAGCTAGGATACGTGTCGATTATGACCGAGATTTGGGGACTCCGAAAAAGAATAGGGCACTCATTACTGACCCGGCTCAGGCGGTCCTCGCCATGGAACTTCTGCAGCCCGTGGGGCCCCATGCTTTACTCGTTGTGCGAACACAAGCTTTCGCTCAGCTGTATTCGGTACACGAGGATTCCAGCATAGTACCTTGGACTGAATGGGGAAGATACGTCGTGGTCTTGCGGGTCCCGGAGTTGAACATCCCCCAACTATTCACTCTTGTTCACGGTGCCCAAGTGATGGTCGCGTGGGCAATCTATATTGGCGGTTGGTACCAACAAGGGGACCCATGCTACCATGTTCGCACCTTTAACTTTGGCCAGGGCAGTCCCCTGCCACTTCGGTGTAGGGATGATGGGACCGGGTGGAGAGCTTCGTTTGAAGACGGAGTGAGTTTCACGTTTGAGTCGAACATTGATTTGAGAGGGAAGGATGAGTTGAGATCGTTGAGTGACGGAAGTTTATTTTGTCTGGTGAGTTGTCTCCCCCAGCCCCGTGGAAGTGAAGTCGTAGGCTGATGCTCGTGGCAAGGGGATTCCGAATGTCAGTGACTGTCTGAACCCCGCTCTCCTAGTCTGGGAATTACTTTGAGGACGCTCCCAGTCGTGTCTTGTGTTTGCGTGTACGATACGAGCAGGGTGTAGTTGCCACAGTGGCGTACAAGTGAATGTTGGTCCATATGCAAGTGGAGTCTGTATTTTACTGTCTTAATTTCATTGTAAACGAGGCGACATCCGACGTCCAGCAGCGGTCTCTGGCCCAGGGTTCCCTTTCGTGCAAGGGGAAGCTTTCACCGCTTGCTGTTTCTTTCTCACAGACTCTGGCGTAACCACCAACACACCGTACTTCGTTTTGTCCAAGTTTTCTTATCTTGGTTTCTGTGCTCGGTGCTACTACGTACATTTTTCCCGACCACTTGAATTTCCACCAACTGCCGACCGAGGCGATCGACTTCGTCCAGAGCGTCAGCTAGATGAGGTTCCCAAGACCCATAAACGCGATACCCATTAAGTCTCCCAACTGCGCTGGCCTCAGGAGAAATGGTGGAAGTATGCTCCCTTCCTGACTCGGGAGAAATAACGGGCAGGAGTACGGCAGTACGGTGACGACTCGGACTTCAAGCAACCCTTTTCTCGCTTGTGAATTTGGGCCCCGTGTACGTTCGAACCCAGTTCTATTCACGTTTCGACCTATGGATCTACTCTTGTAGCTCAATCGGTGCCCTGCAATATACGAACGCACCAGCTAACACCTAGAACATTTCAGACTGCCTACCAGCACGCCGATGCTTGCTAGCACCCTGAGCCTTCAGTCGCTTCAGCTCGAACCCCGCCTCGCTGCGAATCTTGAGACAGTCCAGCACTGAGGGCCTGATCACGCTCAGATGTTCTGCCTTCCAGTTGATGGTTTCGGCCCATTTCGGAAAGAGGGTAGCGGAGGGATTGCCCGCCAGGCAACAATCCACGCAACAATCCATTTGACCCGCTGTTTTTGACGTCGTAAATGAAGAGATGGAGTACACCTCGGGGCGTCGACGTACAAATTCCCTTCGTCGGGCATGTCCTGGATTATTCGAGCTCTGTCACGGAGGGCGGTACCATCATGTACATCAGAAGGTAGTTTCTCCCCGGCGTTCGGTCACGCTGCACACCAAAAGGAGGCCGTGCATCCTGACCGTGTCAATTGAGTGGGAAGTTTGGGGTGATTTTAAACGGAAAGTTCGTGAGAATGTCGTTTGGGCGAAGGGATGGAAATGAGAGGCCTCATAAATCGAGAGTGAGAGAGGTGATGGAGGGGAGGTTCAGGTGATCCATCATGGACACGGCTTCCGGGTCAAGGCCCTCAAGAGCCACAAGTGCAAGGAACTTCAAGTGGCAACGCGTTTCGACTGCCTGCCATCGTGGAGCAAAACGTCTGGACCCAAATGTCCTAGCGAGAGGGTCTCCAGATGAGGTGGGGCGCTTAGAATGGCGATTAGTTGCCGCGTTGTCACCTGCTACAGGTTTTTCAGGTTGTGGAAGAGGTGTGACAGGGGTGCTGATCCGGCCGACGGGAAGGACTCCAAGTACTGCCCGATAGGGAATCCCGGGCTCGTCACGACGAAAATTGTCAGACGTTTGACGTTGGGAAAACGGTTCGTCGAAGATCCGGGAGGAGTGAGTCCATATGTCGCTCACTCCGCGGAATTTCAAAGTATGGAACCTATTGCAGCGAAGTTGGCCCGCATCTCCCACGCTGTCCAGAGCACCCGAGGACCCTTCCCCCTTCCAACACGAATGAATGCACGTATGACAGGGTCGGGCTCCACGCGGCCGTTTCTTGGAACGGGTTTAGATCTATGTAGAACGTCAACTTCGGCGGGGTGGACTCACAAAATGGCGTGCATCCACTGTCAAGCACACAAGACCCACCCTGGTCAGTGGGTGGTGCGGAGGCGAGCGATGAACAGGACACAATGCATTGCGCTCGTGAGTCAATTTCCGGCTAAGCCTACAAGCAACGGTCTCCGAGTAGTCCCACCCTCCTAAGAAATATAACGTTTGCGGAAGGGAACGTACTATAGCCCACTCTCTTCCGTTGGGAGAACAACGAATGAACCAAGGCAGCCGGCATCTCCAAAGTCGTCTGGTATCGAGCCGTGCTCCAGAACGTGTTCGCCAGAGTACATCGTCAAGAGCGACAGGATTTGATTCTGATGATGCCTTTCGGTCGCCCGAGAGTTTTGAGGAAGCGTACTCCAGTGGTGTGGGTGCCAGTGTGGGTCGAACGAGAACTCCCGGTTGGGCGTTTATCATTCAATCGCCTCCCTCTCACCCTCATGTCCGTGCCGGTGTCCCACTTA
>Ga0307515_10020668_pt1 | contig 11727 bp, 11 predicted proteins | sample 17_EM_MG_FD_194513 | JGI IMG/M metagenome (GOLD analysis project Ga0307515, IMG submission 194513) | Populus trichocarpa ectomycorrhiza microbial communities from riparian zone in the Pacific Northwest, United States - 17_EM | ecosystem: Host-associated > Plants > Roots > Unclassified | place...
TTCCTTGACCAGCTGATGGATCGGGCTTTCTTGGGTAGCCATGAAGCGCGTGCCCATGTTGATGCCCTCGGCGCCGAGCGCCAGCGCCGCCACCAGGCCGCGGCCATCGCCGAAACCGCCGGAGGCGATCATCGGGATCTTGATCTTGTCGGCGGCAGCCGGAATCAGAATGAGGCCCGGCGTGTCGTCCTCGCCGGGATGGCCGGCGCATTCAAAGCCGTCGATCGAAAGCGCATCGACACCCATGCGCTCGGCCGACAGCCCGTGGCGGACGCTGGTGCATTTGTGAATCACCTTGATGCCGTGCTTTTTGAATTCAGTGACATGTTCCTGCGGCTTATTCCCCGCGGTTTCCACGATCTTGATGCCGGCCTCGATGATGGCCTGGCGATATTCCGCGTAAGGCGGCGGCTTGATCGAGGGCAGGATGGTAAGATTCACGCCGAACGGCTTGTCGGTGAGCGAGCGGCAGCGCGCGATTTCCTTGGTGAGGTCTTCCGGCGTCGGCTGCGTCAGCGCGGTGATGAGCCCGAGCGCGCCCGCATTGGCGACGGCGGCAACGAGTTCCGCGCGCCCGACCCACTGCATGCCGCCCTGGACGATCGGGTGCTCAACGCCAAACATTTCGGTGAATCGCGTCTTGATCATTTCCTGCCCTTTTTCCCGGCGCGAATAGCTGCGCGTGTCTTTGTTGGATTTCGAGGGGCAGGATGCCGTCAGCGACCGCAAAAGTCTACCGGGCGCGGCAGGGGGCAGGGCATCGCCATCATGCAAAAGCGGGCTGTTGTTTCCGCAGGGCGGAACACGCGGCCGCCGTCAATCCGTAGGTGATCAAAATCACGGTACGTCCGGGAAAGCTGAGGCAAGTTGGGATCACGGGCCGCGGATGCGGAACGCCACATCAACCAACTCTAGCGAACGGATACATGATCATGAGCAATTCCCTCTATCGGAAGACGGGCGCTGATTGCGAAATCCTCAGCGCCGAGCAACTCGAGACCGTCAGCGGCGGCTTCGGTATCGACAAGGTCGTCATCATCGGTTGCACCACGCGCCCACCGATCGGCGGCTATCCCCCGGGAACGGTCACCTGGAATCCCTGGATCGGCCAGCCGTACCCGATGCCGCAGTTCTGATGCGGCAAGTCTAATGCGATAAGGCAGCCGATGCCGATGGTTGGCATCCGGCTGCCGTTGCGGGCCTGACGGCTGAGCGCTTTCTCGAGCTAGGTTTGGAGCGCGTCGCTGCGAGCCGGTTCCGGCAGCGCGATCCTCTCGTTCAGTTTTTGATCCACGGTCTGAACCGTGCGGTCGATCTCGGCATTGGGTATGCCGAGCTGATGCGAAATCAACTTCACCAGGAGGTCGACGCGCTCGATGAACGGCGCGCCGCTGGACACCGCACGCGCTGCCGATGATGGTTTTAGAAGGCTTTCGGCCGCCTTGGCATATTTAGCGAAAGGCACCTGGTCCTTCGGGTCCGCCCCCAGATGTTGAGCGATGGAATCGACGTGGTCATAGATCGACTGCGAGAGCGCGAGATCATCGAACACCGCGTCGCGAATCGACCTCGGTCCGTTCAGCGTGACGCAGCGGTAATTCCCGGTCAGCAGCATCGACCACTTCGCCAGCGGGACGAAAAGTGAGTCGAACACCCTAAGCTTCACCGGAACGTCCAACCCATCGAGCCTCACGCCGTCGATGTCGGCCTCCAGCTCACGGAGCAGGGCATTGTGCTTCTCGTCCTCGAAGGTTGCGGCCTTGAAGTTTGTCGGCAGGCCGACATGAAGGACATTCGCCGGCTCTTCCGGCGGGCGGAAGGCCTGCGGATCGGGTGAGCAGAGCGATACCAGTCCAGGCTCGAACCGCGCCCATACCTGCGCATTGGTATAGGCCGACTCCAATTTCGCTCCCGCCAGCGCCGGGATCCGCTTGAGATAGGGCAGCGGCGGCATGTTCATGATCGACAGACAGGGCAGCTTCGCCTCCGCGATCCCGATCATCAGAACCTCGATCGCATGGTCGCTGTATTGCGGTTCCTGCATCGCAAGAGCAACCAGGTCATAACGCGAAAGGTCGACCTCGGCGGGCGTGGTGGCGTCCAGTCTTCCCGGCAGTTCGTGCGAAAAGATCGCCCGGTGCGTCGCCTCGTCACGCAGCTTGATGCGGACTTCGGTACCTTCGCGATTGATGAGTTCGGCGGTCGTGTTGCGGCAAACCAGGGTCACGTTGTGACCCGCCATCAAAAACTTTGTCGCCAGCAATGAGCCATAAGAGGCTCCGAGTATCAGAATGTTGCGCGCCATACTCTCTCTTCCACCGATGCTAGAATTTTCAACCGAAGCCGACGCGCGACTCCTCCGGCGCAGATGTACCAACGCCGTTTGCGACAGAGCTAAAACTTGTGATGCGGTGCGGCGATCCGAAGCCGTTGTCAGGCCGAAATCGCCAGCTGCGCGTTGGCTTCCTCGTCGAACGCGGTGGAGATGTCGCGGATGCTGACGACGCCGATCAGGCTGTAATTGTCGAGCACCGGCACGTGGCGGATGTGATGCATGTTCATGAGATGGCGAACATGTTCGAGCGAGTCCGTTGCGCTGCACGACACCAGCTGCTGCACCGAGATGAATTGCGAAACCTTCAGATTGGCGCCGGCTGCGCCATGCTCGGCGATTGCGCGAACCACGTCGCGCTCGGTGAACATGCCGACCGCCGTATTGCCTTCGGTGCGAACGACATCCTTGACCACCAGCGCGCTGATATTGCTGGCGCGCATCAGCTGGGCGGCGACCGCAACCGTCTCGTTCATGCGAACCGTTGCGACACGGGCGGCTTTCTTGCGCAGGATATCTCCGACTTGCATGGCAACCTCCTTGGGATGAAGTGCGCCAATTCTGGTATACATAATGCCAATTGTCAACTCGGAAAGAACGAGCTTTGCGCACGCATCGTGCACAGAAATAGGCAGTATTACTGACGTTCTTGAAAAGTGCCGCGGGAGGCGGGAAGGCGAGATGGTTCGGCCGGAACGGTGCTTCAAGCGATCAGGTATACCAGATGGCGGGTCCCTAAACGGAAAGCGCGCCCATCCGGGGGGATGAGCGCGCTTGCCGTCAGATCGAGAGTTGCGGGTTAGGTGGATGCCTTCGCGTTCGCGACCACCATCTTGCGCCACGGCTTGAGTACGGCGATCGCCAGCAGCGAGGCGAGGATATTGGCGCCTGCCGCGATGATGAACACGTTGTCCCAATTGCCCGACGATTGCTGCATGTAGTTCGCGACCGGCACCAGCAATGCCGCCGTGCCCTTGGCCGTATAGAGCAGGCCGGCATTGGTGGTCGCGAATTTCGAACCGAACGTGTCCGTGCAGGTCGAGGGGAAGAGCGAGTAGATCTCGCCCCAGGCAAAGAACACGAAGCCCGAGAGCAGCACGAACCAGATTGGATCGTGGCCCAGCATGTACAGCCCCCAGATGCCGATGCCTTCCATGCCGAACGCGATGAACATGGTGTTCTCGCGGCCGATCATGTCGGAGATCCAGCCGAAGAACGGCCGCGTCAGGCCGTTGAGGACACGGTCGATGGTCGCAGCAAACGTCACCGCGGTCATCGTCACGGCCATCAGTGTCACCGGCACGCTGTCGACCTTCCAGTCGACCGCGATCGGCTTGAGGTTGGCGGTGACCATCAATCCACCGGCGCCTACGATCACGAACATGAAATACATCAGCCAGAAGATCGGCTGACGGATTACCTCGGTCGGCCCATAGTTGCGCCGGGTCTGGATCACGTTGGTGTTCTGGGTCACAGCCGGGACCTGTCCTGCCTTCGGCGAGAACAGCAGGAAGGCGAGGATCACGATGATGATGCCTTGTCCAAGACCGAAATAGAGAAAGGTGGTCTGGAAGCCGCGATCGACGATCATCGCCTGGATCGGCGCGACCGTCAGCGCGGAGCCCGCACCGAAGCCTGCCGCGGTGATGCCGGCGGCGAGGCCGCGCTTGTCGGGAAACCATTTCAGCGCATTGCCGACGCAGGTGCCGTAAACGCCGCCGGCGCCGATGCCCGCGATGATCATGCCGAGATAGAAGCCGTTGAGCGATTCTGCCTGCGCGTTGATCGCCCAGCCGATGCCGCAGAGGATGCCGCCGATGAGGACCACCAGACGCGGACCGTATTTATCGACGAACCAGCCTTCGACCGGTACCAGCCAGGTTTCGAACAAAACGAAGAGCGTAAACGCCCACTGGATCGACGCGCGATCCCAACCGAATTTTTTCTGAATGTCGGGGACGAAGAACGTCCAGCCGTATTGGTAGTTCGCGATCATCACCATTGCGGCGACGCCGATAGCCAATTGTGTCCAGCGGTAGGTGTCGCTGACGCGGGCCACTGCAGGGGCCGCTCCGTGAACTGTGTCCGTCATCTTCCCTCCTAATACGCTGTTCTATCGCCCGACAGCTCTGATGGCGGAGTTTGGTATATGATATGCCAGTAGACAAGAGGAATCTTGTCACTTTGCCGCGGTAACATGGATTTTTTTAGAAATGTTCTTTTTTGCGGATTCTCCGAAAAGCGACGCAAAACAAAATACTTAGCCGCCGGATCGCTTTGGCGAGCCGGCGGCTGAACAAGATCAGAGAGTTTACGAGGCTGGTATTTTGGGCCGCCTCAGACGATCGATGTCATGCGACGGACGTGCGCAGGCGGGTGTAGCCTTGCTGGATCAGCGACCAGAACAGCGCGATCAGTCCGAGCACCATGATCGTGCCGACCAGCGTGTTCGAGAAGAACACGCCGAGCGATCCTTGCGATCCCAGCAGCGATTGCCGGAAGGCTTCCTCCGCCTTGTCACCGAGCACGATCGCCAGCACCAGCGGGGCCAGCGGGTAATTGCACTTCTTCAGGAGATAGCCGACCACGCCGAACACCAGCATCATCACCACGTCGAAGGTTGAGCTGTGGACCGAATAGGCGCCGATCGCGCAGAGCACCAGGATGAGCGGCGCGATGATGCTGAACGGCACGCGCAGGATGGCTGCGAAGACAGGCACGCAGGTCAGCACGACGATGAGGCCGACGAGATTGCCGAGATACATCGAGGCGATCAGTCCCCAGACGAATTCCTTCTGCTCGACGAACAGCATCGGACCGGGCTGAAGGCCCCAGATCAGGAGGCCGCCGAGCAGCACGGCCGCGGTCGGTGATCCCGGCACGCCGAGCGAAAGCATCGGCAGCAGCGCCGCGGTACCGGCGGCATGCGCCGCGGTTTCGGGTGCGATGACGCCTTCGATCTCGCCCTTGCCGAAATTGTCGCCGTTCGGGGAGACGCGCTTGGCGATGCCGTAACTCATGAACGATGCGGGCGTGGCGCCTGCCGGCGTGATGCCCATCCAGCAACCGATCAGGCAGGAGCGCAGCGACGTCATCCAGTACCGGGGCATCTCTTTCCAGGTCTGTATTACCACGCGCAGATTGATCTTGGCGCTGCCGCCGCGGAAGGCCAAACCCTCTTCCATGGTCAGCAGGATCTCGCCGATGCCGAACAGGCCGATGACGGCGATCAGGAAGTCGAAGCCGTTGAGCAGTTCGGTGGCTCCAAACGTCAGCCGCAATTGTCCGGTGATTGAATCAAGCCCGACCGCGGCCAGCGCGAAGCCGATCATCATCGCGGCGATGGTCTTGAATGGCGGCTCCTTGCTGAGGCCGACGAAACTGCAGAACGCCAGGAAATACACCGCGAATTTTTCCGCTGGCCCAAACCGCAGCGCAAAGCTTGCAACCAGCGGCGCGACCAGCGTGATCATGACGACGGCGAACAGCGCGCCGACGAAGGAGGAGGTGAAAGCGGCCGTCAGCGCTTCGCCGGCCTTGCCCTGCTGCGCCATCGGATAGCCGTCGAATGTCGTCGCCACCGACCAGGGTTCACCGGGGATGTTGAACAGAATGGAGGTGATGGCGCCGCCGAACAGCGCGCCCCAATAGATACAGGACAGCATGATGATGGCCGAGGTCGGCGGCATGCTGAAGGTCAGCGGCAGCAGGATCGCGACGCCATTGGCGCCGCCCAATCCCGGCAGCACGCCGATGATGACGCCGAGCACGATGCCCAGGATCATCACCATGATGTTGAAAGGCTGCAGCGCGACCGCAAAGCCGTGAAAAAGATTGACGAGTTCTTCCATGCTTCAAGTCCTGCAGCCGAGGGCTAACGAAACGATTTGAACGACGCGATTCCGGAGTTTAAAGACCAAGCCATTCCTCGATCGGTCCCTTGGGAAGCGGGACCAGAAACCAGCGCTCGAAAATCAGGTAGGTGACGATGGGCATGCCCAGCGCCACGCCGACGACCACGAGCCAGCTGTATTTGCCGAGCCATCGCATGAACCAGCCGATGAAGATGATGGAGGCGAGATAGAGGCCCGTGAACGGCATCACGCCGACATAGATCGCGGTCGGCACCACGACGCTCATGACCTGGCGCAACTGTCCCCATTCCGCGAACAGCCCATCGTCGCCGTCCCGCAGCCCGTTCCAGAGATTGATCGCGCTGGAGGCGATAATGAAGATCCCGACGTAGAAGGGAAAGAATCCGGCGCGGGGTCCTTCGGCGCCCCAATTGATGCCGGCCTTCACGCTGCCGTAGACGACGATCGCGCCGAACAGCGCGATCAGCAGCGTGACGCCGGCTTCCTCGGCTTTGTGGGTCGGGCCGGCGTCGGGGCTATTCGTGGTCATTCAAACTCCATCCGGAATCACAGTTTTGGGCTCGCAGCCGCTTCTGCGTTACGCAATTTTATTGGCACGCACGATTTCGGTCCGCTCAGTTTCCCGCGGTGGCGAGGAAGCCGGCATCCTTCATCAGGCCTTCGTGACGCTTCTCTTCCGTCTCGACCCATTTGGCGTAGTCCGCCCCGGTCAGGAAGGTGGTGTTGAAGGCGCCGCTCTTCATGAAGTCCTGCCACTCGGGTGTGGCGCGCACCTTCTTGAACAGCTCGATGTAGTATTCGACCTGGTCCTTGGTGGCCTTCGGCGACATGAAGATGCCGCGCAGCATCAGATATTCCATATCGAGGCCCTGCGATTTGCAGGTCGGAATATCCTTCCAGGCTTTGCCGTCCGCGATCACTTCGTCATAGGCCATCTGCTTGCCGTCGAACACGCAGAGCGGACGGAGCTTGCCGCCGCGCCATTGCGCAACCGCCTCGATCGGATTGTTGACCGTCGAATCGACGTGGTTGCCGACCAGCTGGACCGCGACTTCTCCGCCGCCCTTGTAGGGAATGTAGGTGAATTTCGCGCCGGTGGCCTTCTCGACGGCGACCGTGATGATCTGGTCTTCCTGCTTCGAGCCGGTGCCGCCCATCTTGATGCTGCCGGCCGGGGCCTGCTTCACGGCATCAACGAAGTCCTTGACGGTGTTGTAGGGCTTCTCGGCATTGACCCAGAGCACGAACTCGTCGAGCGCCAGCATCGCGACCGGCGTCATGTCCTTCCAGTTGAAGGGAATGCCTGTCGCAAGCGGAGTCGTGAACAGGTTCGAGAGGGTGATGATGATCTTGTGGGGATTATTCGCCGAGCCCTTGACGTCGAGAAAGCCTTCGCCGCCGGCGCCGCCGGACTTGTTGATGACGACCATCGGCTGTTTCATCAGGCCGTGTTTTGTCACGATGCCCTGGATGGTGCGCGCCATCTGGTCGGCGCCGCCGCCGGTGCCTGCGGGTACGATGAATTCGACCGGGCGAACCGGTTCCCAGGCGGCATTTGCCGCAACAGTCCCGGCGCCGAACATCGCGACCGTGGCCAGTGCAACATGCAAAACAGAATGCTTCATTTGACTTACTCCCCGTAGGATTTGAACGCCGTTCTTTGCCGGCTTTGCCTTAACTCAACTCTTAACTCAACGCTTCCGATCCAATTCGAGTCTTCCCAGTTTTCCAGTCATATCGTGAGGTTTATCGAGGCGGCACTGCAGGTTAGAGTTGCAACACGCAATTGTAGGCCTGACCTCCCGGCGCAGCATCCGCGTCTTTGGGATAAGTCTGAACAGTGAACGGGCATCACCGGCCCGCGTGCGACAACGGTCAAACCGCCAACCAATGTCGCAAAACCTGCCCCCATCCGCCTTGATCGCCCCTGTTTCCAATCCGGAACGCTTGCTGCATATTGGTATGTGATATGCCAACTCTGCAATTGAATAGTGGTTCGGACGCATAGCTCCGGCTGATTTGTCGCAGATGGGGCGCTGGGCGGAACGGCCAGACGCAGCGCAAAAAAAGGCCCCGGAAAACCGGGGCCTATTAGTCTGGGAGGAAACCTGAAGGTATCGAGCCTGAAAACGCAGCCTGGGCGGCGCGTTAGCGGCCTCAGAGACCGAAGCGGGGAAGGTCGCCGTTACGGTTGGAGATGCGGGCGCTCGCGGCCAGCAGGCGGTCGATGGAGGCCATCAGCCGGGCGAGCAGGGTGCTGGAGGGTACGAGGCCGATCGATGCAGTCTTGGACATTGGGTCCCCTTTTCTGAGCTGCGGAGCAGGTCCGCTTCGTGATCTGGGGTGAATTTATGTATACCAGATGCCAGCGGCAACGCATTTGTTTGCATGGCAGCAATTAGTCTTTCGCATCGCAACATAAATGAGACAATAAGACTTACCTATCATGGAAAAGGCCGCCGGGAACCCGGCGGCCTTTGGTGTTTTTGGGAAGCGCTGAGGGCTTATTCGGCCGCCTGCTTGCGCGGCGGATCGAGCGCGCCGGAATCGTGGATTTCGGCCACCTGGTGATCGCTGAAGCCGAGCACCTGGCGCAGGATCTCGTCGGTGTGTTCGCCGAGCAGCGGAGAACGGGTGACCTCGGACGGTGAGTCCGACAGCTTGATCGGGTTGCCGACCGAGAAATATTTGCCGCGGGTGGGGTGATCGACCTCGACCACGGATTTGTTAATTTCCAGTGGCGAGGACCATCTAACGATGGACTGAACGGAAATTGTACAAATGTGTGCTCCTGGCACATTTCGGAAGTCGCAGCTCTGATGCGGATGGCCGACATTTCGTTGCGCCGCTTCGCGATACGTTAGGATTGGCGGAATAGCTTTGGCGTAAAAGCTCGGCCATATCGAGGTTAACGAATGCGAAACGCTTCAGTGGCTGCGCTCATATACGAGTTCCTCTTCGAAATTTATCGAAAGATGGAATACGACCGACAGATAGGGTTTATTTCATCGCTTCCCGATGAAATTGGCACGCTGCATGAGGCATTCTATCACGAAGGTTCGGGCCGCTGGGAATGGCCCGCCGGAGTGCTGATCCAAGTCGGCGTCCTGAAGCCGCTTCAAGAGCCGAACCCGCCTCGTTGGACGACTCGCTCTCCCGGCCCATCGAAGATTTTCTTCAGACCAATTATCACCTTAGGCGAATGCGAGACGGCCAACTTTTCGAAGTTCGAGACTTTCGACAACTACTGTGTTGCGATGTTCTCCTTTGAGTACCTGCATAGCCATTTCGCGAACCGCGAAGGACTAGTCAATCTCGACATTCGTTCGCATCGTTTTCTGGATGCCGTCGCGTCACAGGACGATATTTTTGCAATCGAAAGTCGCGACCACGTCCGGTTTGACGAAGCGCGCTACCAAGAAAAAGTCATCACACGTTGGAGGGGCGGACTAGATGATCGCAACATACGCCCCAAGACTGGGGCTTAGTTCGAGCGAGGCGGTTTTGGAGCGAAGGTCCGCTTGTGGGCACTTAGGCGACATCCCGCGGATAGCCGCCAAGGTCCGCTTTCGACGTTAAGTGGACGAGTTATTATAATCCAGCAAGATTACGATCGGCGCAAGTCTGTGGAGGCGGCTGTTAAGGGTCCCCGCAACCAACAGCCGAAAAGCATGGGAGGTAGGGAGCAGCGGCCATACCGATTCATCCCAAGCTTACCCGTCTCAACAAAAAAAAGGCCGCCGAAACCGGCGGCCTTTCACGTCGTAGAAGCGGATTTTCTTATTCAGCCGCCTGCTTGCGCGGCGGATCGAGCGCGCCGGAATCGTGGATCTCGGCGACCTGGTGATCGCTGAAGCCGAGCACCTGGCGCAGGATCTCGTCGGTGTGTTCGCCGAGTAGCGGGGAACGCGTCACCTCGGACGGTGAGTCCGACATCTTGATCGGATTGCCGACCGAAAAATACTTGCCGCGGGTCGGGTGATCGACCTCGACCACGGTGCCGGTCGCGCGCAACGACTGGTCTTCGATGATTTCCTTCATCGACAGGATCGGGCCGCAGGGAATGTCGTCCTTGTTCAGGATGTCCATCGCCTCGAATTTTGTCTTCGTCATCGTCCATTGTTCGATGCGCGCGAAGATTTCATTTAACCGCGACAGCCGGGCGGGCGGCTTGGCGTAGTCGGGATGCGTCTTCCAGGTGGGCTCGCCGATGACGTCGCAGATCTTCTCCCACACCGGCGCCTGGGTGATGAAATAGAGGTAAGCGTTGGGGTCGGTCTCCCAGCCCTTGCATTTGACGATGCGGCCGGGCTGGCCGCCGCCGGAATCATTGCCGGCGCGCGGTACTGCGTCGCCGAACGGAATGCCTTCGCCGTACTGGCTGTATTCCTTCAGCGGGCCATGGGCGAGGCGCTGCTGGTCGCGCAGCTTGACGCGCGCGAGGTTGAGCACGCCGTCCTGCATCGCAGCCGTAACCTTCTGACCCTGGCCGGTGACGGTGCGCTGATAGAGCGCGGTGACGATGCCGAGCGCCAGATGCAAGCCGGTGCCGCTGTCGCCGATCTGCGCGCCGGTGACCAGCGGCAATCCGTCACGGAAGCCGGTGGTCGATGCCGCACCGCCGGTGCACTGCGCGACGTTCTCATACACCTTGCAGTCTTCAAACGGTCCGGGGCCAAAGCCCTTGATCGAGGCCACGATCATCTTCGGGTTGAGGGCGTGGATCTTCTCCCAGGGGAAACCCATGCGGTCGAGCACGCCGGGGCCGAAATTCTCCACCAGCACGTCGCAGCTCTTGATCAGTGCGGTCAGGACTTCCTTGCCCTTCGGGTTCTTGGTGTCGAGCGTGATCGAGCGCTTGTTGTGGTTGAGCATGGTGAAATACAGGCTGTCCACATTGGGGATGTCCTGCAGCTGGCCACGCGTGATGTCGCCGACGCCGGGACGCTCGACCTTGATCACGTCGGCGCCGAACCAGGCCAGCAACTGCGTGCAGGTCGGTCCCGACTGGACGTGGGTGAAATCGAGAATGCGAACGCCCTTCAGCGCCTTTGTCATCGTCTATGCTCCGTACTCTGTCTGACCTGCAACGCGCAGGATGGATTGGAATGTGATCTGTAAAGTGACTCTTGCAATGTGATTTGAGATTATTTCTTTTTCAGTACGCTCTGCGGATTGAGGTTGCCGATGCGGCCGCTTTCGGAGCCGGCCTGCGGATCGATCACCGCATTGATCAGCGTCGGCTTGCCGGAATCCATCGCGGCGTTGACGGCGCGCTTGAGTTCATCGGGGGAGGTAACATTGACGCCGACGCCGCCGAACGCTTCCATCATCTTGTCGTAGCGCGAGCCCTTGACGAACACGGTGGGTGCTGGATCGTCGCCGACCGAATTAACGTCGGTGCCGCGGTAGATGCCGTCATTGTTGAAGATCACGATGCAGACCGGCAGCTTGTAGCGGCAGATCGTCTCGACCTCCATGCCGGAGAAACCGAAGGCCGAGTCGCCTTCGACCGCCAGC
>Ga0307515_10020669_pt1 | contig 11727 bp, 11 predicted proteins | sample 17_EM_MG_FD_194513 | JGI IMG/M metagenome (GOLD analysis project Ga0307515, IMG submission 194513) | Populus trichocarpa ectomycorrhiza microbial communities from riparian zone in the Pacific Northwest, United States - 17_EM | ecosystem: Host-associated > Plants > Roots > Unclassified | place...
CTCGGTCTGCTCAAGATGGACTTCCTGGGGCTGCGCAACCTCACGGTCATCCAGGACGCGCTCAACGCGATCGAGAAGAATACCGGCCACCCCCTCGAAATCGAGAGCCTCGACCTGGACGCCGACCCCGCCACCTACGAACTACTCTCGCGCGGAGACACGCTCGGGGTTTTCCAGCTCGACGGGGCGCCGATGCGGGCGCTGCTCAAACAGTTGAAGCCCACCAACTTCGAAGACATCTCGGCCGTCATCGCGCTCTACCGCCCGGGGCCGATGGGGATGAACTCGCACACCAACTACGCACTGCGGAAGAACGGGCTGCAGCGGTCGGAGGCGATCCACCCCGAACTCGCGGAACCGTTGCGCGAGATCCTCGACACGACCTTCGGCCTGATCGTCTATCAGGAGCAGGTCATGGCCGTCGCGCAGAAGGTCGCCGGGTTCACCCTCGGCCAGGCCGACGTGCTGCGGCGTGCGATGGGCAAGAAGAAGAAGTCGGAACTGGACAAGCAGTTCGAGGACTTCGAGGCAGGGATGACCACCAACGGGTACTCGAAGCAGGCCGTGAAGGTGCTCTGGGACACCCTGATGCCGTTCGCCGACTACGCCTTCAACAAGGCGCACTCGGCGGGCTACGGCGTGTTGGCCTATTGGACCGCCTACCTCAAGGCGAATCATCCGGCCGAGTACATGGCCGCGCTCCTCACGAGCGTCGGCGACGCGAAAGACAAGCTCGGGCTCTACCTCAACGAGTGCCGTCGGATGGGCATCCGCGTGTTGCCCCCGGATGTCAACGAGTCGGCCGGAGACTTCACCGCCGTTCCGTCTGAGACGGGAGTCGGCGACATCCGCTTCGGTCTCGGTGCGGTGCGCAACGTGGGTTACGGCGTTGTTGAGCACATCCGCGTCGCTCGAGAGAAGTCAGGACGGTTCGTGGCCTTCCACGACTTCCTCCGTAAGGTGCCGATTCCGGTCGCCAACAAGCGCACGGTCGAATCGCTCGTCAAGGCTGGCGCGTTCGACTCGCTCGGCAACACCCGCCGTTCGCTGATCGAGATCCACGAGGGCGCCGTCGAGCGAGCCGTGAGCGACAAGCGCAACGAAGCCAACGGCCAGGTGGGCTTCGACTTCGACTCGCTGTGGGACGAGCCGGAACACGCCGCCGAGGCGGTTCCCGACCGGCCCGAATGGAGCAAGCGCGACAAGTTGGCGTTCGAGCGCGAGATGCTCGGGCTCTACGTCAGCGATCATCCGCTCGCCGGACTCGAGCAGACCCTCGCCAAACACGCGACGATCTCGATCGGCGAACTGATCGGCGGCGACTCCGCGAACGACGGCGAGTCGGTCACGGTCGCCGGCCTCCTCACGTCTGTGCAGCACCGCACGGCCCGCAACTCGGGCAATCAGTACGGCATGGTGACGGTCGAAGACTTCGGCGGGGAGGTCACGGTGCTCTTCATGGGCAAGACCTACCAGGAGTTTTCACCCGCCCTGCAGAACGACTCGATCGTCGTCATCAAGGGTCGGGTCGCAACTCGTGACGACGGACTCAACCTGCACGCCGTGAGCCTCTTCGTGCCCGACACCGGCGGATCGCTCGGCTCGGGTCCACTGGTGATCTCGGTCGCCGAGAACCGCGCGACGACTGAGGTCGTCGCAGCCCTCAACGACGTGTTGATCCGGCACCGCGGCGACAACGAGGTGCGATTGCGGCTGGTGCGCGGCGAGAGCGCCCGCATGTTCGAGATTCCGTACCCGGTGGCCGTGACGGCCGACCTCTACGGCGAACTCAAGTCACTGCTCGGCCCGAACTGCCTGGCTTGATTGCGGAGCACAAGCCTCACTAGCTGAGCGGACCGCCCGGCGCCTGGTAGCTGCGTTCGTGATACAGCAGCGGTGCGTCGTCGGCGCCGAGGCCGCCGTCTTCGATCTGCACGACCACGACCGCGTTGTCGGCGACGGGAACGCGTTCGACGACCCGTCCGAGCATCCAGGCCGGCACGCCCTTGAGAAGGGGCAGCTCGAGCGGTCCCGGCGCCCAGTGGTCGCCGGTGAATCGCTCGCCATGGGGGCCGGCGAGACGTTCGGCGAGCGCGCGATTGCGGGCACCCAGCAGGTGGATGATCACGTGCTCCGATCCGCTCGGATGAGGACCTTCGACAGCAGGCCACGCGGTCGAGATGCGCGCCATGTTGAAGGTCGCGAGTGGTGGCACGGCGGCGAGCGAGGCGAGGGAGGTCGCCGTGAAGCCGACCGGGGCGCCATCGGGAGTGCGGCCGGTCACGATCGCAACTCCGGCCGCGTGTCGGCGAAAGGCCAACTTGAACGCAGAGAGGTCGTCGACGATGTGTGGTTCCACACCCTCAGTCAACCCTGCCGAGCGGCGGCCCATTCCACTGTGGCCTATTTCAACCTGCGCCGTTCCGTAGCATGGGCGGTGCCATGATCCAAACAATCGACCTGCGCGGCAGCCGGCCTTCCTCCGCTGAACTCCGGGCTCTCGTGCACCGTGCTGAGGTCGACGTCACCGCCGCCATCCCGATCGCGTCCGGCTTGATTCAGGATGTCCGCGAGCGCGGCGTCGACGCGTTGAACGAACAGTCGGACCGTTTCGACGGCGGCCGCGCCACGACCGTGCGGGTCGACCCGGCCGTGATCACCGGTGCCGTCGCCCAGCTGCCTCGCGAGATTCGGGCTGCTCTCGACGAGGTCATCGCACGCGAGCGCGTCGCGAGTCGCGCCCAGGTACCCCCGCCAGCAGTAACCCGGATCGCCGACGGCGCCGAAATCACCCAGCGGTGGCAGCCCGTTGATCGAGTCGGTCTCTACATTCCGGGCGGCAAGGCCGTCTATCCGTCGAGCGTCGTGATGAACGTCGTCCCCGCTCAGGTCGCGGGCGTCGGCTCGATCGCACTGGCGTCCCCTCCGCAGGCCGACTTCGACCACGGCGTGCACCCGCTGATCCTCGGCGCGGCGGGTGTACTCGGCATCGACGAGGTCTACGCGATGGGTGGAGCCGGCGCGATTGGGGCCCTCGCCCACGGCATCCCGTCGCTTTCGCTCGACCCGGTCGACGTGGTCGCCGGCCCCGGCAACGTCTATGTCGCTGCTGCGAAGCGCGTCGTTCAGGGCACCGTCGGCATCGACGCCGAGGCCGGTCCGAGTGAAGTGCTGGTCATCGCCGATGCGGCGGCGGATGCCGTCGTCGTCGCCGCTGACCTGATCAGCCAAGCCGAACACGACGAGTCGGCAGCGGCGGTACTCGTCACCGATTCGCCCGAGCTGGCGGCTGCCGTGCGCGTCGAGCTGGAACGTCAGGTTGCGGGAACGTCCGCCCGCGCGCGCGTGACCATCGCTCTCAGCGGACCCCAGTCGGCGATTGTGCTCGTCGATGACCTCGAGACCGCTGCTCGGGTGAGTGACGCCTACGCACCCGAGCACCTCGAGATCCAGACCGTCGACCCCGGCGCTCTGCTCGACCGGATCTCGCATGCCGGCGCGATCTTCCTCGGGCCGTTCTCGCCCGTGAGCCTCGGCGACTACCTCGCCGGATCGAACCACATCCTGCCGACCGGCGGCACCGCACGATTCGCCTCGGGCATTTCGGCGGCCACTTTCCTGCGCCCGCAGCAGGTGGTGCACTATCACCAGGACGCCCTGCGCGAGGTGGCCCACCACATCCGGGCGATGAGTGACGCCGAGCAGCTTCCTGCCCACGGCGATGCGGTGGATGCCCGCTTCCGGGACGCCTGATAACTGACGGCTGAGCGCTTATCCTGGTCGCACCATGTTCTGCCCCTTCTGCCGGTACCCGGACAGCCGGGTCATCGACTCGCGCACGAGCGACGACGGCCTCGCGATTCGGCGCCGCCGTCAATGCCCCGAGTGCGGCCGTCGGTTCTCGACGACGGAAACCGCGAGCCTCTCGGTCATCAAGCGTTCGGGCATCGTCGAGCCATTCAGTCGGGAAAAGATCGTCTCAGGCGTGCGGAAGGCCTGCCAGGGACGGCCCGTGAGCGACGCCGACCTCGCGCTGCTCGCCCAACGCGTCGAAGAGGCGATCCGCGCGACCGGGGTGTCGCAGATCGAGGCGAACGACATCGGGCTCTCGATTCTGCCTCCGCTGCGCGAGCTCGACGAGGTCGCCTACCTGCGCTTCGCCAGCGTCTACCAGGGCTTCGACTCACTCGATGACTTCGAGGCCGCGATCTCACTCCTGCGCGTGGAGAATGCTACTTCTGAGATCCCGGTCGTCGAGTAGCCCGCGCTCCGCTTAGGTGGAGGCCATTTCTGGCCTCCACGCGGCGCCAGCGCCGACGGCCGTCTCGGCCGTCGGGTCACGATAGGTTGTCAGCGATGTATGCCCTCGTGTTCCGGTTGATCTTCAACAGGATGGACCCCGAGCGTGCTCACCACCTCGCGTTCCTCGTCATCCGGCTGCTGCCCGGCTTCCTGCGGGCCTTCAGTCGACCTCACGCGTCGCTCGGGGTCGAGACACTCGGGCTGCGCTTCCCCTCCCCGTTCGGCCTCGCCGCTGGGTTCGACAAGGAGGCCGCCGGCATCCGGGGCCTCGGGGTTTTGGGCTTCGGCCACGTCGAGGTCGGCACGATCACTGCGGTGCCGCAGCCGGGTAATCCGAAGCCGCGGCTGTTCCGCCTGATCGCTGACCGCGCGGTCATCAACCGCATGGGATTCAACAACGCCGGTGCTGAAGCCGCGGCCCGACGGCTCGACCGGATTCATCGCCGACCGGTTGGCCGCCGCCCGGTCATCGGGGTCAACATCGGCAAGTCCCGCGTCGTTTCGGTCGACGACGCACTCGAGGACTACCTCGTGTCGACCCGACTGCTGGCCCCGGTCGCGGACTATCTCGTCGTCAACGTGAGCTCGCCCAACACCCCGGGCCTGCGCGGCCTGCAAGAGCTGGACAAGTTGGCCCCGCTGCTCGAAGGGGTGCGGGACGCCGCGGCCGGCGTTCCGGTGCTGGTCAAGATCGCGCCCGATCTCAGCGACGAGCAGGTTCTGCGGATCGCGGAACTCAGCGTAAGGCTCGGTCTGCCCGGCATCGTGGCGACGAACACCACCATCTCGCGTGACGGACTTCGTACCGACTCAGGCACGGTCGCGGCAGCGGGGGAGGGGGGTCTGTCGGGTGCGCCCCTCGCGGCGCGATCACTCGAGGTACTGCGGTTGCTGCGAACCGCCGTTCCCGCTGAGTTCGCGATCATCTCGGCCGGCGGTGTCGAAACGGGCGACGATGTCGCGGCGCGACTGGCCGCCGGCGCGACCCTGGTGCAGGGCTACACGGCGTTCCTCTACCGCGGCCCCTTCTGGGCGCGTTCGATCAACCGCACGCTGGCGCGTCAAAGGGTCAGGCGGGGTATTCGCCCCGCTTGACCTGAGGCTTCGGCAGCCGCAGGAAACGCATCTGAACCGCGCGCATCGACGCGTACCAGGTGACCTTCTCGACCTTGTCTTTGCCGAACTTTGCGGCCAGTCGGCGGCGCACCTGGAACCCCAGGAAGACGCAGTCGATCACCACGACGAAGAAGACTCCCCAGAAGCCGTACATCGCGATCGCGTCGGCGGGTGAGGGGAGGAAGAAGGTCAGGATGACGATCACGAGCATCGGCATCAGGATCTCGCCGGCACTGAACCGAGCGTCGACGAAGTCGCGGACGTAGCGCTTCTGCACACCCTTGTCGCGCGCCGGAAGGTAGCGTTCGTCGCCCTTCGCCATTCCCACCCGGGCCTTCTCGCGCTCTACCGCCATGGACGAGCGGTTCTGCTGAGCGGCGAGCCGGCGGTCCTTCGGCACGAGCGGGCGACGACGCGCGGCCTCCTGCTCTTTGCGGGTCGGGGTCGCGTGTCCCTTGGTCACAGGGACGGGTTCCGGCTCGACCGCAGCAGCGTCAGGAGTCTTCGAGGTTCTGGCCACGACTTAAGATTACTCGCATGCCCAAGAACCAAGCCGTGACCCCTCAGGCGGACGAGCTGCGGGAGGCGGTTGCTGCCGGTTTCCCCGTCGCGGTTGCCGATCTCTCGGGCCTGGTTCGCATCCCTTCGGTGTCGTGGGACGGCTTCGATCACTCGCACGTCGAGGCCAGCGCCCGCGAGGTGAAGCGCCTCGCCGAGGGAACCGGGGTCTTCGACGACGTCGACATCGTGCAAGTGCCGATCGCGGAAGGGGCGCACCTGGGTCTTCCCGCCGTCATCGCGACCCGCAAGGCGCGCAACGGCCGTCCGACGATCCTGCTGTACGCGCACCATGACGTGCAGCCCGAAGGCGAGGAGGAGGTCTGGAACTCAGCGCCCTTCGAACCCACGCTGCGCGGCGACCGGCTGTACGGCCGGGGAGCGGCGGATGACAAGGCCGGTGTCATGGCGCACATCGCGGCAATCCGCGCCCTGGTCGCGGTCGCGGGGGAGAACCTCGACGTTGGTCTCGTGTTGTTCGTGGAAGGCGAGGAGGAGTTCGGCTCCCGTTCGCTCCACGAGATTTTGCGCCGCTATCAAGATCGCTTGACGTCGGATGTCATCGTCGTTGCCGATTCCGGCAACTGGGATCTCGACACCCCGGCTCTCACGATCGCCCTCCGCGGAGCAGTCGCGTTCAATCTCCGCATCACGACGCTCGACCACGCGTCGCACTCGGGCATGTTCGGGGGAGCGGTGCCCGACGCCCCGCTCGTCGCAATCGAGCTGCTCAGTACCTTCTGGAAGAAGGATGGCAGCGTCGCTATCGAGGGCCTCACGAGCCACGACGAAGAGACTCCCGAATACGGCAAGGCGAAGCTGCGCGAGGAAACCGGGCTGCTCGAGGGTGTCTCGCCGATCGGTCACGGCGACATCCTCCATCGGCTCTGGTACCAGCCGTCGATCACCGTCACGGGCATGGACATCCCCAACATTCGGAATGCGTCGAACACCCTCGTGCCCAGTGTGCGCGTGCGGGTGAGCGCGCGCGTGGCTCCAGGGCAGACCTGGCAGGATGCCTTCGCCGCGATCGAGGCGCACATCATGAGCCACGTTCCCCACGGGGCGCACGTCACGATCGAAGACCTCGATACCGGCAACCCGTTCCTGGTCGACACGAGCGGCTGGGCGGCGGCGGATGCGATGGAGACCTTCGAGGAGGCCTGGGGCACCGAAGCCGTCGAGATCGGGGCGGGCGGATCCATCCCGTTCATCGCGGATCTCGTCGAGATGTTCCCGAAGGCGCAGATCCTCATCACCGGCGTCGAAGACCCCGACTCCCGGCCCCACAGCCCCAACGAGTCGCTGCACCTGCCGACCTTCCGGCGCGCCATCCTGTCCGAGGCATTCCTGCTGGCTCGGCTGAACGCTCGCGCGCTGGAGCAATAGAGCGAAGGCCATTTCTGGCCTTCGCCGCGACGCCAGCGCCGACGACCGTCTCGGTCGGCGGTTCCGGCATTCGGCACGGTAGGCACCTACTATTGATGACATGACCGACACCGCGCTCAGCTCCTCGACCGACATCACCACGCACGGCGTCAAGCTCACCGACACCGCAGCGATCAAGGTCAAGAACCTGCTCGAGCAGGAAGGCCGCGACGACCTGCGCCTGCGGGTGGCCGTGCAGCCCGGCGGCTGCAGCGGTCTCATCTACCAGCTCTACTTCGACGAGCGTCTCCTCGACGGCGACGTCACGCGTGACTTCGACGGGGTCGAGGTGGTCGTCGACAAGATGAGCGTGCCCTACCTCGAGGGTGCGGCGATCGACTTCGAAGACACGATCCAGAAGCAGGGCTTCACGATCGACAACCCGAACGCTGCCGGCTCCTGCGCGTGTGGAGACAGCTTCCACTAAAGGGCACCGTCCGCCCGGTGTGTGCGGTCGGTGGGGGCTTCTCGATGGATAGACTGGCGGTAGGTCATCCATTGTTCTGAGAGGTCACCGGTGCGCTCCACTCGCCCCCTATCGTCGAAGCCGGCGAAGTCGAAACTGGCGCGTTGGGCAATGCTCCCGATCGGCGCCTTCGCCACCGTGATCCTTGCCGGGTGCACGCAAGCGCAGATGACCGGGTTCCTGCCCGAAGGGTCGAGCGACACGACCAACCACACGGCAACGATCACCGCCCTCTGGGTCAACTCGTGGATCGTGTTGCTCGCCGTGGGCATCGTCACCTGGGGTCTCATCATCTGGGCGGCGGTCGTCTACCGCCGCCGTAAGGGCCAAACCGGCCTCCCAGTGCAGCTTCGCTACAACCTGCCGATTGAGATCTTCTACACGATCGTTCCGCTGATCCTGGTGCTCGGTTTCTTCGCCTTCACCGCCCGCGATCAGGCGGCCATCGAGGCTGTCAACCCCGACCCCGACGTCGAGATCGAAGTCATGGGCAAGCGCTGGTCGTGGGACTTCAACTACGTTCTCGAAGACCGCTACTCGGTCGGCATCCAGGCCCAGGAAGGACCCGACGGCTTCGTCGACGTCGACGAGCTTCCGGTGCTCTACTTGCCCGTCGGTGAGACGGTCGAGATCAAGCTCGAGTCGCGCGACGTCATCCACTCGTTCTGGATCATCGACTTCCTCTACAAGAAGGACATGATTCCGGCGCGCTCCAACTACATGTACTTCACCCCGCTCAAGGAGGGGGAGTACGAGGGCAAGTGCGCCGAGCTGTGCGGCGAATACCACTCCCAGATGTTGTTCAAGGTCATGGTCGTTTCGCGGGCCGAATACGACCGCCAGATGGACCTCCTCGAGCAGATGGGTCAGACCGGCCAGCTCGATTCGACGTACAACGTCAACCAGAACCTGCCGGGAACCGGTACCGAGGGAGACGAAGAATGAGCACCGCGACAGAACCTCGGCAGCAGGCCACCTTCGGCACGCCGAAGGTGGAGCGCAAGGGCAACGTCATCGTTAAGTGGATCACCACCACTGACCACAAGACGATCGGTTACCTCTACCTGATCTCGTCGTTCATCTTCTTCTGCCTCGCCGGCGTGATGGCGCTCCTCATTCGCACGCAGCTCTTCGAACCCGGCAGCACCTTTGTGCAGAGCGGCGAACAGTACAACCAGCTCTTCACGATGCACGGCACGATCATGTTGCTGCTGTTCGCGACCCCACTGTTCGCGGGCTTCGCCAACGTCGCCATGCCGCTTCAGATCGGAGCGCCCGACGTCGCCTTCCCGCGGCTGAACGCACTCGCCTACTGGCTGTTCCTGTTCGGTGGCCTCATCGCCGCCGGTGGCTACCTCACGCCGCAGGGCGCCGCGTCGTTCGGATGGTTCGCCTACGCGCCACTGTCCGATAGCACCTTCACCCCGGGGTTGGGTGGCAACCTGTGGGTGTTCGGCCTTGCGCTGGCTGGTTTCGGCACGATCCTCGGTGCCGTCAACTTCATCACGACGATCATCACGATGCGCGCGCCGGGCATGACGATGTTCCGCATGCCGATCTTCACCTGGAACATCCTCGTCACGTCGATCCTCGTGCTGCTCGCCTTCCCCGTTCTTGCAGCCGGGCTGTTCGCGCTCGGCGCCGACCGGGTGTTCGACGCGCATCTGCTCGACCCGGCCAACGGCGGCGCCATCCTCTGGCAGCACCTGTTCTGGTTCTTCGGGCACCCCGAGGTCTACATCATCGCGCTGCCGTTCTTCGGCATCATCTCCGAGGTGCTCCCGGTCTTCAGCCGTAAGCCGATCTTCGGCTACAAGACGCTGATCTACGCAACGATCTCAATTGCCGCTCTTTCGGTGACGGTCTGGGCGCACCACATGTACGTCACCGGGTCGGTGCTGCTGCCGTTCTTCGCGCTCCTGACGATGCTCATCGCGGTGCCTACCGGCGTGAAGATCTTCAACTGGGTCGGCACGATGTGGCGCGGGTCGGTGACCTTCGAAACTCCGATGCTATGGGCGATCGGCTTCCTCATCACCTTCACCTTCGGTGGCCTCACCGGCGTCATCCTCGCCAGCCCGCCGCTCGACTTCCACGTCTCCGACACCTATTTCGTCGTCGCGCACTTCCACTACGTCGTGTTCGGAACCGTCGTCTTCGCCATGTTCAGCGGCTTCTACTTTTGGTGGGCCAAGTGGACCGGCAAGATGCTCAACGAGGCACTCGGCAAGGTTCACTTCTGGTTGCTGTTCATCGGCTTCCACACCACCTTCCTCATTCAGCACTGGATCGGCGTCGTGGGTGGCCTGCGCCGCTACTGGAGCTACCTTCCCGAAGATGGCATCACCTGGATGAACCAGATCTCGACCGTGGGAGCCTTCATCCTGGCGGCCTCTATGGTTCCCTTCTTCCTCAACGTGTGGATCACGGCCAGTCGCGGCGAAAAGGTCACGGTCGACGATCCGTGGGGCAACGCGCGTTCGCTTGAATGGGCCACGTCGTGCCCGCCGCCGCGCCACAACTTCGTGTCGATCCCGCGCATCCGGTCGGAGTCGCCGGCGTTCGATCTGCATCACCCGGAGGTAGGGGTGCAGGTCGGTATCGGGCCGCTGAAAGACGCGCCCGAGAGCCCGGTCGTCGACCTGGCCGACGGAGAGGTGAAGTAACGTGCGCGTCAACGCAAACCTGTTCTGGATCCTCGCCGGATTCTTCCTCCTGGCCGACGCCGCATACATCATCTGGTCGCTGCTCGACCACGCCGCCACGCCCGAGCGGATCGAACCGCTGACCTACCAGGGCATCGAGTGGGTCGGCACCGTTGGCATCGGCCTCGGCGCCGTGCTCTCGATCTTCCTTGCGTTCTACATCACGATCACGAAGCGGGCACAGGGCGGGGAGCTGCCGGAAGACACCCTGACTGCCGATATCGATGACGGCGATCCCGAGGTCGGTCACTTCAGCCCGTGGAGCTGGTGGCCGATGATTCTCGCGTTCGGGCTTGCCCTGCTGTTTCTCGGTCTCGCCGTCGGCGTCTGGATCGCCTTCCTCGGCGCACCCATCGTGATCATCGCGCTGATCGGCTGGCAGTACGAGTACTACCGCAACTTCTTCGCCCGCTGATCGAACGCCTACGTCGATGACCACGGGGACGATTCGCGAAGCTCGACCCGGCGATGAGGACGCGCTCTACGTGTTGGTCCAACAGCTCGGTCACGCGTTCAAGCCCGACCGGAGTGCCTACGACGCGACGCTTGCCGCGTACTTCGCCGGCCAGCACCCCGGCGTGCTGCTGCTCGTCGTCGATGACGGTTCGCCGCGCCTCGGCGGCTACGCACTGACGACGATTGTGCCGCTGCTCGCGACAAATGGGCCGTCGGCGCAGCTGCAAGAGATCGTCGTCGATGAGCAGGCGCGCGGCCGAGACTACGGAACCCTCCTCGTGCGAGCAGTCGAAGCAGCGTGTGAGGAGCGCGGGGTCACCCAGCTCACGGTCGCCAGCCGTCGCGCCGGCGGCTTCTACGATCGACTCGGCTTCCACGAGAGCGCCGAGTACATGCGCCGCTTCCTCTGAGCGTTTAGAACGCACGCTTTTCTTCGGTCAGGAGCGCTTCGACGTCGTCCGCGAGCTCAGCCGTCGGTCGAGTGCCGTCAAGTTCATGCTGGGCCCACTCGCGCAACCGCGATTCCACCGCGGCGTGCTGCGTGACAATCAACGCATGCTGTTCGACGGTCTTGCCGTAGGGGTTGTCGGTTCGGGCGGCGATGCGGCCCAAGGCGACTTCGAGGGGAGCGCTGAGCAGGATGGTGAAAGAGGTAGCCGGGGTCGGCGCCGTCGACCCAGACGCACCAGGTATCGT